>ERZ773208.2735-NODE-2735-length-11543-cov-2.792914_pt1 | contig 11543 bp, 7 predicted proteins | sample MGYA00581006_ERZ773208 | MGnify/ENA primary metagenome ERZ773208 (study PRJEB29015, sample SAMEA2737793) | human gut metagenome | biome: human gut; feature: human-associated habitat; material: faeces | place: China | collected 2012 ... | reverse complement strand
TCACCCAAGCGTAGATTCAAGATATAAGGACCTTTACAATAAATACTTCCCTAACGGAGCAGGTTCTATCTTTACATTTGAAATCAAAGGCGGAGAGGCTGAAGCTAAGAAGTTTATCGACAGCTTAAAAATTTTCTCAATCCTTGCAAATGTAGCAGACGTTAAATCACTCGTTATTCACCCTGCAACCACAACACACAGCCAGCTTAGTCCCGAAGAGCTTGCTGAGCAGGATATTAAGCCTAATACAATCAGACTTTCTATCGGTACAGAGCATATTGACGATATTATTCACGATCTCGACGAAGCTTTCGCCGCAATCGACTAATTTTAAATTATTTGATTAATTATTAAGGAGATTATTTATTATGGCTATCTATAAATCAGCACTCGACCTTGTAGGCAATACACCTCTTCTTGAGGTTACACATTTTGAAAAAGACAACAATCTTGAAGCAACAGTTCTTGTTAAGCTTGAATACTTTAACCCGGCAGGCTCTGTTAAGGACAGAATTGCTAAGGCAATTATCGAAGATGCAGAAAAGACAGGCAAGCTTAAGCCTGACTCGGTAATTATTGAGCCTACAAGCGGTAACACGGGTATCGGTCTTGCATCTGTTGCAGCAGCAAAGGGTTACAGACTTATTATCACAATGCCTGAAACCATGAGCGTTGAAAGACGCAATCTTATGAAAGCATACGGCGCAGAACTTGTTCTTACAGACGGTGCAAAGGGTATGAAGGGTGCTATTGCTAAGGCAAATGAGCTTGCCGAGGAAATTCCTAACAGCTTTATCGCAGGTCAGTTTACAAACCCTGTAAACCCGGCTACTCATAAGGCAACAACAGGTCCTGAAATTTGGAACGATACCGAAGGTAAGGTTGATATCTTTATTGCAGGTGTCGGCACCGGCGGTACTCTTTCAGGCGTAGGCGAATACCTTAAGAGCAAAAATCCGGACGTTAAGATTGTTGCAGTTGAGCCTGCTACTTCTCCTGTTCTTTCAAAGGGCACGGCAGGTCCTCATAAAATTCAAGGTATCGGCGCAGGCTTTGTTCCCGATACTCTTAACACAAAGATTTATGACGAAATTATCACGGTTGAAAATGAGGATGCATTCGCAACAGGTAAGGCATTTCCTAAGCAGGAGGGTGTACTTGTAGGTATTTCAAGCGGTGCGGCTCTTTGGGCAGCTAAGGAGCTTGCTAAAAGACCTGAAAATAAAGGTAAGACAATTGTTGCTCTTTTGCCTGATACAGGTGACAGATATCTTTCAACTCCGCTTTTCAGCGAGTAATAAACATAGATATAATATTTCCCTTATATCATTAAATCGAGGCTCGGACTTAACGGTTCGGGTCTTGATTTTTTCCTTTATGCTCAAATGACACCGCTATATTTAAAAAAATTTTGATAAAATCAGCGAAATATAATAAAATTCATAATTTTTTATTGATATTAATTTGACAAAGTGTTAAAATCTATAATAGGCAAATTTGGAACATTTTAAATTTTCATATATGCTCTGTCACATTTTCAAGGAGGAAAAAACAGTGAACGACTCAAAAGCACTTAAAAGACTTGAAGCACTTTTTGATGACGGCTCATTTACCGAGATTGATGCTTACGCTAAATCGGCTGACGGTTCGGTTGAGGTTGTTGCCGGCTTCGGAACAGTAAACGAGTGCGCAGTATATGCGTTTTCACAGGATATTACTGTTGACGGCGGTGCTGTAAGTGTTGCACAGTGTGCTAAAATTAAAAAGATTTACGATCTTGCATTAAAAACCGGTTGTCCGGTTATCGGTGTGTATGATTCAAACGGTGTTAAGCTTACCGAGGGATTTGAGGTTATGAATGCCTATGGCGAGCTTGTTAAAGCATCAACATCAATGAGTGGCGTATGCCCTCAAATTTCTATTATCGCAGGCTCTTGCCTCGGTACATCTGCTCTTATTGCTAATATGGCTGATGTAGTTATAGCCGTTAAGGATGCTGATTTTTATGTAACTGCTCCGAGCGAGGTTACAGCCGAGGAAAGCTATGAAGCAGGAACAGTCGATGTTCTTTGTGATACTTTTGAAGAGGCAGTTGATGCTGCTAAGAATATTACATCTCTTCTTCCGTCTAACAATATTTCTCCTGCTCCTCTTTTTGAGTTTGCAGCACCGAGCACTTTTGCTAATGACGGCGATGATGCTATGACTGTTATTAACAGTATTGCAGATGCAAATTCAGTTGTTGAACTTAAGGGCGGATATTCAGAAAGCAAATGCAAAACCGTTCTTGCAACCGTTATGGGAACAACAGTAGGTTTTGTTGCATTTGAGGGCGAGCCTATTTGCCCTTGCTGCTCATATAAGGCTGAGGCTATGGTTAAGCTTTGCGATGCTTATTCAATCCCTGTTGTTACATTGGTTAATGCAAACGGCGCAGTTAATAAGGCAGGCAAGGAAAATCAGTGCCTTACAGCGTTTACAAAGCTTACAAGCGCTTATGCTACCGCTACAACACCTAAGATTTCCGTTATCACCGGAAACGCAGTAGGTATTGCTTATATCGCTCTTGCAGGTAAGGGTGCTAATGCAGACTTTACATTCGCTTGGGATAAGAGCGTTGCATCACCGCTTCCGACTGAATCTGCTGTTCAGTTTTTGTTTAATGAAAGACTTGCAAACGGCGAAAGCAAGGAGGAACTTAAGAAGGAATATACAGAAAAGGTTGCTTCTCCGTTTACTGCCGCTGCTTGTGGTGCAGTTGATGATATTTTTGCTCCTGCCGATACTCGTGCAAAGGTTATTGCCGCACTTGATATTCTTGCAGGAAAAAGAGAAAATACTTTACCGAGAAAACATTCTGTTAAATAATGGAGGATAATAATATGAAAAACTATACAATTACTGTAAACGGTACACCTTATAATGTAACTGTTGAAGAGGGCGCCGGCGCTCCTGTTGCCGCTGCTCCAGTAGCTGCACCGGCTGCTGCTCCTGCTCCTGCAGCTCAGGGCACAGCAGGTTCAGTTAAGGTTGAAGCTCCTATGCCGGGCACAATCCTTGATGTTAAGGTTTCAGTAGGCGATTCTGTTTCAAGCGGCTCTGTTCTTTGCATTCTTGAAGCTATGAAGATGGAAAACGAAATCGTTGCTCCTCAGGACGGCACTGTTGCTTCTGTTAATGTTGCTAAGGGCGACAGCGTTGAAGCAGGCCAGGTTATCATTACATTAAACTAAGAGGTGTCGTAAATGGCTAAAATCGGAATTACTGAAACAGTTCTCCGTGATGCTCATCAGTCTTTGATTGCAACACGTATGAGAACTGACGAATTTGAGGGCATTCTCGAAAAAATGGATAAAATCGGCTATCATTCACTTGAATGTTGGGGCGGTGCAACATTTGACAGTTGCCTTAGATTCCTTGATGAGGACCCGTGGGACAGGCTTCGTCTTATTCGTAAAAAATGTCCTAATACAAAGCTCCAAATGCTTTTCAGAGGTCAGAATATGCTTGGTTATCGCCATTATTCTGATGAGCTTGTAGATTATTTTGTTAAAAAGAGTATTGATAACGGTATTGATATTTTGAGAATTTTCGACGCTCTTAACGACGTTCGTAATCTTCAAACAGCTATTGATGCCGCTAAGAAATACGGCGGTCACGTTCAGGCAGCTATTTCTTATACAACCGGTCCTGTTTTTGATATTGACTACTATTGCAATTATGCAAAGCAGCTTGAAAATGCAGGTGCTGATTCAATTTGTATTAAGGATATGGCAGGTCTTTTGACCCCTTACGGAACTTATGACCTTGTTAAGGCACTTAAGAGTACAGTTGATATTCCTGTTCAACTTCACTCTCACTATACTTCAGGCCTTGCTTCTATGGTACACCTTAAAGGTATTGAGGCAGGTGTTGATGTAATTGATACTGCCATGAGCCCGCTTGCTATGGGTACTTCTCACCCGGCTACAGAGTCTATGGTAGCTGCACTTAAGGGTACTGAATACGATACAGGTCTTGATATCAAGGCTCTTTCTGAAATCAGAGATTTCTTTACGCCTCTTCGTGAAAAATATCTTGCTTCAGGTCTTCTTGACCCCAAAATGCTTGGCGTTGACGCTAATACTCTTCTTTATCAGGTGCCGGGCGGTATGCTTTCTAACCTTGTTTCTCAGCTTAAGCAGGCAGGTAAGGCAGACAAGCTTGACGAGGTGCTTGCTGAGGTTCCGAGAGTAAGAAAGGATTCAGGTTATCCTCCGCTTGTTACTCCTACCTCTCAAATCGTTGGTACTCAGGCTGTATTCAACGTTATTATGGGCGAGAGATACAAGATGGTTACTAAGGAATTTAAGGATTTGGTTGCAGGTAAGTACGGTAAGACTCCTTGCGATATTGACCCGGATTTCCAAAAGAAGATTGTGGGCGATGATGAAATTATCACCTGCCGTCCTGCGGATCTTATTCATGATAAGATTGACGATTTCAAGGATGAAATTAAAGAGTATTATGAGCAGGAAGAGGATATCCTTTCGTATGCTCAGTTCGGTCAGGTTGCTATTAAATTCTTCCAAAAGAGAAGAGATAAAAAATACAACCTTGATGGCAAGCATGAGGATTTTGAATCAAAGGTTCACCCTGTTTAATTATTCAATAACTTAATAATAATTATGAAAGGTGTTGCATTAGCAACACCTTTTTATATATTTTATTTAACATTATGTACTTTAATGTTTATATAATCATTAGCATTTGCATAATAAATGTCTAAAAATGTTCAGAGTTTGTGAACTTATTATGTATAAACTATTGCAAAATATTATATCTTGTGCTATATTAGCATTAGAGTACTGTTTGAATAATTATCATAAATAGGAGGAACTAAAAAGTGAAAGTAACATTCAAAAAGCTATTCGCATGCCTTATGGCTTTGATTATGGTGATGACTGTAACCCCATTCACAGCCGTTACCGCTTCGGCCGCTGAGGCAAAAAGCTCAAACATTGCGGAAACTGAGGCTAAATACAAAAAAGCCCCATCAACAACCTTTACAGCCAAGAAGGGTATGAGTGAGGTTTCTTGGCTCAATAGCAGTGAAGTAACTACCACTGAAGGAACAACATATAAGCAGTCTTTTGCTCCGTCATCAAATGTACTTTATTGGCCGAGCGCTTATGTGGGAACAACAACTAATCTTGACGAGGGCGCAAACAGACTTAATTTAAAAATGTTTTATCCGTCGGCAGTATTGCTCTGGGACGGTAAAACAGACGTTTATATGCCTATTATGGCACTTGCTCAAAATACACAAAAAAGCAATCCTTTGGCATTTGACTCCGGCAGAACAATTTTTTATGCGGCACCTTATGATTATGAACGTTTAAACGCCGCTACATCTCCTGCTCACAGTACGGATTTTTATGCTGATGAATGGCGTGGTGTTACCGGTTCGAAAAATGAGAATTTTACATTGACCAGATATTCTGATGGCTCAATTTTTGGATTTGCTGCTGAAGTATTAACTTCGTTTATTTTCAAAGGCGAAGGCGCAGGTAAATGCTATAATTTCGGATTATCATGGGAAAATGATGCCGCAAGTTTTCTTCACGTTGACAGTGGCATAACATTTGATTCAAACGGCTACTTAGCTAAAAAACTCTATTGGACAACTAATTCATACAGTGATCCGGAGAAGTTTAATACATCTCAGGATAACAACTCTTGGCAGTCAAGCTCTACAATTTATGTAGTAAACTATGAGCCTGTTGCTGATGCTGCAAATGAAGCGGCAGAATATTTAAAAACTTTAGTTCAAACAGATTATACTCCTGAAGCGGTTAATGCATACTATGATGCTGTTACGGCATTATATGATTTTGACCCTAACACTTATTTTGACCAAAATGACGGTAAATCCGCAACTGATGTTGAGGATATTGCTGTTCGTGTAGGTAAGTGCACAACGGAAATTAAAAAACTTGTTGATAATTATAATGCTGCAAAGAAAAATCTTGAAAACAGTAAGCAATATCGTATTTCGTTTACAGATGTAAACGGTACTCCTGTTGCTGACCACTACTACAAGGCAGGCGAAACCATTATTCAGCCAAAGCTTGATAGTGATAAGTTTATAAATACAGACCCTGAAGGTCATTATACTGCTTCTTATAAATGGCAGCCTGCAATTTCAGCTACTGCTACAGCTGATGTAAGCTATGTTGAAAAAGCAGTAATTCCTGTTAAAACACCGCATGATTATCCTGCAAATTATACTCCTGTATATCAAGATGGCAAATATGCACATACACGCAAATGTGCATTGTCTGATTGTGGTTATATTGATTGGGCATATTGCACATTCGTAAAGGATGAAGAAAAATCTAAAGATGCAACTTGCACAACTGATGAAATCCTTGTAAAGAAGTGCTCAGTTTGCGGTCAGTCTTATACCGATAACGTTAATAATAAAAAGAAACTCAATCATGATATGCAGTTGGTAAAAACAGTTGCACCTACATGTTCCGAAGAAGGCTATGATTTATATAAGTGCTCAAGATGTGATGTGACTGAAAAAAGAAATATTGTTCCTGCAATTTCCGGAAGTCATGATTGGCAGTTTACTAAAACCGTTGCCCCTACTTGCAACGAGAAGGGTTATGACCTTTATACATGCAAGAAATGTAAATCAACTAAAAAGGAAAATATTCAGCCAATCAATCCATCTAATCACAAATTTGTAAAAACAAACACTGTAGCACCTACTTGCACTACAGGCGGCTATGACGTTTATACTTGTGAGCGTTGCGGTAAAACGGAGCATAGAAACGAAGTTCCGGCTATCGCAGGTGGCCATACATATCAGTTTACAAAGACCGTTGCTCCAACTTGCACAGAGCAAGGCTATGACCTTTATACTTGTTCAAAGTGCGGCAATACCGAAAAGAGAAATGTAAAGCCGATTGATTCATCAAATCATAATTACACTGTAACGGTTTCCGCTCCGACTTGTACTGAAAAGGGATATACAAAACATACCTGTTCACGTTGCGGTGATACATATAATGATAATTACATTAACGCATCCGGCCATTCATTTACAAATTATGTACTTGACGGCAATGCAACCTGTACTCAAGACGGCACGATGACAGCTCAGTGTGACAAATGTAACGAAACTAATACAATCCCAGCTCCCGGTTCAAAACTCGGTCACGATTATGCGCAAACTGTTACTCCTGCTACTTGTGTTTCAGGTGGATACACAACTTATGTTTGCACAAGATGTAATGACACTTATGTAGGAAATTATGTCGATGCTATCGGTCATAGTTATAATAATCTTGTTACTCCTCCAACCTGTACGGCAGGCGGATATACAACGCATACTTGTGTAAGAGGCGACCACACTTATGTTGATTCTCAAACTTCGCCTCTCGGTCATAGCTATACTGCAACTGTAGTTGCCGCTACAACAACGTCACAAGGCTATACAGTATATACTTGTACACGTTGCGGCGTTAATTATGTAAGCGATTACACGCCTGTATTGCCGGCTCTTACTCCGAGTGAAGACAAAATTGCTAAAGAATACGGAGTCGATGCTAAAACAGCTCAGGAAATTAATTACATTTTTATCACTAATAATGTTTCAAGTGATACGGCTTCTTTGACCGAAAGCAAAATGACTGCTAAACCTCCTAAAGGCGACGGCGATTATAAAGGCTCAAACTTCGGACTTTTAAGAGCGCAAACCACTAAACTTAAAAAGAACAGTGTTACCGTTAAATGGAATAAGGTTAAAAATGCAGACGGCTATATTGTTTACGGTGCTAAGTGCGGTGCCAAGAGCAAATATAAGGTTCTTAAGGTGGTTTCAGGTAAGACTACATCCTACACTCATAAAAAGCTTAAGAAAGGCACATATTATAAATATAATATCGTAGCATTTAAATATGTAAACGGTGTTAAGGTTACACTCGCTGCTTCTAAAAAGATTCACGCAACAACTCTTGGCGGTAAATACGGTGTAGCAAAGGCAGTTAAGCTTAATAAGAGTAAGGTAAAAATCAAAAAGGGCAAGACCTTTAAGATTAAAGCTTCTGAAATTAAGAAGGATAAGAAAATTAAGAGGCACAGAGCTATTTGCTATGAATCTTCAAACACTAAGATTGCCACAGTAAATTCAAAAGGCAAGATTAAGGCTAAGAAGAAGGGCAAATGTACAATTTATGTATACGCTCAAAACGGTGTTTATAAGACTGTAAAGGTAACAGTTAAATAAAAATCAATAGTTTTGCAGAGGCGGTTGAAAAACTGCCTCTGTTTTTTATTTGACTACGAAATAAATATACCCACCATAGGTTAAAAGGAGCAGTATTCCTTGCCATCTTTGAAATTTTTGCGTTATTATCGTCGGCAAAACCGCAATGCAAATAACTATAAGGCATATTTTCATATCCATGCTTACGCTTGAGGCAGAAACGGCAAGTTCACCGCTACCTCTTGCTATTGAAATTAATGAGCAAAGCGGAAGGATTAATGTTAAATCAATAATATTTGCACCGAGTATGTTGCCTGCCGAAAGTGTTCCGGATTTCTTTTTGAGCGCCGAAAGCGCCGTTACAAGTTCCGGCAGGGAAGTGCCTATTGCAACTGCAATTACGCTTATCACCCTTTGCGAAATGTGTAAGTTTTTTGCTATTTGAGTTCCTTGCGATACAAGAAGTCTTGCGCCTATAACTATTCCTATTGCGCCGAAAACAAATAAAACAGTACAAAGCACTTTTTCTTTTATTGTAAACGTTTTATCGTTTTCATCGTTTTTTACTTCATTTTTTATGCTTTTTATGTTTTCAAAAATAAATACTGCAAATACTGATATTAAAAGCGTAACACCTAATGCGGACAAAAAATAATATTCTTTGCTTTCGCCTTTAAATTGTAATGTTTGTTTTTTTGTGATAACGCAGCCTATTATTAAAGATATAATTGCTAAAATCATCGAAATACCTTTAAAGAAAATGTCACGCCTTTTTATTTCAAAGGGCATAAATGTTATGAAAAGTCCTAATATCAGTGCAGTGTTTGCCGTGACCGAGCCTATTGCATTGCCGACTGCCATATCGACGTTTTTGGTTACGGTTGCCTGAACGCTTACTATTATTTCAGGCAGAGTTGTAGCAATTGAAACGATTGTTGCGCCAATTATAAAATTAGGTATTTTAAGTATTTTTGCCGCTTGTGTTGCACTGTCTACAAAAATATCTCCGCCCTTGATTATTAAAAAAAGTCCGATAATAAAAAAGGTGTATGTAAAAATATTCGCCATATCTGTCCGCCTTAAAATTTAGTTGTGTTAAATGCTTATATATGTTATAATATTTCAGTTGATTAATATATGAGGTGACATTATGTCTAAAAACAAAAAATTCACTCCTTTAATATTTATTCCTATTGCAGTGGCAGTATTCGTGTTAATCTTTCTTGCCGTAAGCGGTCATTTAACTAAAACCGAGGATATAAAAAAGCCTACTGCCGAAACCTCAATTTCAGTTGTTAATGATGAAACGACTGAGCCTACAAGCGCTAATACCGACGGTAAGGTTACTCTTTGCGCAGTTGGTGATAATCTTATTCACAACACCTTGATTGATGCAGGTAAGCAGGAGGACGGAAGCTACGACTATACTTGCCTTTATAAAAATATTGCTCCCGTTATTCAAAAATATGATATGTCCGTAATTGACCAGGAAACAGTTTTGGGCGGCTCTGAATTTGAATATACGGGTTATCCGGTTTTTAATTCTCCGCAAGAAATCGGGGACGCTGCTATTAAGGCAGGCTTTGATATTTTCAATTGTGCAAATAATCATATTATGGATAAAGGCTCTCAGGGCGTTATGAATGAAATTAATTATTTCAAAAAGCAAAAGGATATTGTTTATCTTGGCATTAACGAGGACGAGCAGAGTTATAACACTGTTAAATATTATGTAAAAAACAATATAACATTTGCGCTTCTTAATTATACCTATGGCACAAACGGAATTGATTTACCAAGCGATAAGCCGTGGCTTGTTAATTTGATGAATAAGGACAAGGTTATTAAGGATATAAAAGAGGCAAGGGAAAACGCCGACGTTGTAATCGTGTTTCCTCATTGGGGGACGGAAAACAGCTTTGGTATATCTGATTATCAAAAGGAATATACCGAGCTTTTCAGTTCTCTCGGAGTTGACCTTGTTATCGGTTGTCACCCTCACGTTATTCAGCCGGTTAAAGAGGTTACTAATGACAAGGGGCATAAAATGCTTGTCTATTATTCTCTCGGTAATTTCATTTCTCATCAAATTGAAATTGACCAACTTTGCGGTGGTATGGCAAGCGTTGATATTGAAAAGAAAAACGGCGAAATCACAATTGAGGGCAAATTTGTACCGATTGTAACTCATTACAGCAGAACTGACAGCGGCAAATTTACGTTTGACGTCTATAAGCTGAGAGATTATAATGACGAACTTGCTTCCTCGCATTCTCAAAAGGGCGGCACACCCGAATATTATAATAAACTTGTTAAAAAGGTTGTGGATGAAAAATACCTCGATTTATCGAAATAGTCTATTTTTTGTCATTTTGTATAAAAACTTTTAGCGTGAATTATTGCTCATGTAGTAAATTGACAAAATTGTATAAAATCGTTGACAAACGTAAATTTGCTGACTATAATGAAATTGTAGTAAGAACAAAGGCGTTCCGAGTGAATTCGGAGCGCCTGTTTTTTTGCTTTATTTTATTAAAACAAATTCTTAAGAGAGGAGTATTTACTATGAGTAAGTACACAAAGGAAGAAATCCTTAAAAGCGCACAGGAAAACGGCGTGGAATTTATCAGACTTCAGTTTACAGACGTTTTCGGCATTATGAAAAACGTTGCTATCACAAGCTCACAGCTTGAAAAAGCACTTGATAATGAGTGTATGTTTGATGGCTCGTCAATTGACGGCTTCGTAAGAATTAACGAAAGCGATATGTATCTTCATCCTGATTATGATACATGGACAATTTTCCCTTGGAGAAAGCACCAGAACGCTCAGACAGCTCGTCTTATTTGCTCTGTTTATTGTGCAGATAACAAGACTCCGTTCCTTGGCGACCCAAGAAACGTTCTTCAGAAGGTTATGAATGAGGCTGCTGAAATGGGTTACAGCTTTAACGTAGGTCCTGAATGTGAGTTTTTCCTCTTTAAGCTTGATGAAGACGGTAATCCGACAACTACAACAGGTGATGAGGGTGGTTACTTTGACCTTAACCCAATCGACCATGGCGAAAACTGCCGTCGTGATATCTGCCTTGCTCTTGAGGAAATGGGATATACAATTGAAGCATCTCACCATGAGGTTGCTGAGGGACAGCACGAAATTGATTTCAAATTTGATGAGGTTATGACAAGTGCTGACCGTGTAATGACATTTAAGCACGTTGTTAAAACTTATGCTACAAAGCATGGCCTTCACGCAACATTTATGCCAAAGCCGATTTACGGTATTA
>ERZ773208.2734-NODE-2734-length-11552-cov-4.553014_pt1 | contig 11552 bp, 9 predicted proteins | sample MGYA00581006_ERZ773208 | MGnify/ENA primary metagenome ERZ773208 (study PRJEB29015, sample SAMEA2737793) | human gut metagenome | biome: human gut; feature: human-associated habitat; material: faeces | place: China | collected 2012 ... | reverse complement strand
GCCGATCAGACCGGCGGTATAGCCGGGGGACACCACGGGGTCGGCCAGCTCCCAGATCTTACCGGCGGGATCCTTGAACGCGCCGTCGCCATAGACCATGGCCTCGATCTGCTTGCCGGTGGCCTGGCTCATGGCCTTGCCGATGCCCTCGGCTACCGCCATGGCGTCACGGGGGAACAGCTTCACCCGCTCATCGTCGGCCTTGTTGCTGCCCAGCAGGCCGTACTGGGGGTTGTAGCCGCTGCCATCCACGGGAGCGGTCAGCAGGTCGTCCAGACCCAGCACCGTCTTGGTGCCGGCGGCCTTCAGCAGCCGCTTGCTGCGTGCACGGGTGTGGATATCGCAGCAGATCACGGTGTCGGTGTAGTCCAGCACCGCCTGCACCCGGTTGGCGAACACGATCTCCGCTTCGGCTCCGGCCTTCTCAATGATGGTCTTGTAGTAGTCCACATAGTCCACGCCGGTAAAGGGGTGGATCACCGCGCCGAAAGCGTCACGGAAGCGCTTCAGATCCAGCACGTCGTGCCAGGGGTCGATGCCCGCCTCGTCCAGCTGATCCATGGACACCAGATGGTTGCCCACCTCGTCGGAGGGATAGCTGAGCATCAGCACCACCTTCTTGCAGCCACCGGCGATGCCCTGCAGCAGCAGAGAGAAGCGGTTGCGGCTGAGAATGGGGAACACCACGGCCACGGTCTCGCCGCCGGTTTTGGCGCGGACGTCGGCGCTGATCTGCTCCACGGTGGCGTAGTTGCCCTGGCAGCGGGCCACCACGGACTCGGTGATGGCCACCACGTCCTTGTCGTGAGCCTCGATGCCGTTTTCGCGCAGCGCGTTCAGCACGGTCTCCACAGTCACGGTCACGGCGTCGTCGCCCTGACGGAAAATCGGCGCGCGCACGCCCCGTACAACAGTTCCCAACGTTCTCATATTTCCTTCATCCTTTCACGGTCTGTCAATTGCGTTTTGCAATTTATTATATCAAAGGAGGATATATAAGTGAAATAGTTGTTTTTAATATTCGACATAAGCGATACTTAACACAATTCCCTCTTGCATTTTTGAAAAAACTGTGTATAATGTAAGGGTACGGGCTTGTAGCTCAGCTGGGAGAGCAAGCCTGACATACCGCAACCATACAACTTCATATTCGGGCTTGTAGCTCAGCTGGGAGAGCGTTCGGTTCGCATCCGAGAGGTCGAGGGTTCGAATCCCTTCAGGTCCACCACGAAAAGCTGTGAAATTTCATATTTCACAGCTTTTTCGCAACTTATTGAGAAGATTTGTGTGGATGCGAACCGAGCGTTTCCGGCGGATTTTGGAAGCTGCTGGAAGTGCTGACCCCAAGTGGTTCGCATCTGAAAAACAACATATAGAACACAAGAGCGTCGGCTTGTTGGTTTCGTAAAACTATCGAACCGGCGCTCTTTTTGCGTTTCAGGACAGATCAAGGGCGGAAGCCCGGAGAGGAGAAAGCAAACGAAAGGAAGAATAAATGTTTGGCCTGCACTCCATGTGCGTGGGAGCCGATGCCCACTTCTTCAACGGGCATAAAGATGTGGGCGAAACGCCGTGATACAATGTCAGAAATGCGACCATCGCTGAAAAAGAAAGGAGCAACCACCATGACCTACAACTTTGACGAGATCATCGACCGCCGCCACACCAACGCCCTGAATACCGACGGCTTCCGGGGCTACATCTTCCACGCCGGCCCGGAGAAGGTGTTCCCCTACAAGGACGAGGAGTTCGTCCGCATGTGGGTGGCCGACATGGAGTTCGGCGTGGCACCGGAGATCCTGGACGCCCTGCGGGGCCGCATCGACCGCCGCATTTTCGGCTACACCGGCCTGTACGATGACGAATATTATAATGCTTTCTCCCAGTGGTGCAAGGATCACTACGACTGGGGCTTTCCTCAGGAGCAGCTGTGCGTGACGCCGGGTATTATCCCCGCCTGAGCAAGTGCCTGCCGGAGACCACCGACTTGCCGGACTTCTTCACCAACAAGGCGGGCGTGCTGCTGGAGGGCGGCAACGGCCTGTTCGTGGGCAACGCCGCCGGGTACATCCGCCTGAATCTGGCCATGCCCCGCAGCATCATTGAGACCGGCCTGACCCGCATGGTGGAGGCCATCCGCAAGGAACAGGAGTAAATCAGAAATCGTATACAAGCCATCAGAAAATATCTCCCCGGTATGGCGGTGCGCCTTGCCACCGCCATGCCAAGCTAAAATAATGAGCTTTAACGCCACCGTATGATTCTTCATACGGTGGTGTTTTGATTGTCTATCAGCTGTTTTGAGCCGTACCGGACTGCTGGCTGCCGGGTCTTTCCGGCGGCTGACCGCCGCCGGAGAAATCGGGAGCCTGCTGGCCGCCGTCTCTATCGCCGGGACGCTGGCCGCCGTTTCCGGGGCCTCCCATACCGCCGGAGGAAATGCTGCCGGTCTGGGCGGTGGCGGTCAGGGAGGTGTCCCTGGCGGTCAGGGTATAGCTGCCGTCGGCGGTCAGCTCAGGGGAGGAGAAGAACACAAAGTTGGCATTGCACAGGGCGGTGCCGCTGTAAACGGCGCTGCCGTCGCTGCCGGTGATGGTCACAGCGGCGTCCTTGGCGATGCTGGCGCTGCCGCCGTCCATGTCACCGGGGCGTCCGCCGCCCATACCGCCGGTGGAGCCGAAGGTGACGCAGGGCTGCTCCGTCGTCAGTTTCATCCCCATACCGGCGCTGCCGCCTGCCGCCAGCACCGTGCCGCCGGAGACGGCGATCGCGCCGTCGGCGTCCAGCGGCTGATTGTCCGCCGTGTTGGCCGTCCATACCGCCACGGTGCCGCCGGAGATGGTCAGGTCACCGTTGGAATCGAAGCCGTCTCCACTGGAGGAGCAGGCGGTGATGACGCCGCCGGAGATATTCATGCTGAAGGCATAGCCGCTCAAATCGGAGTTGGCAGCGTTGAGACAGTCGCCGGTGGAGAGAATGTCAATGTTTCCGGAGAGGACGTTCAGCTCCGCCGCCTCAATACCCTCGTAGCACTCCGTGATGGCGATGGTGGGGCCGTCGGTGCCGTCTCCGCCGATGTTCAGCACCAGATCGCTGTGAATGGCGTCGTCAGCGGCGAAAATGGTCAGGGTGCCGCTCTCCACATTCAGCAGCTGCTGGGCGTTGATGGCGTCGTTGACCGGCGCATTGATGGTCAGCGTCAGCTCCCGGATGGTCAGGGAGGCCTCGCCCTCCTCGGTGGTGGACGCGCCGGACTTGATGCCGTTCTTGCCGTTGACGTTGATGGTCAGCACGCCGCCGCCGCACAGCGTCACCTGCGCGCCGTCCTTGCACTTGATGACGGCGTTTTCCGCCTCGGTGTTGTCGGGATAGCTGTCGTCATTGTTTTCCGCCGCGTCGGTCAGGCTGTTGGTGGAGCCGTCCGCCGCCACGATGACCACCTCTGTGGACTTGCCGCAGAGGATGGGCGCGGTGTCGGCGCTGGTCAGCGCCAGTCCGTTCAGCGCCAGCGTCACGCCAGTGGTGCCCTTTTTGATCTGAATGGAGCCGTCGGCGCAGGCTCCCGTCACCACATAAGCGCCTGCCCCGTCGATGGTCAGGGTAGTGCCGTCGATCTCATAGCCGGTGTAGCTGCCGTCCTGGGCGGTGATGCCGCTGCCGGAAAAGGTAAAGGTGGTGGCGCTTTCCAGCGAGTAGACGGCGGCCTTGGCTTCGCCGCCGCCGGAGTGACTCTCTGCGCAGCAGGCCGCCAGCGAAAGCGCCAGCGCCGCCGCGCAGAGGATGGATACGAGCTTTTTCATAAAATGACCTCCTTCGTCATCCTGTTACGGTTTATGGAAAAGGGAAGCGGCGGGCCGCTCCCGTTGTTGTGCCGTTATCATATCCCGCCAACCTAAAAAGAACTTAAAGGGTTTCTTTTAGGTTCCTTTTAGGTAGCGCCTGTATGATAGCGTCATAAAGGAGGTGCTCCACATGGCAGCACAGATCAAAACCTGCTTTGAACGCTATGAAAAAAAGTACCGCCTGACGGCGGAGCAGCAGCGGGCGATCCTGCAGGGCATGGCGCCCTATATGAAAAAGGACACCTACGGCGCGTATACCATCTGCAACATTTATTATGATACGCCGGACTGGCGGCTGATCCGCACCTCGTTGGAGAAGCCGGTGTATAAGGAAAAGCTCCGCGTCCGCAGCTACGGCGCGCCGGGCGAGGACGGCCGGGTGTTCGTGGAGCTGAAGAAAAAGTATGACGGCGTGGTGTATAAGCGCCGCGTCACCATGCGGGCCGACGAGGCCGCGCCCTTTCTGGCGGGGCAGCTGCCTGACGGCAGCTTCGGCCAGATCGGGCAGGAGATCCGGTGGTTCCAGCAGCACTACCGCACCCAACCGGGGGTGTTCATCGCCTATGACCGGCTGGCCTTCGCGGGGATCGATGAGCCGGAGCTGCGCATCACCTTTGATACCAACCTGCGCTGGCGGGATACGGAGCTGGATCTCCGGCTGGGCGACCATGGAGCGCCCATCACCGATCCCGATATGATGCTGATGGAGATCAAATTCCCCGGCGTCTGTCCGCTGTGGCTCAGCCGCCTGCTGTCCCGGGAGAAGGTGTTCCCCACCTCATTCTCCAAGTATGGAGCCTGCTACCGCAACCACATTTTACCCAATATCCAGAAGGAGGGACGTACCTGTGCTTAACTCGATCATTGGAACGGACTTAACCTTGTCCGCGTTTCTTATCTGTACCGCCGCGTCGCTGGTGCTGGGCATCGGCCTTGCCTTCGTGTCCCAGTTCCGCGCCCGCTCCACCCAGAGTTTTGCCGTGACGCTGGCCATCCTGCCCGTGGTGGTGCAGGTGGTCATCATGCTGGTAAACGGCAACATCGGCGCAGGCGTCGCGGTGGCAGGCGCCTTCAGCCTGGTGCGTTTCCGCTCCGCGCCCGGTACGGCCCGGGAGATCGGCGTACTGTTTCTGGGCATGGCCATCGGCCTTGCCACCGGAATGGGATACGTAGGGCTGGCGGCTCTGACCTTCGTAATCGTCTCCGCCGCGCTGCTGGCGCTGACGGCGCTGGGGCTCGGCCAAAAGGACGCCGGCGAGCGGCTGCTGAAGATCACCATTCCGGAGGAGCTGGACTACGAGGGACTGTTTGACGACCTGTTCGCTCAGTACACCACCTCCCACACGCTGGTCAGGGTAAAAACCAGCAACATGGGCACCCTGTACGAGCTGGAGTACCGCATCACCCTGCGGTCGGAGAGCATTCCCAAGGAATTTCTTGACGCGCTGCGATGCCGCAACGGCAACCTGAACATCGTCTGCGGCCGGGAATTGGTAAAGGACGCGCTGTGACGGTTGATTTTTCTGTCGCAATTTACTATACTGAGGCCATAGCCTCCCTCTGTGAGGGAGGTGGCCTTATCCAACTGATTCCCAGAAACTATACACACAACACGAGGTGATGACCATGCGGCTGCTGATCGCGGAGGACGAGGTGGATCTGGCGGAAGCGCTGACGGCGTTTTTTGAAAAGAACCACTTCTCGGTGGACGCCGTCCATAACGGGGCGGACGCGTATGAATATGCCGTTTCCGGCGGCTACGACGCGGTGATCCTGGATGTGATGATGCCCAGGATGAACGGCATACAGGTGCTGGAGCGTCTGCGGGCCGAGGGGGTCAAGACCCCCATCATGATGCTGACGGCCAAGGGACAGAAGAACGACCGCATCACCGGCTTCAACGCTGGAGCCGACGACTATCTGCCCAAGCCCTTTGACCCCGACGAGCTGCTGAGCCGTGTGCGGGCCATCCTGCGCCGCAGCGAGGCGTACCAGCCCACCGTGCTGACCTACGGCGACGTGACGCTGGATCCCACCACGGGGCTGCTGTCCTGCGGCGGACAGTCGCTGCGGCTGGGTGGCCGGGAGCTTCAGGTGATGGAGTTGCTGATTCGCTCGCCCCGGCAGGTATTTTCCGCCGAGCGGATCATGGAGCGGGTCTGGGGCTGGGATAACGAGGCCGAGATCAACGTGGTGTGGGTCAACATCTCCAACCTGCGGAAGAAGCTGCGTGCTATCGGCTCCCGCGTTACCCTGCGGGCCAACCGGGGACTGGGCTATGTATTGGAGGAGGAGACATGATCAAACGGCTGCGCAGCCGCTTTATCCGCATCGCCACCTTGTCGGTGGCGGCGGTGATGCTGCTGCTTACGGTGATCCTGAACGTGGTCAACTACGTGTCCACCGACAGCGACCTCCGCAGTACCCTGACGCTGATCTACGAGAATCAGGGCACCATCCCGGTCTCGAATCAGGGCGGCGGCCTGCCGGACACGGGGGACGTGCCGCCGCCGGAGCCGCCACAGGGCGGCCCCAATGAGCGGGACGGTCACTTCACGCCGGAGACCCCCTTTTCCACCCGGTATTTCGTTCTGCGCTATGAGGACGACGGCACGCTGGTGCTGGCCGACCTGACCAAGATCGCCTCGGTGACAGACGCGGACACGGCGGAGTATCTGACCGCCGCGCTGAAAAACGGCGAGGGCTACGGACGCTGCGGCAGCTACCGCTTCTTCGTGGCCCACACGGGGGACGACCAGAACATGGCCATCTTTCTGGACAGCTACCAGCAGTTCCGCGCCATCCGTCTGCTGCTGCTGTGGTCGCTGCTGGCGGACGTAGGCTGCACGCTGCTGGTGCTGCTGGTGGTGCTGCTGTCCCGCCGGGCCATCGACCCCGTGGTGCGCAGCGCCCAGCAGCAAAAGCAGTTCATCACCGATGCCAGCCACGAGCTGAAGACCCCCATCACCGTCATTGCCACCAGCCTGAAGGTGCTGGAAATGGAGGTGGGGCAGCAGAAGTGGATCGACAAGGCCCAGACCCAGACGGAAAAGCTGACGGAGCTGGTGAACTCGCTGGTGACGCTCAGCCGCATGGACGAGGAGGATTCGCCCCTGAAAATGGAGCCCTTCCCCGTCAGCGACGCGGTGAGCGAAACGGCGGAGTCCTTCCGCGACCTTGCCCTGTCCCGAGGCCACCCGCTGGAGCTGACCGTCCAGCCGGAGCTGACCTATCGGGGCGACGAGTACGCTGTGCGCCAGCTGACGTCCATCCTGCTGGACAACGCCGTGAAATACGCCGCGCCGGAGTCCCCCATCACCCTGACGCTGGAAAAGGGGCGCAAGGGCGTGGTGCTGCGGCAGAGCAACCGCTGCGCCGAGCCGGAGAGCATCGACCCCGCCAAGCTGTTCGACCGCTTCTATCAGGCGGACCCCTCGCGCGGCGCCGGCGGCTTCGGCATCGGCCTGTCCATCGCCCGCAGCATTGCCGAGGGCCACAGGGGAACGATCCGCGCCGCCGTCTCCGGCGATACCATCACGTTTACGGCGGAGCTGAAATAGAAAACCGGTAAAGGAGCGTCAAACATGGAGTTTCAGTATCACATCAGTGAAATGACGGCGGAGACCGACGCAGCGGACTTCGTGAAGGAGTTCGTGCAGGTGGAAAAATTTCTATCGGCCTGCCAACAGTGCCCCAATTACAACACCCGCTGGACGTGCCCACCCTTCGATTTCGACCCCATGACCATCTGGAGCGGCTATACCACGCTGCGGCTGTACGCCCGCATCCTGCATGCTGACGGGGCGGATCAGCCTCTGGACGGAGCGCTGGCGGCGCTGAAGCGGGAGAAGCGCCTGTACCGAGAGAAGCTGTACCGATGGGAGCAGGCGGAGCCGGGCAGTCAGATGCTGCTGGCGGGCACCTGCGACCAGTGTGACCGGTGCGAAAAGGCGCAGGGTCGTCCCTGCCGCCAGCCGGAGCACCTGCGCTACTCCATCGAGGCGCTGGGCGGCGATGTGGAGGGCTGCCTGCGTCGGTATTTCCACATGCCCATTCTGTGGGGCCGGGACGGCAAAGCGCCGGAGTATCTGGTGCTGGTAGGCGGCCTGCTGGTAAAGTGAAAAAACGCACGTCCTGACGCAATCGCGTCAGGACGTGCGTTTTTTAGTATGTCATAGGCAAAAGAACCGCTCAGAACTCCGCCTTAAAGGCAGCGGGCAGGGTCACGCCCTCCGGCAAAACGCCCATCACGACGTAGTTGCCGTTCACGGTCACGGCGGAGTTGTTCTTCCACGCAGGCGCGTTTTCTGGATAGGCGGTGTCGTTGGCAGCGTTGTCCACCCGCTGCTGCAAGATGCCCCGGACGGTCTCCGCGTCAGTGCCGTTGGTCACCTCCACCATCACCAGCTCACAGCCGAAGCCCACCACCGGCGGCCAATACACCACCAGCTGCTTTGTCTCCACAGCGGTCAGACCGGGGTACTGGGCCTCGATGCTGTCGGTATCCTCCTCCGGCATCAGCACAATATCCTCATTGCCGATGGAAGCAATGGCATCCTCCGCCGCTTTCTTCAGGTCGACGGACTGGACAGGCTGATCCTGCTGGCCGCCGTTTTGCTGGGGCGTCTTGTCGCCGCAGGCGGCCAGCGCCAGCACCGTCATCACTGCCAATAATACGCAAAGCAATTTTTTCATGTTCCATCCTTCCTTTCTTTCGCATAGGCGCTTCCCTCAAGCGCCAGCGTAAGTATAGCGCATTTCATCGGAAATGCAACTACTATTTTGACGAAAGCTCCGGGAAAAATGTTCCAGCTTTGTGCGACAAGTTAAAGCAGCCGCCGCAGAAAATCTGCGGCGGCTGCTTTGCTATTTTAGCGATGAGAGAGTGCAGGAAAGAAGCTTATTTGTCGTACATCTCGATGAGCTTCAGCAGGTGCTCGTAGCGGGCCTTGGCCTCGTCCTCGTTGCGCTTGAAGAGCACTTCGGCGCGCTCGGGGAACTCGCGGGTCAGGCGGCTGTAGCGGGCCTCGTTCATCAGGAAGTCCTGATAACCGCCGGCAGGAGCCTTGGAGTCCAGCGTGAACTTCTTCTCGCCCTCGGGGTTGTAGCGGAACAGGTTCCAGTAACCGCAGTCCACGGCCTTCTTCATTTCCTTCTGGCAGTTCATCATGCCGCCCTTGATGGAGTGCATCTCGCAGGGGCTGTAGCCGATGATCAGGGACGGGCCGTGATAGGCCTCGGCCTCGGTGATGGCCTTGATGGTCTGCGCGGGGTTGGCGCCCATGGCCACCTGCGCCACGTATACATAGCCGTACTGCATGGCGATCTCGGCCAGGCTCTTCTTCTTCACTTCCTTACCGGCAGCGGCAAACTGTGCCACCTGACCGATGTTGGAAGCCTTGGAGGCCTGTCCGCCGGTGTTGGAGTACACCTCGGTATCGAACACAAAGATGTTCACATCCTGCTTGGAAGCGATGACGTGATCCAGTCCGCCGTAGCCGATATCGTAGGCCCAGCCGTCGCCGCCGAAGATCCACATGGACTTCTTGGCCAGATATTCCTTCTTGCTGAGGATGTCGGCAGCCAGCGTGCAGGCGGCGCAGTCGCACAGCAGAGCGCCCTTGGCCTTCAGCTCGGCGGCGTGCTCAGCGAACTGAGGAACGGCAGCCAGCTCGTCCACGGTGCAGATGCTCTCCTCCAGGGCCTTGACATAGGCCTTGGCAGGCTCGGCGTTGGCGGTGCCGTCGTCCATGGTATCCAGCCACTTCTGGGCGGCTTCCTTCAGGGCAGGCTGTGCCCACTCGACAGCGATCAGCTCGCGGGTCTTGGTGGCCAGATCCTCGCGGATCTTGTTCTGGCCGGTGTACATGCCCAGACCGTGCTCCGCGTTATCCTCGAACAGGGAGTTGCACCATGCGGGGCCGTGGCCCTCCTTGTTGGTGCAGTAGGGAGAGGTAGCCGCGGGACCGCCCCAGATGGAGGAGCAGCCGGTGGCGTTGGAGACATACATATGGTCGCCGAACAGCTGGGTGACGAGACGGGCATAGCTGGTCTCGGCGCAGCCGGCGCAGGAGCCGGAGAACTCCAGCATGGGCTGCTTGAACTGGCTGCCCTTGACGGTGTTGTCCTGCATATCCTTCTTCTCGGCCACATCTGCCACGCAGTAGTCGAATACATCCTGCTGGGGCAGCTCGCCCTCCTGAGCCACCATGGTCAGGGCATTGACAGGGCAGGCGCCCACGCACACGCCGCAGCCCATGCAGTCCAGCGGGCTGATGGCCATGGTGAACTTGTACACGCCCTTGCCCTTGCCGGCCTTCACGTCCACCAGCTTGGCGGCCTCGGGAGCCTTGGCGGCCTCATCCTCGGTCAGCGCGAAGGGACGGATGGTAGCATGGGGGCAGCAGTAAGCGCACTGGTTGCACTGGATGCACTTGGCAGCGTCCCAGGTGGGAACGGACACGGCCACGCCGCGCTTCTCGTAAGCGGCAGCGCCCAGCTCAAACTGGCCGTCCACATGATCCACAAAGGCGGAAACGGGCAGGCTGTCGCCGTCCATCTTGCCCACGGGCTCCAGGATCTCCTTGACCATCTTCACCAGCTCGGGCTTGCCCTTCAGCTGCTTGGGCTCCTTGGTGTCCACAGCGTTGGCCCACTCGGCGGGAATGTCGATCTTCTTATAGGCGGTGGCGCCCAGATCGATGGCCTTGTAGTTCATATCCACCACGTCCTGACCCTTCTTCAGGTAAGAGGCCTTGGCCTTCTCCTTCATGTAGGTGATGGCTTCCTCCTCCGGCATGACCTTGGCCAGAGAGAAGAACGCGGACTGGAGGATGGTGTTGTTGCGCTTGCCCATACCAATCTCGATGGCCAGGTCGATGGCGTCGATGGTATACAGCTGGATGTTGTTCTGGGCGATATAGCGCTTGGACGCAGCGTCCATGTGGTGGTTCAGCTCATCGAAGTCCCACTGGCAGTTGATCATATAGACGCCGCCGGGCTTGACGTCCTGCACCATCTTGAAGCCCTTGGTCACATAGCTGGGGTTGTGGCAGGCCACGAAGTCAGCCTTGTTGATATAGTAGGGGGAACGGATGGGCTTGTCGCCGAAGCGCAGGTGGCTGATGGTCACGCCGCCGGTCTTCTTGGAGTCATACTGGAAGTACGCCTGAACATACTTGTCGGTATGGTCGCCGATGATCTTGATGGAGTTCTTGTTGGCGCCAACGGTACCGTCGCCGCCCAGACCCCAGAACTTGCACTCGATGGTGCCCTCTGCCGCGGTGTTGGGGCAGTTGGGATCCTCGGGCAGGGACATGTTGGTCACGTCGTCCACGATGCCGATGGTGAACTGGCGCTTCATCTCAGCCTTGGCCAGCTCGGTGTACACAGCGAACACGGAGGCAGGAGGCGTATCCTTGCTGCCCAGACCGTAACGGCCGCCGATGACGGTAATGTCGTTCTTGCCGGCGTTGGCCAGGGCGGTGACCACATCCTGATACAGGGGCTCGCCCTGAGCGCCGGGCTCCTTGGTGCGGTCCAGAACAGCGATCTTCTTGCAGGTGGCGGGGATAGCCTCGATCAGCTTCTCGGGAGCGAAGGGGCGGAACAGGCGAACCTTCACCAGACCCACCTTCTCGCCGTGGGCGTTCAGATAGTCGATGACTTCCTCGGCCACGTCGCAGATGGAGCCCATCGCGATGATGACGC
>ERZ773208.2726-NODE-2726-length-11590-cov-4.326138_pt1 | contig 11590 bp, 23 predicted proteins | sample MGYA00581006_ERZ773208 | MGnify/ENA primary metagenome ERZ773208 (study PRJEB29015, sample SAMEA2737793) | human gut metagenome | biome: human gut; feature: human-associated habitat; material: faeces | place: China | collected 2012 ... | reverse complement strand
ATGTACGTGTAGCTCAGCTGGATAGAGCGTCTGGCTACGGACCAGAAGGTCGTGGGTTCGAATCCTGTCACGTACATCGTAAGCCCCGGAGATGATGTCTCCGGGGTTTTTGTATTTTCCTATAAAATAATTCTTGTATCTCAAAGTGAACACCGGCGCTCCGGGGATCAGAACGCAGCTGGAGAGGTATTGAGATACAAAACGTATTGTATCTCATTTTAACTGCAGAGTTTTCAACGCCGGCGTAACTATTGAGATACACGTTTCCGGGCATCCTCCAAAATCTTACCAACAGAACTATCAAACTCTTTGATCAGAGAATTGATATGCAATGCAGCCTGAACCATAGGTTCCAGCTTACGGAGCTGATCATAACAGCTATTATAGTCTGCCTGTAGATCTTCGATTCGATCATCCAACATTTTAAGAGTTTCCTGTCTCCTGGCTTCGGACTCTTTCGCATCAATGATGATATTCTCAAACTTCTGGTTAAAGCCATCGCCGGGGGCCTGCATGATGTAATCATATACGGGCTGAGATAACCGGATAGATTTATTAATACTCTTCTGATAGTTCCGGGGATTATATAACATAATGCACCTCCATTAAAATTTACATCGACAAATTAACTCAGGATGATCAACATGAATATAAAATTTCTTAATTCGTGATAAAGAAATATCCATGGGCACATTTCCGACAATGGAAATATAAGCTTTTGAATAACTACAACCAGTATGGAAATACAATTTTGAAAAACTATACTTACAAATACGGTCACCATAGTCAACCTCAATATAATTCATATATCCGCTCCTTCAATAAGCTTTCACAAAGAATATAGGATCCAAATGATAAATATTGTTACAAAACCGCAAGTTATCAGCCAGATGTAAATATCCCTGAGTAGTCTCTATAGAGCTATGACCCATATACAACCGCAGGATCTCCAGATTGCCACCGCCAAGGCAAAAGCTGGTACCGAATGTGTGCCGGAGCAGATAGGGAAACAACCTGGTAATTTCAGAAGATATCTTCAAACGATCAATCACACACTTCAAAGCATTGCCGGTAAGGGGATCACCATTCTCAACACAGAATACATATTCATGACTACAATCAGGACGCTTTTCTAACCAATACTGCAGATACTTCTTTACAGTTCGCCCCATAGGAACAATTCTGCTTTTTCCACCTTTTGAAAAATGGATCACAAAATAACTTTCAGAAAAATGTAAATCCTGGATCTTCAGACGGACGACTTCTCCCGGGCGAATACCGGCATCCAGTAAGCAATGGATCATAGCAAGGTTCCGGCATCCAAAAGTACTGTTAATGCTATAGCAGGAATCAATTATATTCACCTCATCAACAGTTAACGGCTCGACCATCCGCGCATAAGCTCTGGGAAGCTTCAAATGCTCCGAAGGGTTCGCCTGACAATAACCATTTTCAATACAAAATAACCAAAAGCACTTCATATCTTTCAGGTAATCTTTTCGGGTCCTGGCAGAGATCTTCCTGGGCTCCTTTGCCTTAAAGTTAGGGTTATTATCATTACGGATCTTATTTTTCAAATAAATTGAATACTGGTTAATATCCAGCTTTTCAACTTCCTCAAGGGTGATCTGATCAGGATTCTTCTGAAAACGATCAGAAACAAAATTAAAAAAATAACCAAGATTGTTCCGATAATTCTTAACAGTCTTATCAGAGCAATAAGTTTCACGATCATTCAGAAACAGATCACGAGCTTCAGTAAGTACCATTCTTATTTCCTCCGGTAATAGTAATGTGACCAGTAGATCTATCCTGGTGGATATGTAGACCATCCGAATCAGCTTTTGCTAACAACTCTCCTAATCTCCACCTGGAATAAATATTTTCTTTAGCAGACATACGGAGCCGGTTTACTTCCTGGTTAAGATAATATAGATTCATTATCACACCTCTCTTTCAGTTCTTTTATTTGCTGTTCCAAGCCATTACACTTAACACGAAGATCCCGGAGCTGTGACCAGAGATCCATAGCAACTTCCTGATCCTGCATAGAACGATTCTCTAAATAATAACAACCTGCTATGATCAAAGTTATGATAATAGCTGTAATACATATACAGATACATATTCCCATACACCGTAAACCTCCAATTAGTCTTGTTTGAAATGGAAAACCTCTTTGTATTTTTTATCCTTTTTCCATTCACTTTCAATTCTCAAAGCATCTTCATAAGACAAGTCTATTAATGAGTCACCCTCACAATCCTTATGAGGTTGTCTGAAGTTACCTACTACTGAATATTTACTTTCCAAATTTTTCATTCCTTTCTTGATTAAATTTCAGCTTCCAAAAGTGCGGTTTAGTAAATCAGTTCGCTTCCTCCCACACATACATTGCGGACAAGGTAAAATACAAGCAACATCTCTACAACAATATTCCGGAGGAAAATTATAAATACAACTATCAGAACGAACACAAACAAAATCATCATCATTCTTATTCATTATTTCTTTTTCCTTTCTAAATCCTAAATTCTGTATCTCAAATCCTCTGCAGCTTTCCTGAATCCGGAAGATCTATTATGTAAACTGAAATATTTCTGGAATATCACCTGTAATAACAGAAAGCAACAAAAACAAATAAATAACGGCTATTAAAAGACCAAATAAAAAATTATCATGCACAAAAAGCACATACGATGAAAACATTATCATTAAAAATGAAAATACAACAAAACAAACAATAAAAAGCATGTACAATCCTCCCTTATATGTATCTCAAATTCGCTGCAGCTTTCCCGGATCCGGAAGATCTAACGAGATACATTTATACATTGAACTCAAACACAGATACCCGGTTTGAGTAGTTGGGGACATCTACCTTGTAGGTTTTTATGCAATCTATTGACAAATGCACACCGAACTTATATTCTATAAATTGTAGAGCATCCATCAGGTTATTAGGTTCGCAGAAACCCAGGGTCCTCTCAGGCAGATCAAGGTTTTTAGTAACAAGGTAACGCTGCTTACCGAAAGTACATTCACACAAATCCTTTGTTATGTACTTGACGATATAAGAAACAGCTTTGTAAGTATCAGTAATTTTTGTTGCAGTGGTATATCCGTTTCTATATTCTTTGATGTTATATATGTACTCACCGTCTGGATAGCTTGTCCTTAAGTATTCGCCATAATACTTATTCGGGACAGGCTCTCCTTTTTTATTGAGCATCAATTCACCATTCTTCTTTTTACGAAACTTCTGATTATTCACTGCTTTTTCAAATGTCAGTTCATCAACGTTTGAGACCAGTGCGTGAAAATGCCAGGCACCGGACTCATGTTGCTCCGGTACGATCAGTGCCTTTAACTTCGGACATTTCTTTTTGATGTTGTGAAACCAGTTCGATACCTTCTTTTTCGATTCCGAAAAATTAAATTCATCGAAATGATCTACTGGATCAAATGTCAATGTAAAAAACCATTCCCATTTATTTGCCCGGCCATAATCATAGATCATACGTTTTGACCGGTTCAATGATGAGATCAGTGACCGTTCCCTACGACTGGCAGCTTCCTCAGGAGAGATATATTCTTCCTCCAGATCGGCAGCTTCATCAATCTCTTCATCTACCTCTGACCCTATTTCCGTAACCTGCAGAGGATCATATGACATATCAAATGGTGATATTTGTTTTAATTCAATCCATTTATCAATATCAAAGTCTTCATCCTCATCATCATAGTCAGTAGTATGTAGATCGGGAAGATTATATGGTCTCCAATAATCATCTTTGGTTCTGATTGCCCGATGATAATACGTCAACTGAAAAGTACCATTCTTATACTTTTTAAGACGTACGTTATATGGCATGTAAATTACCTCAATTTTACAAAACTACCCTAATTGTGTTGCTATTGTCAAGTAAAGGGAACGGGATCGCCTGCGGCGACCCGTTCCGGCAACACAACCGGCAAAATTTCGGTTCGCCTGTTGCGCGTGAGACGAGCTCACGCGCATCCAGCCAAACCTCGATATTTAATTTTTCATAGTTTGATCTGCATGTCGTAGTTGTCTTTATAAAACTTCTCCAGCTTCTCCCGCCAGGACTTCATCTCCCAATCGAAGTCCAGCGGGATGAAGTTGGTATCATAAAAGACCCCTTCGAACAATGCAGCGTTTTTCTCTACCACAAAATCCGTATATTTCCCGGTGTTGAGATAGAGAAAACGATAATGGATATGCGTAGAAGAGCTTTTAACCAGGATCACCACATTCATCTGGTTACGGATCCGGTTATAGACCATCTGCGCATCAATACTGGTAAAGACGAACAAACAGTTCTGCTTCCCCAGCGTATTGATAAATATACTGATATCCTTAAGCTTCCGGTAATCCTGAGCATCACAGCCGTTATAGATCTCATCGATCAAGACAACCTTGGGCGAGAGATCAAGCGGTAGCTCATCCATGGAATTCACGAACTGAAAACCGGAATCCCGGGGAGAATATAGATTTGTGTACACCGGCAGAACTACTCCTTGTTGCTTACAGAGCTGCTGCAAAGCCTTTACAAGTTTGTAAGCAATCAGGGTCTTTCCACTACGCTGCACACCGTAAATGCCAACGATAGCACCGGGCATAGATTATACCTCCTTATAATACACATAGTCGGGCTGAACCTCTTCGAGGCTTCACCCTTGCCACAAAAAACGTGAATGACGTAGTTTATAAGGGCAAGAGCATCACCAAAGAAAAAGGGGTGGGTGAGACACAAAACGGCAGTCACCGACTATATGCACAACATTGGCAGCGCAAGTCTTCAGGAAGGGCATTAACATCTTCGCGTATCGGGAAAGGGGGAAAAGCCCCCTATTCCGATAAAACACGCGCAGATCAAGGGCAAGCTTGTTATCAAAGCCCTCTATTCCTGCTGCACATCCGTCACGTTATTAAACGTCGATACTTTAATACCGCGCAAGTACTCATTCTGCGTATAGGCACTCAGCAGGTTCTGGAGCACCTTGGAAGAGAGCAAGCCCAGGTTCTTATTATGAGCCATGACCTTATCGAAAGATTCAAACATGGACCTCATATCAGCAAGATCATACTTCTCGATAAAATAAAAAGCCTGGAAGAGTAGATGCTGTTGAACGTTATCGTATATAGGCAGAATCTCATAAATAGACCGTATGGGATCATTGCTCGTATTCCCGGCGGACATACCGTCCAGAATCGCCTGAAAGTCAATACCAGCCATAACGCACTCCTTTCTTGTATCTCAAAGTCAAGACTGCAGCACAACGGATCAGCAGCTGCAGCAAGAAAGCGCGAGATACATTTACTTTGTAAATATAATCAACACCGACAGGATGATATTTATGATTGCGAAAATCTTCACAGAATTATCTTTCCGGAAGAAGTTGCCGAACATAATATTGCTCATCCTGGCTTTATCCTGAAGAAACTCAAGATCCTGATCTGTAGTAGTCACCACAAGATCAGGTCCCAGAGGAGTACACTCAGCTTCCTCCAGCAGAACATGATATTTGTTGTTAAACTCATGGAAATTCCGGGCAGACCGGACTCCGCTGTCAGTAATCATATAAATCATCAACTTCTCCATCCTTTCACAAATGTCGTAGCAGACCGGACCAATACATCCAGATTAACAATAATATATATGCCAAGGCACACACCAAACACAGCAGCATAATCAAATGCCTCCAATTCTATACCATACAAGGATATACGCCTCCTATCTGGTCTTGCTAACAATGCGCAGCTTACAGAGATCAGTAGCTGCACTGATAGCTTCCAGACCAACATTGACACCAAACACGGCCGCAAAGAAATATGCTGACCAGATTAACAGTTCCATCAGAATCACCTCCAAAAACGACCTATTTTTTCTTAAAAATGAGTAAAAAAAGAAGAGCTATCACAATAGCCAACGCATACTGGATAAACTCCAGCCGGTTTAATAACTCATACTCATAGCGTGTCACATAGACAGGAGACTCCATAAATGCTTCATAGGTATCATAGCCCGGGAAGAGATCGGAAGAAGACTCTTCAGAGACGGCATATGGCACCAAAACAACGTTACCGGTGCCACCGTCTACCACCGTTACAGGATCCCCTGCAACCACTGCACCGGGAGAAGATATCACATCATTCCCGGACACAGTGATCACAGACGATTCAGAAACAGCAGCCGGATCAGATACCTCATTAGTCTTCGGAAGATTCTTCTGAAGCCCCTGCGATGATATCTTTTCCTCCACATCTACACCTCCGTTACAGACGGACACCGCCGGAGAAAGCATTCTTCAGCGCGTAGATGATGGTAAAACCAAGGCTGAAACCTGCAGAGATGTAAACCAACGGCATCATGGAACCAGTGATCACGTTGGTATAACTGAACATCTGAGAGGGATCGAAATTCAGCTGCAGAGTAGCAGCACCGACAGAATCAGCTACCATAAAAGCATTAGATAAAAACGGCATACCACATACCTCCTTTAGATTTGCAAAGTTTACAGTGACATTTATATAAATGGCCAATTTATATACTATTTTGTTAATTTGAACAGGAGAGAGCTTATGTTCTCCTTAATGCTATAACCAGTTATCTGGGAGATCAGAGCATCTATAGCTTCATAAAGTTTGGTGACCAACACGTAAATTGTCCACAGGCACCCAAACAGGACCGTCAGGTAAATCATGTAAAAAGCCACATCACCGACCAAATACCGAAAAGTACTGATTGCTTTCACCACCGGCATTCCGGTGAACTGACTGGTACCGTTTGTATCAGCCATATCAATGATCATAATGTCGAAATCCTGCAACGTGGTGTACAGCGTGTGCAGAGCAGAGATCACAGAGGTGATCATGTCCAGGATAGACTGGAAGAAGCTTCCAATCTTACCCGGGATATCAAGGGGAGTACTAACGAGTAAATCTTCAGGATTCATCACTTACCACCTCCTGACGGTATATGTATCTTATAGGCATAGCCCCGGAGCAGCTTCACGACTCCAAACACCATAAGAATATAAACGAGTCCCATCATAAAATCGTAGATAGATAAACCAATGCCAGTAATCTCTATCTGTTTCAAAAAATTCAGTCCCATGACCATCTCATCCGGCAGAAACCCGGGGGAAGCTTCAATCTTGAAAATATTTATAATAAACTGCAGGCAGTGTATAAATATCTTAAGCAGTAGTATCAATATCAAGATCAGGTAGATCAGACCATTGAGCAATGACAACAGATTAAACTTAGAACCACCGCCGGAATCGTCACCACCAGGATCCTCACCACCAGGATCCGAAGGCTCCAAAAGAGAACCGGGATTAACCAGAGCATCCAGTATCTTGTCAAGATAACCTTGCAGATTCGCCCAGGAGGGCAACGCACCCAGCAAAGACTGGATCGCACCCAGGGGATCCGCAAACACCTGCAGCATAGCAGAGGGCAGACTGGCTATATTACCAAGTACCAGCTGCACCTGTTCAGGGAAAATCTCTATGATCCGGAGGACTCCGTTATAGAGATTAGTTAAACCGGTAGTAATAGCTCCCATAGGATCACAAAAGAAATTCCATATTCCGGAAGATATCGCCTTAATTGCCGAAAGGATCAAACCGAGAATACCGGAATAATTCGTATCCGTTCCGGGATCCGGAGCAGTAGACGGTTTCGGATCAGGAGCAGCCGTAGGCTCCGGAGCAGGATCCGGTTGAGCTTCTGCTAATGCTTCCGCAACAGCAGCCTTAACAGCGGCGATCATCTCAGCATTATTCGCTTCCTTATCTGTGCCGGTGGCTTCTACGCCATTCGCAGCTTCCTTCATGGCATTGTTCATGGCAGGAACCTTTGCAGGATCCAGCTTCGTACCGGATAAGTTTTCAAGAGTATCTGGTGCGGCTGCGGCCATGGAATGGTAGTCATAAGGGAGATTATCTGGAGCATATAAAAGCTGTGAAGAATCACCTTTACAATAGCTAACAAATTCTTTAAAAACAGGAATGGTTGAAGTAATCAAATAATTAGTATAACGATAACCAGTATCCGGTACAGGATAAGTAATCCAGTTAAAAGAAAAATCATTTCCAGAATCATCTTTCATATACCAATAACAAGGAAATCGGACAGAGCCAGAAGAAATATCATAAATACCAGGTTTAACAATATAAGAACCCGAGGTAGTAGTTCCATAAGTAGCTAAAAAATAATAATATTTTTCATCGACAGTATTATAAGAATAATTTTCTTCAGAAAGGTTAGCAGAACCATTATAGTGATATGAAACATGTATATTTACCTTACCCGCATTACTTTCCGTAGGATAACCAGTAAAAAGTTCACCCTGATCATAATACTTCGCCGGATCCACATCAGGCACTTCATTATTCTGCACCCGATTAAGGAAATCAGCTGCAGCCCTCTGAAACTGCATATCTGTACCCATAGCAAACGCGCCAATGCCTCTTTTCGGAATATTCGGATTAAGATCCGTACCATGTCCGGGACCTGGAATAGGGGAAGGAGAGGGGGACGCACTGGGATCAGGAGACGGAGTAGGAGTAAGGCCACCGGTAAGAACACGGTACTTTGCAAATTCTCCTTCGTTTGGTCTGACTTTCAGCTTACCAGCTCCGACAGCAGATGCTAACAAAGCATCCATATATTCATCTGTCAACAGATTCCCATCAGGACCATAAACGCTAAACTCTTTAATAGGATCAAACTTAATACTATCTAAAAAGCTAATGAAAGCCTCGAACAGAGACATACCAGATTCATAATCATCCAGTCCATCCTTAATACCGGAAGCGATAGAGATCGTTTCAAAGATGTTATAGAGCATCATCACGAACTCAACACTCATCTCCGGAGATACAGCAACAGACGCAGCCTGAGCAGTAAGAGACGCAGGGCCGGAGACAACGCTAGTTGCAAATATTACCACCGCCAGCACAAGCGGAACGATTCTCTTCTTGAGTTTCTTTAACATCTCCATAGATCACATCTCCCTCCGGCATAAGCTGCTCACAAGCAGCAAAGATATCATCACGCCGATCAGCAAAGTCACGACAGCAGTTAAGCGGATACCGCTCATTCTGCATTAGGCAGTACTTACATACTTTAGGATCAAAATAAACTACCATAGCATCACCTGGTAATTACAACTTCTACACAGCCACAACCAGGCAGAATAGATCGAACGATAGAATACATAAGTTCTTCAGGCACATCAGCCTGCTCACCAAGAAATATCACATCAGTCACCTCACCGGTGCTGTCATAATCAATACCTTCACGAATAGTGATCCCATTCGCATAAAGAACTTTGAGCAATATAATCAGGTACATAGCACACCTCCTCATATAAAGGGCTATCAAACACCAGATACTACAATATCAAAAAGGCCACGACCATCTGAATTGATGGATTCTACAGCAGACACCAGCAGACTTTCAGGTATATCATTCTGAGAACCGGAATACAGTTCCTCAAAATGACATTGAGCACCAGAGCAGCCAGTGTTTTTATAAATTGTAACTTTATGGGAAAAGAGAACTTTTAACAAAGAGTCCAGACTCATAATGAACCTCCTATAAAGGTTTACCGGATGCAGGTAGGGCTGCACCCGGCATAAAAAGGGGAATGTTACCGGTCACGCTTTGCCTTAATGCGATCACAGACAACGGTAACCGATACACAAAAGCTAAAAACCAACATAGCAAAAACAACTACTGCAGCCATAACGAACCTCCGATCTATTTACCTGTTAATGACTTCTTAAAGGTGAAGCTGTTGGCAACAACCATTGCCACACCGTCCTTATTGATCCGGACATCCAGATCAGCTTCATAGACACCGGGAACCTCAGGAAAGTCATTAAAATTATTAAAGCCAACGCGGGCCTTTATCAGCTTGTACCCCTTTTGCTGTTCTTCAGCACAGGGAGCGAGATTGTTCGTCATCAGATACCTAACGGATGTACCTTCATTGATCTCACCGGTCTCAGTATCAGTCATCTGGTACTGGGTTGCATTGAGGACAATTACCTCTTTTTTCATTAAGTCCATACTTTTACCTCCGTAAAATAAGAGACGCACGCAATTTTGATGCATTTTAGAAAAAATGATGTTATAATAAAAGTTAAAAAATAATTGCGAAAGCGTCGATTTGTGTTTACAAACTGAATATACTACACTAAAGTTTATTAGTCAATAGAAAATAGTAAACTAAAGCGTTGTATTTGCGTGAGGGAAAATGAATTTTATAGAAAAATTATTAAAAATCATGAACGAACGAGATATATCTGGCTACCAGTTAGAAAAGGATACCGGTATAAAACAAGCAACATTAGGAAAATGGAAGAAGGGATCACTTCCAACCATAGACAAATTAGTTACATTAGTAAACTATTTTCAAGTAAGCTCAGACGAACTTCTAGATATAAATATCAAGAGTAATCTAACAGAGAACGAGCAGGAGCTCCTGGAGCAGTTCCGAAAATTATCTGACCGGGATCAAATAAAATTTATAGGGAGAATAGAGGAATACATCAAAAACAAGGGGGAATAAGATGGCTTTAATAATTAGTATCTGGCTAATGCTTTTAGTAATTGCAATAACAATAAGTATTATAGCAATAATAATTGCAGTATCCCAAAGATACGAAGGTAACACTATACAAAGTAATACAATAACCAGCATATCACCCAAAAGGAAAAATGATAGAAAACGATACAGAAGAAATAATAAAATTATTTCCATAGGAACAGCAATAGAAAGCTCCGAATATTACAAATCTGAATATTATAACGAGACAAAAGTTCCCTACATAGTAATGGCCAGGGATACAGGAAAATATGGAGAATATCTCTCCTATCACTATTTGAGAGATTATACTAATCTAGGTGGAAAATTCCTGTTTAATACTTATCTACCAATGGAAAACAATAAAACTACAGAAATAGATCTCATACTACTATATCCATTCGGAATATTTGTTATTGAAAGTAAAAACTATAGTGGCTGGATCTTCGGAAACGAAAAAGATAAATACTGGACACAGGTACTCAGTACCGGAAAGGGAAAATCAGAAAAGAAACAATTCTATAATCCAATCGCACAGAACAAAGGACATATTCGGCAACTGAGAAAATATATACCGGAAAAAATACCGATATATTCCATGATAGTTTTCTCTGAAAGATGCGAACTTAAAAATATAACAACATCTTCCACGAATACAAAGGTTATAAAGAGAGACCAGCTCCGCTGGAATATAGACATGATAAAATTGCAATTCCCCATAGAACAAGAAGAGATAGATAGAATCTATCAGCAGCTATACCCATATACAAAAGTAACTGATGAAGTAAAGCAACAGCATATCCAGCAGTTTGAAACAAACAGACAATAAGATTCCCCTACGAACCAGTGCCATACGGTCACTTCCTTATATTATATCGACCTAGATAGCTACGGACCAGAAGGTCGTGGGTTCGAATCCTGTCACGTACATCTAAGGCCCCGGAGATGATGTCTCCGGGGTTTTT
>ERZ773208.2723-NODE-2723-length-11594-cov-5.452552_pt1 | contig 11594 bp, 10 predicted proteins | sample MGYA00581006_ERZ773208 | MGnify/ENA primary metagenome ERZ773208 (study PRJEB29015, sample SAMEA2737793) | human gut metagenome | biome: human gut; feature: human-associated habitat; material: faeces | place: China | collected 2012 ... | reverse complement strand
ATCTGCCGCCGCTGCGTGAGCGCCCGGAAGATATTCCGCTGCTGGTAAAAGCCTTCACCTTTAAAATTGCTCGTCGGATGGGACGCAATATCGACAGTATTCCCGCCGAGGCTCTGCGCACGCTGAGCTGTATGGAATGGCCGGGTAACGTGCGTGAGCTGGAAAACGTGGTAGAACGTGCGGTTCTGCTTACCCGGGGCAACGTGCTGCAACTGTCCCTTCCGGATATTGCCCCTTTGACGCCGTCCACGCCTCCGGTGGCAACCGAAGTCGCGCAGGACGGTGAAGATGAATACCAGTTGATTATGCGCGTACTGAAAGAAACCAACGGGGTGGTTGCCGGTCCCAAAGGCGCGGCACAAAGGCTGGGGCTGAAACGTACAACGTTACTCTCACGCATGAAGCGATTAGGCATTGATAAGGATGCACTGGTTTAGCCAGTGTGGCTATACTGGGTGATATCTCAACGAAAGGAGGCAGTATGGCGGTATCAGCACGTAATCAATTAACCGGTACGGTGAGCGCAGTCGCTACGGGCGCAGTGAATGATGAAGTTGAACTGACGCTGGCTGGCGGCGCAAAACTGGTCGCGATTGTAACCCATAGCAGCCAGCAGGCGCTGGGTCTGGCGAAAGGGAAAGAAGCAATTGCCCTGATTAAAGCGCCATGGGTGACGCTGGCAACTGAAGACTGTGGTCTGAAGTTCTCTGCCCGCAACCAGTTTGCTGGCAGTGTTTCCCAGGTCACAGAAGGCGCAGTCAACGCCACGGTACATATCAAAACTGACGCAGGCTTCGAGATTGTTGCCGTCGTCACCAACGAAAGTCAGCAAGAGATGAAACTGAGTCAGGGAAGCCGTGTTGTTGCGCTGATCAAAGCCTCAGCTATTCTGATTGCCACCAAAGCGTAGTCGCCATTCATCAACACATGGCTAAGTTGCCCGATGGCGCAATGCGCATCGGGCCTACGCGACAGATGCACTTATTCTCGTAGGCCAGATAAGGCGCAGCCGCCATCCGGCGCACAGCGACCTTATTTTTTCCGCTGGTACTTCTCGGGTAACTCCGGCACTGGACGTTTGTCATCAATCAGGTGACGTACGGTCAGAATCGGGTGACGCCAGAGCATTCTCGGCCCAGCCCAACGCATAATTTGCTTCATCTCTTCGCGTTTAGCAGGTTGATAACAGTGCACAGGACACTGTTTACAGGCCGGTTTTTCCTCACCAAATACGCACTTGTCGAGGCGCTTTTGCGCATAGGCAAATAACGCATCGTAATGCCCCGGCTCGTCTGAAGCCTGCGGGCACTGGCTCTCGTAGAGCGAAATCATTCTCTGGATCGTCATTTTTTCACGTGCAATGCGTTTGCCGGACATGATGCCTCCACAATTAAGTTGCATAAATAATACACCTTAATCATGAAGGCAACCAAGACCCGAGTACCACTTACTCGTCACAACGGCTAAATTGCCCTGCGTTTATAAGGACGGTAGTGTGGTAACCAAAAGTTATCTTTTATGCTTTGCAACAGCGCGTCGTCGCTCATCTTCTCTGCCACGCCCGACAGCTGCGCTGCCTTACCGACCTCAAAGGCAATGCTGCGGGTCACCTCACAGATTGTCTCAATCTCCGGCAACAGAGCACCTTCCCCGTTACGCACCAACGGGGAAGCATCGGCCAGCGCACGGCTTGCCGCCATCAGCATAGCCTCTGTTACGCGTGTCGCACCACTGGCGATAGCCCCCAGACCGATGGCCGGGAAAACATACACGTTATTACACTGCGCCACCGGAATGGAGCGTCCATTAAATTCAATCACACCGCAGGGACTACCGGTCGCGATGATGGCCTGTCCCTCTGTCCAGCGAATGATATCTTCTGGTCGCGCTTCCATTCTCGAAGTGGGATTCGACAACGGCATAACGATCGGGCGGCCGCAGTATTGGTACATCGTGCTAATGACCTCCTGCGAGAACAATCCAGCCTGACCCGACACACCCAGCATCACCGTGGGTTTGGCATTGTGGATAACCTCCAGTAGCGACGGTGCCAGCCCCTCAAACTGCCAGTAAGATACGGCCTCGGGAGACTGCGCCAGCGGTTGCTGGAAATCAGCTAAGGCATTATTGGTGGTCATCACCAGACCGTCGCGATCCACCATAAAAATGCTCCGTCTGGCTTCGTCCTCGCTCATTCCTTCACTGATGCGGCAGGCAATAATATGCCGGGCGATCCCACATCCTGCAGCACCCGCCCCCACAATTACGATTGATTGCTGACGGAAGTCACGACCGCTGCCTCGGCAGGCCGCAACCAGAGTCGCCAGAGCTACCGACGCCGTGCCCTGAATGTCATCGTTAAAACAGCACATCTCATCGCGATAACGGTCCAGCAGCGGCACCGCAGTATGCTGGGCAAAATCTTCAAACTGCAGCAGAACGTTAGGCCAGCGCCGTTTTACGGCGGCAATAAACATTCCAATAAATGCGAAATAGTCTTCACCAGTTATGCGCGGATGACGCCAGCCGATATAGCGCGGATCGTCCAGCAGTCGCGCATTATTCGTGCCGACATCCAGTAAAATAGGTAGCGTATTCGCCGGATTTACCCCGCCACAGACGGTATAGAGCGACAGTTTCCCGATAGGAATCCCCATACCGCCAACGCCCTGGTCACCTAGCCCCAGAATGCGCTCACCATCGGTGACGACGATGACCTTGATATCGTGCCGTGGAATATCATGCAAAATATCGTCAATACGATCGCGATCGGGCCAGGAGATAAAGACACCGCGTGCACGACGATATATCCACGAGAATTTTTCACAGGCGGCCCCGACTACCGGGGTATAAACGATGGGCAGCATCTCTGGAAGATGCTTTTTCAACAGGTAATAAAATAACGTTTCGTTAGTATCCTGGATATTACGCAAGTAAATATGTCGAGCGTTGTGGGATTCAGCCTCAAGATATTGTTGATACGCCCGTTCGGCTTGTTCATCAATATTCTCAATGGCACAAGGCAGTAGCCCACTCAGGTTAAAGTCATACCTTTCTTGCTGCGTGAAGCTGCTTCCCTTGTTTAATAACGGAGATTCAAGCAGTAACTTCCCCGTAAACGGGACGTATAAAACATCGTTTGTCACGTTGCCATCCATAAATTACAACCAGATAAAAAATAAGAGCCTGCATTAGCAGGCTCCAGGGATTCAAATCAGGACATAGTTGGCAACCAGCATCGCCGCGATACCGGCCAGCGCTGGAAGCAGCGTTCTTCTGACGATCATAAACGGTGAACATTCTCCCGCTTTACTCACCGCAATAATGATTCCAGCCACTGGGGACATTGAGCGCCCCATTCCCGCCATTAACTGCATAGGCAGGATCATATTGACTGCACTCTCACCAAATTTTGCTGCAATGGAGGGGGCCAGGCCGGAGAAGGAGAAAAAGGCGGCAACGCCAGAGCCCGTCAGGACGGCGGTTACACCCACCAGTGCGGTCATCACCAGGGTCATGCTGGTAAAGCCCAGTCCTGCGTTTTGCACTGACTGTAACAGGTAGTCCACCGCACCAATTTTCTGCAGCCCCTGGGCATAGATATCCGCACACACCAGCAAGGAAACGATGCTGGTAAACATGCTGCCCATCCCTTTGAAAAAGACCTGTATCCCTTTGCAGCAGCTTTTGAAATCTCGGGTAGCCACCAGTTCAAAGAAAAATGCGACGACAGCGCCAAGGATCATCGCCGTGACCACGTCTATTTTGATGGACTTGATAACCAAAGGGCTAAAGACCAGCACCAGAACGACAGGCAGGACGGGTAACAGCGCGTAAATAGCGGGTACCTTTCGGCCTTCTTCTTCCGCTTGCGCCACGCTTTGCGCCCCCGGTACGAAGCCATCTTTTTTGTCGAAATACTTCGCGGTAAAGTAAATCACCACCGCAACGGCCAGCATCACCACCACCGCCACCGGCATCTGGTAATGCGCAAAGTAGATCGCGCTTTCCATGCCAGCATGTTTAGCCGCCAGATTCGCAGTACCTACCGCGGGCCCTAGATCCATAAACGCGCACAGACCAATCATCGCGGCCGCAGAGGCTTTACTGACCCCCAGACGAACCAGAACCGGGAAGAATGTCACCAGCAGCAACATCGCCAGTCCCGCCGCACTTGAAATTGCCACATGCAGAAGCTGTGCGCAGATATACCCCAGCGCAAGGATCAGGTAAGGCGCTTTAATCACCTGCAGCGGTCGAATGCACATATTGACCATCGCATTCGACGCTTTAATGTGATCCATATAGCTGGCAAATCCACCCGCAGCCATGATGATAAGACCAATACCTGCAATTTGTGTGGTGAGCGATTCTTTTGCAAAGCTAAAGATATCCAACCAGGTTGACCCCGTGGATTTTGCTTTATCGTAGAGAATGCTGTTTTCAGGATAAAACAGTACGGTAATGGTCAATAATGCCAGTCCAGCGAGTAATAAAACAGTTTGCGGCTGATAATTTTTCACAATTAACCATGCAGCAATAACTGTTATCACTATTGCTATAATAAACGCTGTCATAATAACAATTCCTATGCCATACAAATCGGGTAGGGTTACCTGTCATATCATCATAGCTTATATAGGATAGTAAAAAATCACTCCCATATATAAGCAGCTATAATATGTACGTAAATTTATCGTATTACATACTCAAATATTGAGATTTAATTGTAATGGGTTGTGTGGTTGTAAAATACGGGAAAGGTGTTTTCCCACCTCTTTTTGTGAGTAAGATCGCAACTACATCTGAATGTAGTCGCAGACCTCAGAAAAGGCTGGATGCGGGTTTCCAACATATTCATTCTATGATTGACGTCGAAAGTGTATTACCCTATAACAACGTTGATATACAATAGTCATCGGGTGTTATCCATGTACAAAAAAAACACGTTAAGTCTGGATGAGTATAACTTACTTACTCTTAATATGGGTGATCTAACTGAATCTGAGTGCCGACTCAATGAGTACATTAATAAACACTTCAATGAACTTCCCTATCATGGCATTGTTGACCTCTCGCAAAATGCGATGGTAAGCAAAGCAACCATTGGCCGATTTTTAAATAAGATTGGGTTTACGGGTTACGCCGCTTTTCGCAAAGCATTAGACATTACGCTGTCAAAAAATAAAATATCCGCACCTTTTGAGAAAAACATCAAACTACGTAACAATCCCAGCATTACCACTGAAAGTATCGTTACTGATTTCACCCATAAAGTATCAGAATTATTTAATCAATTTAAAAATAATATCGACATTGAAAGCCTTAATGCGTTTATCGATCTGGTACTGAACAATCAACGTCATATTTATGTCGTCGGTCCGTCATCATCTCATGCAATGGCAACGCATTTTTGTACACTGTTAAAGTACTTTCGCAGTGACATCACCCTTTTACCGACGGACATCAGCGAACTCCCCAAATGTCTCATCAATATTGAGGAAGAGGATGTCCTGATTGTGTTCTCCTACTATCGATTTAATCGGGTTGCCCTCAATATTGCAAAGTGGTTCAGAAAAAAGAACGCCGTCGTGGTACTGGTTACCAACTCAGAAGCGAACCCTTACGGTAAATTTTGCGATCTGCAGTTTGTTCTTCCCAGCGACGTACAGTCCATTTTTCAAAGCCGTATACTCGGCTTCTTTTTTATCGAACTCATATTGCATCTGGCTTATGAGAAAGGAGATAACGAGGGGAATTTTGCACAACTTGAAGAGTTATTTGTCTTTTTCGAAACGTTTTCTGCATCAGCACACAACACTTAGCACCGCCAGCCGCCAGGAGAGTTATCCCTCCCGGCAGCAAGACAAATCAGGCAATCTCTACCGTTTTCACGCGCTCGAACTCAGCTAAAGTTTCAGCGATTAGCGCGTCGTTAGCCCCGATATATGACAGCGGCTCGCAGGCGGCGGTAATTTCCTCTACAGACAATGATGCGCGGATTTCCGGGCTAGCCTGCACGATCTCCATGAAGCTGTGCTCTCCAGTTGCATGCTTTAGCAGGTTTTTCACTAAGTTATAGGCGGACTCTCTGCCGATTTTGGCGGCAAGTCTCATCGTCAGTGATTCCGACATAATAAAGTGCTTTGAGCAATCGAAATTAGCACGCATCTTCTCTTCATTAATGATGAGATGCGAAAGCAGATTCTTTGCGCGTGTCAGGCTGGTCGATAAAGCATTTGAGGCCTCCGGGAGGATTGTCCAGTTTAATACCCTCATTGAGGCGGCTCGCACATCCTGTTGATCCAGCATTGCTGGGGCGCCAGACGCATACATCCATCCCATCCTTGCCAGCGTTTGCATCATGTTACTGGCGCGCGGATTAACCTTGTGCGGCATCGTGCTCGACCCTCCACCACCTTCTCCCTCAAGCACTTCAGCAATCGGCGTGCGTCCCATTGTTTCGACATCGTTGGCCAGACGACATAGCGTGCCGTGAACAAGGGCAAAAAACTGCACAACTTCAACAACCGCATCCTGGCTGGCATTATTAATACCGCAGGGTACGTTCAGACCCAGTGCCAACATCAGTCGTTCACGTGTTTCCATTCCCTGCTCTCCTACGGAGGCCAAATTACCTACCGCGCCGCCAAAGAGCCCGGTTACAGCTCGCGGGTACAGCTGCTGAAGTCTTATCAGATGGCGGTTAATCTCTGCCAGATAACTGCAAACATGCAGCCCCCACGTTGTCGCAGAAGCATCCACTGAATTGGTGCGTGCAACCATCACCGTTCGGGTATGACGTATTGCCATCGCTTTCATTGCCTCGCCAACATCGAGCAATTGCTCGCGCAGCAGCTGCAACGTTTGTTGCAGTCTCATCGCCATGCCAGAGTCCAGCAGATCCTGGGTAGTACATCCCCAGTGCAAAAACTGACTTACTAACGGTGTACCGCAAGCAGAGATCTGATCGATCAGCGGTTTTATCGCCATACCAACCGTCTGTGTTTCCTGTGCAAGAGCCGGCCAATCTATCCGTATTTCCCTGCACGTTTTTTCAATTTCGACGGCGGCTTGCTCAGGGATAATCCCCTGCTCACCTTGCACTCGAGCGACGGTTGACTCAAATCGCAACCAACACCGCAGCAGATTGTCGTCAGACCATATTTCCCGCATCCGACCTTGGGTGAACAATGAAGAATAAAGATCAGAATCAAATACCGTTGTTTGCTTACCGAACATACAGCGCCTCTCCGGCCAATGAATGCATCATAATCGAAAATGTGATTAATCAATTTTGCAGGATCTGTTTTCCAGATTATAGGGGAAAATAGTATTCCCACCCAAAAAACGGCCATGAGAATACAATATTCCCATTTTCGTTTTTTCCACCAAGTAGAAATGAGATGTACTTCACAGTAATTTGTGAATTACATTCCAAGCAGGCGTAATATTTCAGCAGAAATGCGCATTAAATATAAAAACCATTAATACAATAGTGAAATTAGTGATATTTATGCGTGAATAATCACATTTCATTACGAGAAAAAATAATTCCCATACCGCTGACACTCCTTTTCCACAAACAATTACCTCGCTGTGAACTTTATTTATGGTCAGGAAACTAATGCTGGTTTGAGGGATGACATGAAGCTAAAAAATTATTCACTAATATTACTTATGGGTATGAGTTCCTCGGCGTTCGCCTTAAACGTCTATAATAAGGATGGCAATACTCTGGATATCTATGGCCGCGTTGAGGGAAAAATAGCAAGTGGTCAGAATTCATTTGCTGGCAGTGAAAGCCGAAGCGATCTGGGTGGCCGTGTAGGTATTTACCTCACCCGAGATCTGGATCTTCTGCCAGATACCAAAATCGTGGGTCGACTGGAATGGCAGGTGCGTACCGAAAAAAATGATAACAATACCGGTGAAAGCGATATGGAGGCCCGTTATTCCTATGTCGGTCTGTCAAATAAAACATGGGGTGAACTGATCACCGGGAGAACCAAAAATCCGTTGTATCAGGTAATGAAAATGACCGATAAGTACAAAAATTTCACCCCTAATATCTATAGCTATGGCATTACAACCATTGATGATTCATACCAGTTCAACCGCCAGGACGGCACCGTACAGTGGAACGCCAAATTTGCTGGCAATGAGATTCAGCTGGCGTGGGTTTCTGGGAATGGCAACAGCGATAACGAAGCCCTGGATTACGGCGCGATGGCCAGCTATCGCAAGTCTTTCAAATTTGGTGATTTTAGAATTACACCAGCACTCGCGGCCAGTCGTTACAAACGACAGGATGGCGTAGTGACCACCGATGGGCGTAATCAAAACGATCAAATTATGGGAGGATTACAACTCAGTTATAAAGCCTATGAAGTCGCGGTAACCGCATTGCGTACTTCTATTTCTCGCGATAACAAAAGTGATAATAATTATAAAGGGATGGATTCACTCATTTCCTACAATTTTGGCACCGTCAAGGTTCTCACCGGATATAGTTTTTTAAATGAAGATGGTAAAGATATTGCTGAAAAAGAAGACTGGCGTGCTGAGGCGCAATTAACATTGGCTGAGGATACGTGGTTATCATTTACTTACGATAAAGAATTCGCCAGTAAGAACAAAAAAACCAATGATGATGCGCTCATCGTTGGACTCCGTTACGACTTCTAAGAGATAACCGATGAAAAAGATAACTTTACTTGCTGCAGCAACGGCCCTGGCACTGAGCAGTATCTGCGCTCACGCGGATACGTTATTAGCGCCTTCAGCACATGCTAAAATGGATGGCGAGAATAAAATCGTCGCGCTTTATGGAAACTCGTTCACGTTCTATAACAATAATATCAATACCCGATTACGGGATTTGACGCAGTCTTTACTGCCTGACCATGCCAAAGGCTATAAATATCGGGGGATCACGATTTCCAGCGGTCATTTAGGCTGGCAAATTGAGAATATGCGCTACCAGAACACGTTACAGAAATGGGATGTAGTGGTATTACAGGGGAACTCCACAGAAACAATTTCAAAGAAAGAAAGTACCCGGAAAAATTTCGTTGACTCTGCAACCCAAATGGCTGAGATGGCGCATAAAGCAGGTGCAAAAGTTGTCTATTTCATGACCTGGCCGAAGAAAGCTAAACCCGAAGATAGCCAAAAGCTGGCGGATGCTTATATCTCCATTGCGCAAAAAACGGGGGGATATGTGGCTCCGGTAGGTCTCGCTTTCGAGAAAGCGCGCAAGACCCATCCGGAAATTAACTTGTATTATCATGATGGTGTACACCCTTCTATTTCTGGTACATATCTCGCCGCTTGCGTATTCTTCGCCACCCTGTACAACCAGTCTCCTGTCGGCGGCGCGCTTCCTGTTGATACGGACATGACCCCTGCCACCGCCAAAGCGTTACAACAGGTAGCATGGGAAACCGTTACTGAGTTCCAAAAGTCATAATCACCGGGTTATTCATCCCCAACACGCCGGCAATCGTGCCGGCGTAAAATACATTATCCCCCGTCTATTCCTTAGCACCCTACGCAAATAAGAATTATTTTCATTTGTTTATGCCATGTGCTATATAACATAGCAAAGGCTATATTCGATGATAAATTAACCACTTTGTTGCGAGGGATACTATGCCGCATCTGCCCCATCTGAAGTCATTTCTCCTTGCCAGCGTGTTAACAGCGCTGACGCTGTCACCTGCCTGGGCGAAAGAAAAATTCAAAGTGGTAACCACCTTTACGGTGATTGCCGATATGGCAAGCAATGTAGCAGGTGACGCGGCGGACGTTAGTTCTATCACCAAACCGGGTGCTGAAATTCACGAATATCAACCAACCCCAGGCGATATTAAACGGGCGCAAGGCGCACAGCTTATTCTCTCCAACGGTCTTAACCTCGAACTATGGTTTGCCCGCTTCTACCAAAATTTGTCCGGCGTACCAGAAGTGATGGTCTCAAACGGCGTGCAGCCAATGGGCATCAGCGAAGGGCCGTACAACGGTAAACCAAACCCGCATGCCTGGATGTCAGCAGAGAACGCGCTGATCTACGTGGATAACATTCGCGATGCGCTGATCAAATATGATCCGGACAATGCCGCAACCTACCAGAATAATGCGCAGAATTATAAAGCGAAAATCCAGCAGACCCTGGCGCCACTGCATACAGAACTGGCAAAGCTCCCTGCTGATAAACGCTGGCTGGTCACCAGCGAAGGCGCATTCTCTTATTTAGCTCGTGATAACAATCTCAAGGAGCTGTATCTGTGGCCGATCAATGCCGATCAGCAGGGTACGCCCAAGCAGGTACGCAAGGTTATCGATGCCATCAGAGAGCATCATATCCCGACGGTATTTAGCGAAAGCACCGTGTCCGACAAACCAGCGCGTCAGGTTGCCCGTGAATCTGGCGCGTATTACGGCGGCGTGCTGTATGTCGATTCGCTCAGCGCTGCCGATGGTCCGGTACCGACCTATCTGGATTTACTGCGCGTCACCACGCAAACCATTGTTAACGGCATCAACAAGGGTCTGGAGAGCCAACCATGAGTCACTCTGCGATTACCGTAAATCAGGTTACGGTGACGTATCGCAACGGTCATACCGCATTGCGGGACGCCACTTTTCAGGTTCCGGGCGGCTCAATTGCCGCTCTGGTCGGCGTAAACGGGTCGGGAAAATCAACGCTTTTTAAAGCGCTGATGGGTTTTGTCCGCCTGGCGCAAGGGGAAATCTCAATTCTGCAACAGCCGGTAAATAAGGCGCTCAAACAGAATCTGATCGCCTATGTCCCTCAGTCAGAAGAGGTGGACTGGTCGTTTCCGGTACTGGTGGAAGATGTGGTGATGATGGGACGCTTTGGCCATATGGGCTGGCTGCGTCGACCAAAACAGATCGACCACGCCTGCGTGGATGCGGCACTGGCGCGGGTTGATATGCTGGACTATCGCCATCGTCAGATAGGTGAACTGTCCGGTGGGCAGAAAAAGCGTGTTTTTCTGGCAAGGGCCATCGCACAGGACGGACAGGTTATTTTACTGGATGAACCCTTCACCGGCGTGGATGTAAAAACCGAGGCCCGGATCATCGACCTGCTGCGTGAACTGCGTGATGAGGGTCGAACCATGCTGGTCTCTACCCATAATCTGGGATCCGTCACCGAGTTTTGTGATTACACGGTGATGATTAAGGGCACGGTGCTGGCAAGTGGACCAACCGATACCACCTTTACCCCCGAGAATCTCGAGCTGGCATTCAGCGGCGTACTGCGTCACGTTGCGCTGAGCGGCGGCGAACAACACGTGATTACCGACGATGAACGCCCGTTTATTTCGCGACGTGCGGCAAGCGAGGGGGAATAATCATGAACTGGCTGACAGAGCCGTTTGGTTACCAGTATATGCTCAACGCCATGTGGGTCTCGGCGATGGTCGGCGGCCTGTGCGCGTTTCTCTCCTGCTATTTGATGCTCAAAGGCTGGTCGCTGATTGGCGATGCACTATCGCACTCTATTGTTCCGGGCGTGGCAGGCGCTTATATGTTAGGGCTTCCCTTCGCGCTTGGCGCATTCC
>ERZ773208.2720-NODE-2720-length-11599-cov-3.094854_pt1 | contig 11599 bp, 11 predicted proteins | sample MGYA00581006_ERZ773208 | MGnify/ENA primary metagenome ERZ773208 (study PRJEB29015, sample SAMEA2737793) | human gut metagenome | biome: human gut; feature: human-associated habitat; material: faeces | place: China | collected 2012 ... | reverse complement strand
TTTATTCATAGCAGAACATTCAATATGCCAGCCAGGACGACCATTGCCCCATGGGCTTTCCCAGAATGGTTCACCTGGTTTTGCTGCTTTCCAAAGAGCAAAATCCATAGGATTGTGTTTGCTTTCATTGACTTCAATGCGAGCACCAGCCATCATATCTTCAAGTTTACGGCCACTTAATTTACCATAACCTTTGAATTTTTCTACGCTGAAATAAACATCGCCATTTAATTCATAAGCATAGCCTTTATCAATGAGTACAGATATCATGTCAATGATTTCTGGAATAGTTTGAGATACTTTAGGATAAGTATCAGCATGTTTTACATGAAGTTTATCCATTACTTCAAAATAAGAATTGATATATCTTGTGGAGATATCGCTCCAATTTACACCTTCTTGGTTAGCAGTGCGGATGATTTTATCATCTACATCAGTAAAGTTTTGGATATGTTTTACTTTATAGCCAAGATGAGTGAAATAGCGTTTGATTACGTCCCAAGTAACGAATGGGCGAGCATTACCAATATGAGGGTGATTGTATGGTGTAACACCGCAAACATAAATGCTTACTTGTCCCTCTTTTAGTGGTTTGAATTCTTCTTTTTGTTTTGTTAGAGTATTATAAACTTTAAGCATGATTATTCTTGGAATCCTCCAATTCTTTTTTTAGTTTTTCTAATTGTAATTGTAAATCAGAAATACGATGAGAAAGTGTTTTAATCATATCTAATTCAGGGTCTGGTAACTTATCATGAGATAAATCGACGTCGAGCTCTTCGGCTAATTCACGCATTTTTGGAGAAATTGGTTTTTCTTCAACTTGTGTTTTTTCACCTTTGATTAAAATGACTCTACCCGGAATACCTACAACAGTAGCATATGCTGGTACTGGTTTTACTACGACAGAACCAGCACCAATTTTGGCATGGTCGCCTACAGTGAATGAGCCTAAAACTTTAGCACCACAAGCCACTACGACATTATTACCAATAGTAGGGTGGCGTTTCCCTTTTTCTTTACCTGTACCACCCAAAGTAACTCCTTGGTATAAGGTAACATTTTTACCGATAATAGTTGTTTCGCCAATGACGATACCGGAACCATGGTCAATGAATAAACCAGGGCCTATTTGCGCACCAGGGTGGATTTCAATTCCTGTCAAAAATCTACCTAAATGAGAGATTAAACGAGGAATGACTACCCAATTTTTTTTGTAGAAATAATGACTTAAGCGGTAAAGCCAAATAGCATGCAAACCAGGATAACATAAGAGAACTTCAAATATACTTTTGGCAGCAGGGTCACGCTCAAATACAACACGAATATCTTTTTTTAAAGTTGATAATAAGTTCATAATGCTCACCGTTATAACGTATAACCCAGCCAAAAAATAGCTGGGTTATATGGATTATTTCTTTATAAATTTTAATTAGATTTAAGCTAAAGTGCGTTCAATGCGTTTTGCTGCACGTTCATAGCCTAAAACTTCTACAAGACCAGCAAGGTCAGGGCCATGCATTTGACCAGTTAAAGCAATACGAATAGGCATATAAACGGATTTTCCGCCTAATTTTATACCTTTATTAGCTTTGAAGTCTTTCATGATTTGTTTGAAAATTGGTTGGATATTTTCAGCTGTGAATTCTGTAAGCTCAGCTAATTTATTTTTAAACATAGTGATAACTTCAGTTGCAGTTTCTTCTTCAAGAACAGCTTTACATTCATCATCTTCTACTGTGAAATCATCTTTATAATAGAGGTCAGCGAAATCTACATATTGAGCAGCAAAACTCAAATGATCGCGAATAACTTCTGTGAAGCGATTTAATCTAGCCATTTCTTGTTCATCTGGAGTATCAGAGATATAGCCTTTTTCGATGAGATGAGGAATAGCCATCTGTGTGATTTGAGAAGCAGGGATTTTTTTCATGTATTGAGCGTTGATCCAGTTTAATTTGTCGATATCGAATACAGCTGGATTTTTAGCTACATGGTCCATAGAGAATTCTTTGATTAATTCATCAATGGAGAAGATTTCTTGTTCACTTTGAGGAGCCCAGCCTAAAAGTGCTAAGAAGTTAACGATTGCTTCTGGTAAATATCCGAGGTTTTTATATTGTTCAACGGAAGTTGCACCGTGACGTTTACTCATTTTTGTATGGTCTTTACCCAAGATAAGAGAAATATGACCAAATTTTGGTACAGGGAAGCCAAGTGCTTCATATAAAACTACTTGACGAGGAGTGTTGGATAAATGTTCTTCTGCACGGATTACATGAGTGATATGCATTAGAGCATCATCGATTACTACTGCGTAGTTATATACAGGGATACCATCGGCTTTAACGATAACGAAATCACCGATACCGTTGGAGTCAAAGCTCATTTTTCCACGAACCATATCATCAAAATTTACGGATTGGTCGCAAGGAGTGCGGAAGCGGATAACAGGTTTTCTACCTTCAGCTTCATATTTTGCGATTTGTTCAGGTGTGAGGTTACGACAATGACCACCATAAAGAGGCATTTTATTTTGTGCACGGAGAGCTTGACGTTCAGCTTCGATTTCTTCTTCTGTGCAATAGCAGTAGTAAGCTTTACCTTCAGCTAATAATTTATCAGTGAATTTTTTATAAATATCTAAACGTTCAGTTTGGCGATAAGGACCATATTCGCCACCTACATCAATACCTTCATTCCAATCAAGACCGAGCCATTTTAAAGCAGCTTTGATATTTTCCTCAGATTCTTTTGTAGAGCGAACTCTATCTGTATCTTCAATACGTAAAACAAATTTTCCATCAGTGTATTTTTTCGCTAATAACCAGTTGAATAATGCACTTCTTGCCCCACCAATATGGAATGGACCAGTAGGACTTGGTGCAAATCTAACTCTGATTTGTTCAGACATTAGTGATACCTCCAAATATATGAATTGATAATTATGAAATTTATTTAGCAAATTCTATTATACCATACAAAGGCAAGCACTTGAGCAGAGAAATAAGGATAAATTAATTTTTTATAAATTTAATTTATCAATACTACACATAGCATAAGAGGAAATTCCTTCTTCACTACCTGTAAAGCCTAAACGTTCTTCTGTAGTAGCTTTAATATTGACATCTTCAATAGGCAAATTTAAAGTTTTAGCCACATTTTTTTGCATAGTAGGAATGAATGGCAATAATTTTGGTCGTTGAGCAACAATAGTAGCATCGATATTGTTGATTTTATAGTTTTTAGCTTGTAAAAGTTCTCCTACATGTTTTAACAATATTAAGCTGGAGATACCTTTAAATCTTTCATCTGTGTCAGGAAAATGTTTGCCGATATCACCAAGAGCAGCAGCACCAAGTAGAGCATCAGAGATTGCATGAAGTAATACATCAGCATCAGAATGACCCAGTAGACCTTTTTCATGAGGAATATCAACGCCTCCTAAAATAAGTTTGCGGTCAGTTACTAATTTATGCACATCATAGCCTATACCAACTCTAGACATAATTAAACCTCTTTTCTATTCTATTTATTATTTTTATTTTGAGACCTTAGTGAAGACTTCATTAAATAATGAAGAGATTTTTATTTTAGCATGATTTTTTACTTTTTGTCCGAATAACATTTCTGCGATGACTAAATCTGTAGGAGTTGTAACTTTGATATTATTATAATCTCCCATAACGAGTTTTACTGCATGGCTAGTGCGACGAACAAGGCTAGCTTCATCAGTACCTAAGAAATTATCTTCTTGAGCTTTTTTATGAGCTTCAATTAAAATTTCTTTTTTAAATCCTTGTGGTGTTTGAATTGCCCATAATTTGTTTCTATCTGGTACTCGTTCGATAAAGCCCATTTCATTGATTTCAGCCGTAGTATCTTTTACAGGAACGGCACAAACAGCTGAACCAGATATCATGACTTCATTGATTACATTTTGGATTACTGTTTCAGAAATTAAAGGACGAGCAGCATCATGAACAAGTACGATATCAGAAGCAGGGTCTACTGCCATTAAGCCATTATAAACAGAATATTGACGTTCAGAACCACCTGCTACGATTTTGTAAGGTTTTAGTTTAGGAATTTTACTTAAGACTTTGCGAATAATTTCCATCTCGTTGATATCGACAGCAATGATTAATTCATCAACACAATCACAACGAGAAAAAGTAAGTAGAGTTTGAATTAAGATTGGTTTACCTGAAAGCTCAGTGAAAATTTTGTTGAAGCCAAGTCCCATGCGTTTTCCTTGACCGGCTGCGGGAAAAATAACAGAAACCATAAGAATACCTCCTTAAAAAAAGACTACGAAGTATAAACCCCATAGTCTTTTCATAGTTTTTATTTTGGTTTGGCAAAAATCATGCGTCCTGCTGCTGTCTGTAATACAGAAGTAACAACAACTTCTAATGTTTCATTGAGATGTTTATGACCACCTTCAACAACAATCATTGTACCGTCGTCTAAATAAGCAACACCTTGCCCTTGTTCTTTACCATCTTTTACTACAGTTACTACCATAGTTTCACCAGGAATAACTACTGGTTTTATAGCATTAGCTAATTCGTTAATATTGAGAACTTGAACGCCTTGTAAATCAGCGACTTTGTTTAAATTAAAATCGTTAGTGATGATTTTAGCACCGATTTCTTGTCCTAAACGGATTAATTTGGAATCAACACCTGTAACATCATCATAATCGTGATGGTCGATTTTTACAAGCATATCAAATTCTGTTTGAATGCGTTTTAAGATATCCAGACCGCGTCTACCGCGTGTTCTTTTGAGTAAATCTGAAGAGTCAGCGATGAATTGTAATTCTTCCAATACGAAAACAGGGATTAATAAAGTACCTTCAATAAAACCTGTTTTGCAGATATCAGCAATTCTACCATCAATAATAACACTTGTATCGAGTAATTTATATGATGGAGTGTTTAATTCTGTCTTTATTTTATCCACAGATGAATTATTATCATTTTTGTTAGCATCTTCTTTAATGCGAGAAGGTAATAATGCAATAATATCTTTTCGTTTCTTTATGGTAATATATAAACCTAAATAACCAAAGACAATACTGAAAATGATTGGAATGTAAGGACCGATTAAAGGAATTCTAGAGAATGCGACACCTAAAAGATTAGCAAGAATAAGACCGATAGCTAAACCTAAAACACCAGCAACAACATCATGTGTTGGCATTTTACTGAGCTGACGTTCTACCCATATAGAGAAGATACGTAATTTGTTTATACAATAAGAAGAAGAAATAAATCCAATAGAACCACCAATAATACCACCGATGAGAATAGATAGAGCATTCATCATAGTCATATCTAAAATATCGAGGTTAATTTGTAAAAATTCAGCACTAATAATATAGGCTAAAACAGGACTAGCAAACTCTAGTAAGGTTGCCCCGATAATAACAGCAAAGACTGTTATAAAAAATTTTAAAACTCTATTTAATAACACTGTTGAAATTAAACCCCCTTTGCGAATGTGTTATAAATTTATTCTACTAAAATAATGAACAAAAGTCCATTAAGATTGCAAAATTATAATCAAATTATAATTTTTTAATCTTAAACTCATAATATATTCGGATTGATTTTGAGAAACGATTTTAAAACCTAATTTTTTGTACATATTTACAGCATAATTATTCTTTTGCACGGATAGTGATATTTGAGTATAATTTTTTTGCCGTAAAAAAGTTAAAAAGTTTTTTAATAAAGAAGTACCAATACCTTTATTTCGATATTGAGGGTATATGGACATAGCTAGTTCAGGAATATTGTCATTCAGATGACCAAATCCTTGAATACAGCGTATCCATACAGCACCTACTATATAATTATCAACTTGGGCAATAAAACAATAATCATCTTTTTCTTTACCAAAATTATTTATATAACGCCATAAACTAGGTTCTTGAATTATTGTTCTAGGTGGGATTGGGTCAGTATCTGAAAGAAAAATTGCTTCATATAAAAAATCGGTTAATAAAGGAATTTCATTTTCTTTTATAGGACGAATTATTATATTCATGATAAAACCTCTAGTTAAGTGCAATTTTTAAGGCTTCACTTAAATAACGAACACCATGGATTTGTACATTTGAAGCAAAATGTTCAAGGCGTTCTAAGTTTTTGGCAGGTAAGATGATATTTGTAAAGCCCATGCGAATAGCCTCGCGAACTCTTATATCTGGCTGACTGACAGAGCGTACTTCGCCAGAAAGTCCGACCTCACCAAAGATAATAGTTTGAGGTTTGATACTTTGGTTGCGAAAACTTGAAGCCATAGCACAGCAAAGAGCTAAATCGACAGCTGGGTCATCTATTTTTATGCCACCTGCTACTTTTACATATACATCACAAGTACCCATATTTAAATGCACGCGTTTTTCTAAGACTGCTAATAACAATTGAATTTTTTTGATGTCTATAGAGTCAGAAGTTCTGCGTGGCGGTACGTATGGTGTAGGAGCTACTAGAGATTGTATTTCTACTAAAAGAGGTCGAGTTCCTTCAAGGGCAGGTATGATTACTGTACCAGATTCATTGCTATTTTCTTCAGATAAAAACATTTTGGAAGCATCAGGAACATCGACAAGACCAGTTTCACGCATTTCAAAAATACCGATTTCATTAGTATTACCAAAGCGGTTTTTTACAGCACGTAAGACGCGATATTCAGCATTGCGTTCGCCTTCAAAATAAAGCACAGTGTCAACGATATGTTCAAGTACACGAGGGCCTGCAAGTGTACCGTCTTTAGTTACATGACCAATGATGAAGATGGAGATATTATTTTGTTTGGCAATGCGAAGTAAGCTTACAGAACATTCACGTACTTGGCTGACGCTACCTGGTGCACTTTGGACATCAGGGCGAAAAATAGTTTGAATGGAATCGATAATCAATAAATCTGGCTTTGTTTCAAGTACATGACGTTCAATGCGTTCTAAATCTGTTTCGCTTAGAACAAAGAGATTATCTTGAAGTGCATTTAATCTATCAGCTCGCATGCGAATTTGACGAGCACTTTCTTCACCTGTTACATATAAAACTTTATGGGTAGTAGCTACATTAGCACAAATACGCAAATTTAAACTGGATTTACCAACACCAGGGTCACCGACCATGAGAACAAGTGACCCTGGAATTATACCTCCACCTAAAACGCGGTTCATTTCTACAGAGCCAGCACTAAATCTAGGTAAATCTTCTGTAGCAATTTCTTTTATGGGTTTAGGTGAACTATTTGTTTTATTTGTACTAAACCACGATTATTAGAAGGAGTAACTTCTTCTAATTCTTCAACTAAAGTATTCCACTGACCACAACCTGGGCATTTGCCAAGCCATTTAGGAACACTATAGCCACATTCTTGACATACATATAAGGTTTTGTGTTTAGCCATAATAAGTTTCCTTGTAATTTTTTTATTATTTGGATTTAATGTGTAAATATTTTTTGAGATATTTTGCCATGGATTTTACTAGCCAAACAATGGCGATTAAAAAATTTAAAGTAAAATTTTTTATGCGTTTTATCAAAGATTTTTCAGCTAAAAAATTTTTTTGTACTTTATTCATTATTTATTTGTAACCTCAAAATTATCTGTTAGATTTTCGATATTTTCTGTAGGCAATACATCATCAACTTTAAAAGTCAATTTATCCTCAACACAATCTACAATTATTTTTTGCATGGATTTTATACTTTTTTGCAATAATTGTTCAGCAAGTGGGTCTTGAAGATAGCGTTGAACTGCACGTTTTAGCGGTCTAGCACCATAGATTGTATCAGTGCCATGTTTTAAGAGATAAGATTTTACTTCATCTTTGATGATTAATTCAATATCCATTTCAGCTAATCGCTTTTGAACATCATTTAATAATAAAGTAACGATTTGAGTCAATTCTTTATCAGTTAGTGGTTCGAAGATGATTATTTCATCAATACGATTGAGAAATTCTGGCTTGAATTGTCTTTTTACTTCGTCCATGACGATTTTTTTAGCATTTTGTTTAATCTGTTTATCTTCATTGACAGCAAAGCCCATGGTATTTGTCTTTTGTGGTTGCAGTTTAAAAGCACCTGCATTTGATGTCATGATGATGACTGTGTTTTTGAAATCAACAGTTCTGCCTTGGCTGTCAGTTAGGCGACCATCATCTAAGACTTGCAGAAGAATATTGAAAATATCTGGGTGGGCTTTTTCGATTTCGTCTAATAAAATAACAGCATATGGTTTGCGACGAACAGCGTCAGTTAATAGACCGCCTTCATCATAGCCGATATAACCTGGAGGAGCACCGAGCATGCGAGATACTGTGTGTTTTTCCATATATTCGGACATATCAAAGCGTATCATGGCGGATTCATCACCGAAAATAGCTTCTGCCAATGAACGTGCTAATTCTGTTTTACCTACACCAGTAGGGCCTAAAAATAAAAATGAACCGATAGGACGTTTTGGGTCTTTAAGTCCTGCTCTAGCACGGCGAATGGCTTTAGCTACAGCGTTTACACCTTCATTTTGACCTACTACACGTTTATGAATTATATCTTCAATATGCAAAAGTCTATCTGCTTCTTTAGCTACTAATCTTTTTACAGGGATACCAGTCCAAAGAGTAGCGACATCGGCGATATCTTCTTCAGTTACAGCTATTTGAGCATTATTTTGTTTTTCCCATGCAGTTTTAGCAGTAGCTAATTCTTCTTTGATTTGTATTTCTTGGTCGCGGATAGTAGCTGCTAATTCATAATCTTGATTATCAATAGCTTTTTCTTTAGCTTTTTTCAAATCTTGAATTTTTTGTTCTAATTGTGAAATATTTGTAGGAATATTTACTGTTTTTAAGCGAACTTTAGCAGCTGCTTCGTCCATTAAATCAATGGCTTTATCTGGTAAAAATCTATCTGTGATATAGCGCTGAGATATTTTTACAGCAGCTTTGATAGCTTCATCTGTAATTTTAGCACAGTGAAATTTTTCATATTTATTGCGAATGCCTTTTAAAATGCTGATAGCATCTTCAGCGCTAGGTTCATTCACCATGATAGTTTGAAAACGTCGTTCAAGGGCAGAGTCTTTTTCAATATATTTTTTGTACTCTTTTAAAGTAGTAGCACCGATTACCTGAATTTCTCCACGAGATAGAGCCGGTTTTAAAATATTAGCAGCGTCCATAGAGCCTTCAGCAGCACCTGCGCCTATGAGAGTATGCATTTCATCAATGAATAAAATAATATTTTTATTTTCAATGATTTCATCAATGATTTTTTTGAGTCTGTCTTCAAAATCACCGCGATATTTAGTGCCAGCAACTAAGCTTGCCATATTTAAGGAAATAATGCGTTTAGAAGCTAAGACTTTAGGAATATTACCATTGATTAAACGTTGAGCCAATCCTTCTGTAACAGCAGTTTTCCCCACACCTGGCTCACCAATGAGAATTGGATTGTTTTTAGTACGGCGAGATAAAATTTGAATTACGCGTTCAATTTCATGATTGCGACCAATTACAGGATCGATTTTTTCTTCTTGTGCCAATATATTCAAATCTCTACCATATTTGTCTAATAGAGGTGTAGCAGAATTATTTTTTTGCTTGTTATCTTTGGTATTATTATCTTTTTTAGGAGCTTTATTTTCTTTAAAGACATTTAATTTAGGCATATCGTTTAAAGTATCTTCATTTAATAAATCCAAGATAGCATCATGGATAATATCTAAATCAGCGCCTAAAGAGATGAGGATTTCACAAGCTATACTTTCAGTATCGTAGATGATACCAAGTAAAATGTGTTCAGTGCCAATATAATCATGCCCTAAAGCTTGTGCTTGTTCAACAGCGTATTCCATGATAGTTTTAGCTTCAGGAGAATAGCCTATTTCTTCAGTTTCAAGATCGTCAAAATCTTCTTTTTCCACTAATTCATGAACTCTTTGCCTTACTGTATATAAATCTATACCTATAGAAGAAAGAGCTTTGGCAGCTACATTTGTACCTTCATGTAATAAGCCTAATAAAATATGTTCAGTACCTACATGGCGATGTTTTAAATGTTTTGCTTCATATTGAGCTAATTTCAAGACTTTTATAGCAGATTGAGTAAAGCGTCCTTGCATAATAAAATCCTTCCTCTAGTTTAAAATCAGCTCTTCGATATATCTGGGGCTAATTCTTGCAATATTTTTCTGATGATATGAGCACGTTGTTTATCAATTTCTTGTGGTGTCATATTTTCATTTTGTTGTAAGTTTTGAATATAATTTTTTTGACTGGCAATCAATAAGATATTTAAAAGCTCTGGTTTTGTTTCATCAATGATATCAAGGTCAACGCCTAAGCGCACTTTACTTACTAAATCAAGCATTTCATTTTCGGAGATAAAACGAGCGTATTTTAAAATACCGAAAGAGCGCCATACACGATTAGCGAGTTTATCAGGAGAATAATTTAAAAGAGCTTTTCTTGCTTCACGTTCATGGGAGATAATTTCAGTTACAGTACTATTGAGATTATCGATTAATTCTTGTTCTTTAAAACCTAGAGTTAATTGATTATCTATTTGGAAAATATTACCTGCATTATCTTCGCCAAAGAAATTGCGAATAGCTAAGCCTAATTGTGGTGAAATGTTGACAATTTTTGATAATTGTTGAGTCATCACAAGTGCAGGTAAATGCAGTAAGACAGAAGCACGAAGACCTGTACCTAAGTTGGTAGGGCAAGCTGTTAAATAGCCCATTTTTTCATCAAAGGCAATATTTAAATAAGCTTCAATGGCATCATCAATGGCAAAAGCTTTGGATAAAGGTGTATTTAAATCTAAGCCTGAAGCCATACATTGAATGCGTAAATGGTCATCTTCATTTACCATGATAGCTACAGAAGCATCATTGCTCAAAATTAATAATCTATTTTCTGGGTTGGTCAATAATTTTTTACTGATGAGATGTTTTTCTACTAAAACTTGTTGTTCAAGATGAGTTAATTTATCAATTTCCAAATAGTCAAATTTTAGACCTGTAGCACTTTCTATGGCTGGAATTAAGCGAATGATTAATTCTTTGATTTGAGCTAAATCATTGATATTAGCACGATTAGGAAATGGTAAATTTTTTAAATTACGAGCGAGGCGAACTCTGCTTGCTAAAACAATATCTGCTTCTTTACCTAAAGTAGTAAGCCAAGATAATTGAGGAGTGGTAAATTTAGGCATTTTGGTCAACTCCTTTATCTAAATTTTGTTTAGCATGTAATTGATTTTCTAAAACTTTAATGCGGTCGCGCAAAACAGCAGCTTGTTCATATTCTTCAGCTTCTACATATTTAGTTATCTGTTTGCGTAAATTTAAAATTTCTTGTTTTAAACTCAATGTGCCACCAGCGCGATTAGGAATTTTGCCGATATGGGTACTAGAGCCATGAATTCGACGAAGTAAAGGTTCTAGGGCGAGGGCAAAAGTTTTATAACAATCACTGCAACCTATTTTGCCAGTTCTAGTAAAATCTTGATAACTCATATGACAACTTGGGCAGATGAGAGGTTTTTTAAAATTATTTGTA
>ERZ773208.2716-NODE-2716-length-11614-cov-2.695735_pt1 | contig 11614 bp, 10 predicted proteins | sample MGYA00581006_ERZ773208 | MGnify/ENA primary metagenome ERZ773208 (study PRJEB29015, sample SAMEA2737793) | human gut metagenome | biome: human gut; feature: human-associated habitat; material: faeces | place: China | collected 2012 ... | reverse complement strand
TAAAACGCAGAACCTACTACGATTTGCACAAAAAAGAGGACAAGCTCCATCTTCTTAAGGGACTTGAGAAGATTCTCCTTGATATTGACAAGGCTGTTAAAATAGTTCGTGAAACCGAAGAAGAAAGTGATGTTGTTCCAAATCTTATGATTGGTTTCGGAATTGATGAAATTCAAGCTGAATATGTCGCTGAAATCAAACTTCGTCATCTCAATCGAGAATATATTCTCAAACGCACAGATGAAATTGAAAGTCTTGAGAAAGATATTGCTGAGCTTAAAGCAATCCTCGAAAGCAAAACCAAGGTTAAGAATATAATCATTAGAGAGCTTGCCGCTATTGCCGAAAAATACGGTCAGCCACGAAAGAGTATGATTATCTATGCTTCTGATATTGTTGAAACTGAGATTGAGGAAGAAATTCCTGATTATCCTGTAAATCTTTTCTTTACAAAAGAGGGATATTTCAAGAAAATTACTCCGATTTCACTTAGAATGGGTGGCGAACAGAAGCTCAAAGATGGAGATGTCATACAGCAATCACAAGAATCTATGAATAATACAGACTTGCTGTTTTTCAGTGATAAATCACAGGTTTATAAAACAAAGGCTCGTGATTTCTCTGATACCAAAGCAAGCGTACTTGGAGAATTTATCCCCGCCAAGCTGAATATGGACGAGGGTGAAAGTGCCATTTATATGCTTGCAACCACTGATTATTCGGGTTATGTTTTCTTTTTCTTTGAGAATGGTAAGGTTGCTAAGGTCAGCCTTAAAGCATATGAAACAAAAACAAACCGTAAAAAATTGACAGGTGCATATAGTGATAAGGAAAAACTTAGTGCAATAGTTTTTGTTAATGATGAGGATAGCGAAATTCTTATGCGTTCATCATCAGGCAGAGCGTTATTGTTGCATACAGGTGCTATTGCTTCAAAAACCACAAGAAATACTCAAGGTGTAGCTGTATTCAAGCAAAGAAAAGGCCATCGTCTTATTTCTGCGGAATTATATCATGAAGGTATGCTACAAACGCCTCAAAGATATAGAACAAAGTCTATTCCATCATCAGGAGCGTTGCCGACAGCAGAAGAGCTTGAGGGCGAACAATTAGAGCTTAAATAAAATGAGAATGGCAGAATCCATTTTTACTTTGGATTCTGCCGTTTTGTTATGAACAGCAAACGCATTTTATTCATAACTGTTATTATTATGTTTGTTTTTTTAATAATTATACAATTTGCCTTATGTAAAATTATGGTAAAATATTATTTACTTAGTTAGACTTTACTTGACATTTTCATTGCATACAATTATAATCCTAAATGTATGATAATTAAAAATATTGGAGGGAAAATATGAAGGTTGTTGTTGATATGATTCGTGGCTTTTGTATGGCTATGGCAGATAGTGTTCCTGGAGTTTCGGGTGGCACAATTGCTTTTTTGATGGGCTTCTATGATAAGTTTATCAATTCTTTGAATGATTTGATTTCTGGAAAAAAAGCTGAAAAAATTGAAGCATTAAAATTTTTAGCCAAGCTTGGAGTTGGTTGGGTAGTTGGTTTTGTATCCTGCGTTTTGATTCTCACAAAGCTTTTCGATACTTATATTTACGAAATCAGTTCATTATTTATAGGCTTAACACTTTTCGCAATACCAGTTGTTTTTATGGAAGAAAAAAAGAGTCTTAAAGGAAAGTATTGGAGTTCATTTTTTGTAATTCTTGGTGCAGCACTTGTATTTTGCATTACATATTTCAACCCGACAAGTGGTGGAGAAAGTGGTATAAGCTTAGGACAGCCGAGCTTTCAGCTTGGAATAAGCTTGTTCTTTGTAGCAATGATAGCAATTACTGCAATGGTTCTTCCAGGAATCTCAGGTTCAACACTTCTCTTGATTTTTGGATTTTATTTACCTATCATTAACTCAATAAAAGAATTACTCCACCTGCATTTTGAATATTTGCCAATGATAATTTGCTTTGGATTAGGAGTAATTGCTGGAATGGTTTTGATTATTAAACTTGTAAAGCTCTGTTTGGAAAAGTTCAGAGCACAGACGATATTCTTTATTTTCGGACTTATGATAGGCTCTCTCTATGCAATAGTTATGGGACCTACAACACTTGATGAGCCAAAGCCGATGATGAATTTCTCAACATTCTCAATCATTCCGTTCCTCATCGGTGGAGTAATAGTAATAGGTTTACAGCTTTTTAAGAATCGCAAGAGCCGTAAAGAAATTACTGCAAAGCATAAAGCATAATTTAATTATTTTGGTAAAGACAATTAAAACTGATAAGAACCAATCTGAAAAGGTTGGTTCTTATTTTTATGTAAAAATCTATTAATCAACAGATAGACGAAAAAATAATTTTAAAATATTAGAAGTATCAAAAGCAATAATTAGGTAAATAATAGAACTGATGATTAAAAATCTAATAAACCATATTTTATGATTTGAGGTGGATTTATGAAAGCTAAAGTAAACGAAGATTGCATTGGTTGTGGATTATGCAACAGCATTTGTCCAGAAGTGTTTACTATGACAGATGAAGGCTTTGCGAGAGCTTGCTCTGATATTCCAGAAAAACAAGATGAATTAGTAAAAGAGGCGGCCGATAGCTGTCCTGTAAGTGCAATAGAGGTAGAAAATTAAGTATTAAAATTTGGAGGTAGCAAATGAAAGATATGTTTTGTTTTCAATGTCAGCAGACTGCTCATAATATAGCTTGCGAAGGTAAGGCTGGAGTTTGTGGTAAAAAATCCGATACAGCAAATTATCAAGATGAACTTGTAGGTGCACTTATAGGACTTGCAAGGGCGGCAAAAAACGGAAATCCAACAGCTTATACAGACGAGCTGATATTAAAAGGGCTTTTTACTACAATCACAAATGTTAATTTTAACAATGTGACAATCAAGCAAATAAAGACCGAAATTGAAAAGGAAAAGGGTAGAATCAACAGCGAAAAATTTGAAGATTACGATATGAAAAATATTTGGGACGACCACGAAGATATTCGTTCGTTGAAATCGCTTATACTTTTCGGCATAAAAGGAATGGCAGCCTATGCGTACCACGCATTAGCTTTAGGCAAAACCAAAAGTGAAGTCAACGATTTTTTCTATGAGGCACTATACGCTTTAGGAGAAAAGAAAAATCCGGATGAACTGCTTGAACTTGTTTTAAAAACAGGCGAGGTTAATTTAAAATGTATGGCATTACTTGATGAGGCAAATACAGGAGCATATGGAAATCCTATGCCGACAGAAGTTCCTCTCACTATCGAAAAAGGTCCGTTTATTGTTGTTAGTGGTCACGATTTGCACGATTTGAAGCTTTTGCTTGAACAAACCGATGAAAAAGGAATAAATATTTATACTCACAGCGAAATGTTGCCTGCTCATGGTTATCCAGAATTAAAAAAATATCCACACCTAAAAGGTAATTTTGGTACAGGTTGGCAAAATCAGCAGTCTGAATTTCACAACATTCCTGCACCGATTTTGTTTACTACAAACTGCTTGATGCCAGTTAGAGAAAGCTATAAGGATAGAGTTTTCACCACTTCAGTTGTATCTTATCCTGAGTTGGTGCATATCGGAGAAGATAAGGATTTTACACCTGTTATCCAAAAAGCGATTGAGTGCGGTGGTTATGATGAAGATAAAGAAATGAAAGGAATGAATGGTGGTAAAACTGTAATAACAGGCTTTGCCCACAATGCTATTCTATCCAATGCTGATAAAATAGTTGATCTTGTTAAGCAAGGGAAAATCAAACATTTCTTCCTCATAGGTGGTTGTGACGGAGCGTCTTACAGCAGAAGCTACTACACCGACTTTGCAAAACTTACATCACCAGATACGGTTATTTTGACTCTTGCCTGCGGAAAGTATCGTATTAATGATTTGGATTTGGGTGATATTGATGGAATACCAAGAATACTTGATTGTGGACAATGTAATGACGCATATAGTGCAATAAAAATTGCATTAGCTCTTTCTGATGCTTTTGATTGTGAAGTTAATGACCTGCCACTTACTCTTGTACTTTCATGGTATGAACAGAAAGCAGTTTGTATTTTGCTTACACTTTTATATCTTGGTATAAAGAATATTTATCTTGGACCTACTCTCCCTGCATTTGTTTCTAAAGGAGTTTTGGATGTTTTGGTAGAAAAGTTTAATTTGACTCCTATTAATAAACCGCAGGAAGATTACGAAAGAATTATGAATAGATAAATTTAAGATTATGCAAGATAAAAGCTGTCGCATATCTTTTTGAGATATACGACAGCTTATCTTTTTACCCATTTTTGGGAGCAATTATAATTGGCTGAAGCTGTTTACCTATAAATGCTGCTTCAACAACCTGTGGAATCAATTCAAAATTGGCAACTAATGATTTTGGCTTTTTTATAGGAGCGTCCTGTCCGAATGGTACGAAGAATATATGCTTTGTATTTAACATTCTGCCTATACTTTGAGCGGAAGCACCGAGAGCGTCATTTGTTGCAATAGCAATGATAAGTGGTTTTTCTTGTCTTAGATGTGATTTAGCTGCCATTGTTACTGGAGTATCTGTTATTCCGTAGGATAGTTTAGATATGGTGTTTCCTGTGCAGGGAGCAATAAGCATAATATCTGTCATAGCCTTAGGACCGATAGGTTCAGCGTCATTGATGGTTCTTATGATTTTTCGTTTTGTTTTTTCTTCTATTTCATCAATAAAATTCTGTGCTTTTCCGAAACGGGTGTCAGTAGTAGAAGCGTTATATGACATTATCGGAAGCACATCATAGCCCGCATCTATTAATGCGTCTATCTGGGGAATTGCTCGAGAAAAGGTGCAAAAAGAACCACACATAGCAAATCCCACCGTTTTGCGTGTCACCGTAAATCCTCCTCTGTTATATTATAAACAGCGTTCTTTATGATTTCTCCGGCTGCCTTTGGTGCAACACGCCCCGGCAGCGATAATGCCCGCATAGCTTTAAGCCCCATTCTTTCGCAGGCTTCAAGGTCAACACCCCCTGGTAACGAGGCTAAATCTATAATAATCGTGTCTGAACCGCTTGGAGCAATACGGGCAAGAGTGTGTGAATCTAAAATCATAAATGGCACTGTATTAAATATCAAGTCGAATGCGGTGTGTCCTTGTGGCATAAAAGAAAGTTCATTGGTTTTAAGTGCTTTAAATCCCTTTGCCTGAATATATGCAATATCGCTTTTCTTTCTTGCACTGACAGAAACTTTAGCACCAAGACCTCCAAGCATATCTGAAAGTACCTTGCCAATTCTTCCATAACCTATTACAAGACAGTTTGAACCGTTTATTGTTCCGTCATATTCGTGCATAGCACATTCAATCGCACCCTCACTTGTAGGAACAGCATTCATAACAGCAAATTCTTCTCTTTTAGAGTAATCAAAAACCATACTGGAATTCCAAAGAGAGCTTGTAGAGAGAAGATTTTCCTTCATACCGCAGAAAACATATTTGCCCGAACAGGTTTTAGCGAATGAATCATCAAGTGTAATAGAATTTTTAGAAAATGGAGCATTAAGAGTTGTACCGTTTTTAGTGATAGGAAGTGGAAGTATAACAATTTCAGATTTTCTTATAGCAGTTTTGAAATCAAGCATATCAAAGGGTAAAGAAAATCTACATTCTTCAAAGCAAGAAATACATACAGAATAGCCATCGTTCGATATAGCTTTGGCACAATATAATTGACGCAAATCGCCACCAATAACGCAAAAAGAATTATTTATCAATAGGATTACCTCCCGCAATCAGACTTGATACTATATAATATGTTTGCAATAAAGTTTAGGTGCAGATGATAGTCCATATTGCAGAAGATAAGAAACTTACATAAATTGAGTCTTTAGAGTATCTAATGCTTTTCGTTCGATTCGGCTTACATAAGAGCGTGAAATATTTAGTTTTTTTGCAATTTCACGCTGAGTCAGTGGGTCATTGCCGTCAAGACCATAACGCAAAGTGATTACAAGCTTTTCTCTTGGAGTGAGATATTTATCTATGTAGGTTTTAAGCTTTTCACTTTTAATCTTTATATCAAGATTATCTACAAAATCTTCCTCAACAGACATTATATCCATAAGCGTAAGCTTATTTCCGTCACTATCAGAGTCGATTGCATCATCAAGCGACATATCCTGAGCAGATTTTTTACTGTTTCTGAAATACATAAGAACTTCATTTTCTATACACCTTGAGGCATAGCTTGAAAGTCTGATATTTTTATCAATATCAAAGGTGTTTACGGCTTTAATCAAGCCAATTGTACCTATTGAAACCAATTCATCTGTATCATTGCAAGACGAATAATACTTCTTTGCAATGTGTGCTACAAGTCTAAGATTATGCTCAACAAGCTTGTTTCTTGCTTTTATATCTCCATTTTTCCACTTTAAAAGACATTCACGCTCTTCCTTTGCCGAAAGAGGTTTCGGAAATGAACCTCCGCCTGTAACATGAAGTATGAAGAACATAGAAAATTGGTTTAAAAGCTTTAGAATCAAATCAAACATAACGCACCTCCACAAAAATTTAGCCTTACTAATTTTTATGCGTGGAATATTTTGTTTTGCTTGTCTTTTGACAAAATTTATTCCAAGATTGATAATTTGTAGAAAATTACGAATGATAATAAAGAAGGTGAAGAACCTTATCAAAGCACAACACTTTATGAAAACCAGTGTATATAAAATTTTCAAGGAGATAATGCGTATGAAAAAGAAAATTATTGCAGTTTTGGCTATGACACTTCTGACAGTGAGCCTTGCCGCCTGTAAAGGTAATGACAACGGAAATTCCGCACAAAATATGGGCAATGGCTCAAGTGGTGGAAATGCTGAATCCTCAACAGTAACAAACAACAATAATTCATCGGGAATAGTAAATTCTGCACCTAATCCAAATCCTGACGCAAATGGAGATAATAACAATGGAAATAATACTGCTAATGGCAATGATGTCAATAACAACGGAAATGTCACAGACGGAAACGGAATTATCGGAGATGGAGATAATGTGGTCAGCGATGTAGTAAGTGGAGCTGGAGATGTAGTAAGCGGAGTTGGCAAAGGCGTAGAAGATGTTGTCAGTGGAGTAGTAGGTGGAGCAGAAGATATTCTTGGCAACAACAGAAACAATAGTTCCAATGCACAATAATTCATAGTCAATTTTATAATGGCCTTCGGTTTTTCTGAAGGCTATTTATTTTTATGATTATTCGAACATACGAAATATTGCTTCATATGTTTTCAAATGGTTTTATTTCATTATTGTGCAATTCAGGTAAAAAAAGTACACCTTACGAAAAATAGATTGAATTTTTTTATTTGATAAAATAGAATAAAATTACAAAATCAATGGAGAAATTTGTATATTAAGGGGTGAAAAAGATGAATAATGCAATGTTTGCAAGATAGCCATTGATTAGTTATATTTAAAAAAGTGATAAGGAGAGTTTTTTTATGAAAGTAATTAACGGTATAGTAGGAGTATTATCCATATTTGGTGCGATTTATTGTTTGTTTTTCCCAGGATTGTCATTTATTAATATAGGTTGGGTTATAACAACAATTCTTGGAATATTTGGCATATGCTCAATTATTTTTTACTTTACCAAGAAAAAGATGTATGAGAACCTTATGATAGAAGGCATACACGGAGTATTCGGACTTGTTGTAGGTATTGCGGCAGCCGTTGTTTCAATACTTGCAATATTTGTTCCAAGTATTCAAGCTGTACTTGATTTAATAATACTTATTATCTTTGCAATTTGGATGATATTAGATGGCGTTTCATCAATAGCAGAATCGTTCGCTATGAAAAAGGCCTCAACATCAAAATCTTGGATACTTGCACTTGTACTTGGCATAATAATGCTAATATTTGGAATATATGGAATTTGCCATCTTATTTTTGTAGCAAGATTTATTGGAATTACAATGGGCATAATGCTTATGAGCTATGGTATTAAGCTTATAGCTTCATTGTTTGAAAAAGATGAGTATTGTAAGAAATGATAAGAGGTGAAGAAATGAAGAGTAAATTTGTTAAAGCAGTAGCAGGTTTATCTCTTTCGGCATTGGTTGCGACATCTTGTGTGACAAGTGCTTTTGCCAAGGATAACAGTAGTACAATATATGATTCTGGAACAGGCTACATAGCTGAAAAAATTACACACCCAGAAAAGGGTGTTATGACAACTGATGGTATTGTTGATTACATAGGCAACGGAAAACTCGCCACAAACCTTGAGAATGGCAACGGAGATAGAGGACAAAATTATTCATGGGGTTCAATTGGCTATGGGGATTATATGTATATTGGAACCTGTTATGGTGCATGGACATCAACTCTTCAGCTTATGAAACAAAATCTTGGAAGAGATTTTGATGATACTACTATGAAAGAAGCACTTGATACATATTATCATGAAAATATGTATACGGGTGAGGAAGATGGTGTTGATGCACTTGGAATACTTTTGAAACTGAATGTCAAGACAGGTGAAGTTAAAATTTTGATGTCTAAGGATTTGACAAATCAGAATACAATATTCCGTAATGCTATTGAATTTAAAGATAAGCTTTATTTCTGTGGCTCTGTAAATACTATTCCTTGCATATATCAAGTTGACCCTAAAACTGATGAGTGTAAGCAAGTTTATGCGGGAATGACACTCGAAGAATATATGGAAGAATATTCAAAGGGTATTAGTGTTGGAATAAGAGGCATGTGTGTATTTGATGATAAGCTTATAGTTAGCTGTATCAATTCAGAAGGTGCAATTATCTGCGAATCAGAAAATCCTGAAGACCAGGATTCTTTCAAGGTTATTGCAAAAGATGAGGACTTGTTTAATTATCCTGCATATCATTATTGTGATAGTATTTATGGTGGCTCTATTTTTGATATGACACAGTATGGCAAGAGCCTTTATGTTTCAATTTGCACAGGCACACCTGCTAATGCTACTGACAGAAATACAATGCAAGCTTTTGGACTTGTTCGTGGAGATATTCAGGCAGATGGTTCTTGGAAGTGGACAAGTGTAGTTGGTGATAAGGAAAAAGATGGTGCAAAATATACTTTTGGTATTGACCCTGAACGCACAAGAAGTGGAACTGCTAATCTTAAAGTATTTAATGGTTATCTTTATATTGGCGAATATAATGATGAAGAAATCGCTGTAGAAAGAATGTTGTTTGATAACGATTTTGAATTTATGAACCTCAATTTTGAACAGTCTATAAACTTTTATAGAATGGACGAAGATGAAAATATAGAACTTATTGTCGGCGATGCTGATGAGATGTTCCCAAATGGTGGTATTTCAGGTTTAGGTTCAGGATTCGGCAGTCATGAAAATCAGTATATATGGAATATGACTGTATATGATGGAAAGCTTTATGTTGGTACATTTGATGCAAGTAGTTTTCTTATTCCGCTTGATGAATATATGAATGACGAAAATGCTTCAAAGGAATGGAAAGATAAAGTAGATGAGTATGTAGAAAAAATTTGCAAAAATTATAATGGTGTTCCTGACAGTGCCTATAAATGTGCTGAATATCTTGATAAGGCAACCTTTGGCTTTGATTTATATGTCACAGAGGACGGAGTGAATTTCACAAAGATTACGGATAACGGTTTTGGTGACCCATATAACCACGGCTGCCGTGCTTTTGGAATTACAAATGAGGGCTTGTTTATAGGAACAGCTAATCCATTCTATGGTACTCAAGTATGGAAGCTCAGTGAAAAAACCGTTACTCCTGTTGAATCTTCTGAGGATTCAAAGCAAGAAGATAGCAAGATAGAAAAGGATGAAAGCAAGACAGAATCAAGCTCAGAGAATAGTACAGATTCTCCGAAAACAGGTGATTCATCAAATGGAATAGCATATTTTCTTGCAGGCTTATCACTGATAGCTATTGTATATACTATGAATAAAAAGCTTTTTAAAAAGAATTAATCACATTGAAATATAGTTTAGGTATTAAATAATATATCTAAAAACTTTAAAACAATTTCATACAAAACTTTCTGATTTTACATATAGTATTTGCTGTGATATAATTAAAATGACATCAATACTTATTTTTAGCACAAATAATATTATTTGTAAATTAATTAGGAGAGATTGTATGGAAATAGCATTAGTTGATGATATGAATTACGATAGAGATAAGCTCTATCAAATAATTTCTTATTATCTGAATATAAAAAATATAGATTGCACTATATATACATATAGCTCTGCTGAAGAATTTCTCAAAGATTTTTTTAAGCATAAATTCATAATGGTTTTTTTAGATATATCTATGTCAGGAATGACAGGTATGCAAGCCGCATATGAAATAAGAAAGACTGATAAAAAGGTTAATATTATATTTGCGACAGTAGAAAAAGAATTTGCGTTGGAGGGCTATGAGGTTCATGCAGCAGGATATATACTCAAGCCCTTCAATCAAGATAAAATATACTCAGTTTTAGACCACATATTAAATGATATGATATTGCCACAGTATATCAATATAAAAGAAAGTCGAGTAACTGTTCAGATTATGCTTGATGATTTATATTTTATAGAAATGCGGAATCATTATGCGGAGTTTCATACATCAACAGAAGTTCACCGTACATATATGAACTTTGAAGGACTGAAAAGCCTGATTCCTGACCAACTTAGATTTCAGTGCTGTTGCAGGGGTATTATAGTAAATTTTGATAATGTGAAGAAAATCGAAGAGCAGACAATAATTTTAAAGAATGATGAGAGAGTGCCAATAAGCCGTTCAAAAAAGATAGAAATAAAAAACGCTTATGCCTCATATGCATTTGATAAAACAAGGAAAGGAGGTTTTTATGAGCATTGAGCTTCAGCTTATGATAAATGTAATAGTTTCAACTATGCCATATTGTATCTTAGCTTATTGCCCTATGTTGAAATATCTTAGATACAAAAAATGGCTGGTTGGGATAGTAATTATAATAAGCGAATTTGTGTTTGTAAATAGCTCTCTTATATTCCTTAAAAACGGAATAAATCCAAGATATTCAGATGTTATTACCTCAGTGATATGTCTTATAGCATATGCTTTATGCGTAAAAGTAGATTTCTTCAAATTAGTTTTCTTCTACTTTTTCACAGCGGCATATACAATGATTATAAGAGGTTCGTCAGTATTTATTACAGGTCTTATTTTTCCAGATTCAACTTTATATTACTCAATCGAAAACAGTATTACACAGATTGTATTCTTTATGCTTGCACTTCCGCTTATACTTATTTTCTATAAGAAAACAGCAGAAAGAATATTAGATTCCCCAGAATCAGGTATATGGAAAACAATATGGCTTGTACCTGCTTTTATAATTTTTTTAATTATGATGTTTACAGGTTCATTCGATAATGATATTACAAAAAGCTGGAAATTCTTTATAACAAGAATATGTCTGCTGATTTGTGTATTTATTATATATTATGTCTTACTGCGTTCATTCGATGTACTGCGTAATAGTGCTATGCTTGAGGAGCGAGCGAAACAGGCAGAGGCAATTAAC
>ERZ773208.2701-NODE-2701-length-11644-cov-8.170852_pt1 | contig 11644 bp, 12 predicted proteins | sample MGYA00581006_ERZ773208 | MGnify/ENA primary metagenome ERZ773208 (study PRJEB29015, sample SAMEA2737793) | human gut metagenome | biome: human gut; feature: human-associated habitat; material: faeces | place: China | collected 2012 ... | reverse complement strand
AATCCGAGCCACAGGTGAAGATGATCCAAAGAAACAGGAGTGGGTGCAGCTTCCGACAAGTCAAATCAAGCTGGAACGCGCGATGCTTCGTGCCGGGATTGCCTCTTGCGGCGAAATGCAGATGCTGGTCACAGATAGCCGATTTCCGGACGAGGTCGACTGCACATTGGATGTTGAACACGGGTCGCTCTTTGAACTGAACCGGCTATGTCAGATATGTTCCAATTTCAAGGAACAGGATTTCGTGAAGCTCGGCGCGGTCTGTCAGATGGCGAAACCGGCGTGCGCAGCGAATATCCGTCAGCTGGCAGAAAATCTGGATCAATTTGATTTTGCACCGAATGCCCACACACCGGAGGAGCTTGGGAGGGACATGATCCAGCGGTCAGGGCACTACGAATATGACGAGAACCTTGAAGATTTCTATAACTATGGTGATTACGGAGTAAAACGGATGCTTCAGGAGGACGGCGTATTTGTAGACCGCGGCTATGTTTCCTACCGCGGCACACTGACACTGGACGAACTGATGCGGGATGACCCGGCAGAGAGCCAGCAGCAGGAGCAGGATGTAAGAATGGAGGGAATGGCATGGTGACGTTGTTTTTAAGGCAGGGCGATACCGGGAAACAGGTGCTTCTCTCATTTCCTACGACAACTCCCGCAGAAAAAGAGAATGTTGACAGAACGCTGGAAACTTTGAAGTCGATGTCCAAAACAGTCACGATTCAGGGTGCGGCAAGCGAGGTCATGAATTTGGGCCTGTATTTGAGCGGCGTAGATCTTGCCACGGATGGAGAGGTTGATCGCATAAACCAGCTTGCCGAGCGGCTGGAGCATATGTCGGAGGTCGATTGTGACAAATTCGTGGGGATGCTGGATGCAAACAAAATCTCCGGCACAAAGGACATTTTGCAGTTGACAGAGCATCTGGACGATTACGTTATTCTGCCCGGATGCAGCAGTGTGCAGTCCATCGGAAAGTATCTGTTTGGCTGCGGCGCGTTCCCTGTCCCGGAAAAGCTGATTGGGTACATCAATTATGAAGCCGTTGGAATTGAATTTTGCGACGCACACGGCGGCGCGGCATGCAGCCGCGGGTACGTTGTGCGCAAGGAGGGCTTGCCGCAGGAGCTTCTGGATGAGCTGCACGACCAAAAGCAGACACAAGAAATGGCATTATAGAATGGAGGATTGAAATGAGAAAAGCAATTGTAATTACACTTGGCATGATCATTGGTGTGGCGGGCGTTCTTGCCATCTGCGCACATCTGGCGGATGCCGCAAAGCTGGCACTGTATGTACCGGAGGACGAAGATGACGATGACATCTACTGATCCGCCCGCATTCCGTGTTCGGCCAGCGCAGCCGGAGGAAGCGGGCGCTTTTTTTGCGCAGACGCCGGAGCAGAACGCGCAGATGGGCGCAATTGGCTGCGTCCGTATGGATTTCGGAAAAAGAGGCACAGCGTTCTGGCACACCTGGCATCCGCGCGGACGTGAGGAATTGAACTCGCCGGAGTTCAAAGCGGAACTCCAACAGGTCGTGGATACGCTACGGGAAACGGTTCTGAAAGACCTTTCCTCCATGCGGCACTTTTGCTACGAAAACGGCGGCAAAATACCGGGTGGCTGGTCGCAGAATTATGGCTACGTCGTAGAAACGGAGCATTACGAATACTGCCTGCGCTGCAATCCCGTGCCGGGAGATTATCAGGCGCACCTGTTGTGCTACGACCTGAACGAGCAGAAGATCAACCATGCCTATCAGCCGCTGATCGGTCGGGTGCATTTCATCAATGGCGATGCGCAGCAGTTCACAGACGCCAAAGCATATCTGGACTGCATCCGCGAGGAACTGCCGCATGAGGCGACAACTGGTTTCCGGTTCCGCACAATCACGCAGGACCCAGCCGTTCGGAAGGCGGTGGATGACATCGTGCTTAACTTCTATGGCGAAGAAAACCTGCGCCGTGAAGAAGATTATAATTTAGCCCCATCTGAAGAAATGCAGATGGGCGGAATGTAAAAGGAGGAACGAAAATGGAATTTCAGGTGATCAACCGGAACCGCAATGCCGTCATCCCGGAGGGGATGTTCAAGCTCTGCGGGATGGAGGATGCAAAGTTAATTTCTATGGTGCAGCTCAATGGCGGCATTCTGCTTATGCCGGAGAGTGTGAGCACCTATCAGCTGCTCATGCTCATCGATGCGTTGAACGAGCAGGCATGCGAGTTTCTGGAGGCAGTCGCCGCAGAATGCGGTCCGGCAGAGGAAGAACACCGGGACATGACGCTGGACGAGGTGCTCCGAGAGTTTACGGTTGCCGTGCCGGACTGGGCGCGAGAAAAGGCTGGGATCACGGCAGACACCAAACTGGATTGCGAGGCCAGCGAGGATGCTGGTGTGATCGCCGTCTATCCGGCATCGTACAGGCATGATCTGACGGATGTGCCGCGCTCGATCCTGCAATGCCTGCTGGCCTCCGGACACAGCCTGTACGCGCTGAACGATATTCTGACTGCAGAAAGCGAGAACAGTGATGCAGAGTAAAATTCCGCTTTATCCCTACGGTGCAAAAGAAGCCCGCGAACGCGGCGAGATTGAAAAATGGCGCGAAAGCTTCCGGGAAAACTGCGCCTGCGCGGGCGGAATCGATATCCTCATTCGAGAAAATTTCGACGGGATGCATCTGAAGGACGGCACGGTGGAAAAGATCGTCGAGCTTTACGGCTACAAGCGCGTGGAACACGTTTTAGCGAACACCGTGCAGGAGCGGCGCGGCGATGGACGCTTCCGTCCGGACAACCGAGCTTGGGCGGAAAGCCATTACATTCCGGAGGATGAAATGCATAATTACTGCTTCGCAGCCCGAAGTCATTCTGCCATTCTGGATGGCTTCATTTCACACTACAGAAAGCTCGTCGTAAATCTCGGAATGTTCGATCAGAAGCAGTGCGAACCGGATTCGCGCGAACTGGACTACACCGGAAAGGTGCTTGTCCTCTCGCCCAACACCCTGAAAGAGGAATACTGGTCGCCTGAGAATCAACTCTGGCTGGCACAAAGCGGCTTTGGGTGCAGCCCGACTGCACGCGGCCGCTCCATTCTTTGCACCTGCCTCGGTGATGGAGAGCAGACGCGCTGGAACCGAAATGATTTTATCGGCGTGCTGAAAGATGAGTTCCTGCCGGATTGGGCAAAAGAAAGTCCCAAGCAGCATCAGCGGCAGGAGAACGAAGAAACACAGGAAATGCAGATGGGAGGGATATAATATGCCATTTATGAAACCCTATATGGTAAAGCTTCTGCGTGAGCAGTTTCCACCGGGAACGCGCATCCGGCTGGATTCCATGATGAACGATCCGCAGCCAATCCCGAAAGGCATGACCGGAACGGTGCAGGGCATTGACGATGCTGGTCAGCTTTTAATGGAATGGGATAATGGGCGCGGGCTTTCTCTCGTCCCCGGCGAGGATGACTTTTCTGTGGTAAAGCCGCAGAAATTAAAGCTTTACATGCCGTTGGAGCTCGGTTATTATGAAAAAAATGACTGGGGCGATTACGGGGATGAGGAACTCGCGCTTTCCGACAACGACGCTGTCGGCTATGCGGATACCATCACCGGCGCATTGGAACGTGAATCAAAGTTTTTGAACACGCCGCGCGGATTCATGGAATACTACAACCGAAGCGACGGCATTGACGCAAAGGTGCGGTCGCTCTTTTTCAAAGCCGAAGCAAGGAACAGCAAGCTTTGGGGCGTGGCCGAATGTATGGTTTCCGGTGAATTGAACGGCGAGGAATTGGCAAAGCTCAAAGACTATATAGCCGGACAGGCCAGTGATGGGTTCGGAGAGAGCGTGGAGCAGCATGAGATCCGTGTTGGCAGTATGGAGCTGTATGCCCATCTCTGGCAGGCGGCTGGTTGGAGCATTCAGACCGAGCAGGAATGCTTCGCTCCAAAGTTGGCAAAAGGTCTGCCAGAGCTCTGTTTTTCCACGCTGCCCAGTACCGGCGTATGGTCTTGTTGCGCCAGCATATCCATCATCAATTGTGAAGCACACTTCATCGCCCTTCGACAGCGTTTTAATTACAGTTCCGGAACTGTTATATAGCTTTGCAGAGGCAAGTAACGTGAACGCAACTCTTTTATGTGTGCTATCAAACGATGCATCCGCGCAATAATTCGCAATGTGAACCCCTGTTGAATATATGGGGAGGCAATCTTCTGTATTGCTTCTGAGATACCAACCTTTCACCAGAGACACCGACGAGCCAGACTGTTTCCAGCCTCGAACTTCATCCCAAGCATAATCTCCAACTGTTACACTGGTTCCTGTAAACAACAATGCCTCGCCAGCAGAACAGGTCATTAGGCGGTCACTGTTTGCTGTTGCGTTTTGATAGATAATCAGCGTTTTTTGATTTGGATAAGCGAAGGTAGAATTGAAAATTTTCACACGATTGTTTGCGGACGTATCCCAATCATTAAGTGTTGCAACCTCATTCTGCTGTTCAAGCGAAAATGTTTCCTGAACCATATTAGCGGCAGGAATATCTGCATTTTCAATTTCAGAAAGGAGTTCAGGGTCGTACTGAACAACAAGCGCATCATAGATATAGAAGACATCATTTTTTGTTTCTTCAGCGAACTCAAAAATATCATCCATGCTGATGTTATCTTGCGTCAAATAATTGTAGGCATGAATGCTTCTGTCTACTGCATCAACAATACAAGAGAAAAATACCTGCGAATGTATGCTTGTACGCTCGATTTTCAGAGCCGATGCATATTCCTCATAGCTGCTAACCGCAGCTGCGTTAAATCCTCGAATGAGAATAATATGCTGCGTCCTTGCTAAATCGACAAGCAACTCTTCGTCAAAGAGTCCTTCCGCGTTTGCGTCAATGACAATTGCGGCATATGGATTTGCGCTTGCAAGTGCAGTGACTTCCTCCATTGTTGTCACAAGGTAAACGCCCACGTCATCATTTACGGGAACTTGTGCGAAAGCAGCATCTGAAACGAAGTAGATAATCGTTTCAACAGAAAAATACTGAGACGCTTTCAGCGGATATTTGTACACGTCGATGCCATTAATACTATAAGCCTGACCATTGACAGACATTTCGCTTCCCAACGCCGGAATAGCCAGCGTGAAGCAAAGAATAATCGCTAGAATGAGTGCCGTGATTTTCTTCATAAGTAACCTCCTGTTTTTTTACTACATATGTTTCCTATTGACGTATTACCTTTCTTTGGAATAATCCCCCCGTTGTTCAATCATCGAACAATGTATCCACGACCCAATCCGGAATATTATGAAGCTCCATTTCTCCATCCTTTCGCGGAACAGTCCATACGGACGATTCTCCTGTCTCAGGGTTGAGCGTCAGTTCCTGCACGACAAAATACTCCCGCAAGCCACCATCGCATACGCGCCACCAGATAAAGTCGACGTACAGATTCGGATCACCGGGTGTCTGCCTCTCTGCACCGTAGGGTGCGCTGCTTGCTCGCAGGATTAGCGTATACGAAAACGGCCAGATCTCTTCATTTTTACGGATGTAGGACACAATCTGGTCTCTCGCTGCGTAGAGATCGAAGTCGTACTGACCGACCCTGTCCAAATTGGCTGTAACGGAATTTTCCCATGTATCGTGGTGATCCATAAGCGAATAAATTGCGGCATAAGAAGCCGGATACTGTGCTTGCAGTCCTTCTGCGTCTGCTTCATGAATATGTCCGAACGCCCAGATAAACCACGTCCGGAACCACTCGAGCGGTGTCTCGGCTTCCCGCTCCAAATCTTCCGAGCCAAGAAGACTCCGGAATACTTCAAACGCCATACCGGGCAGATCACGGTCGCCCCATGCGGTATCCCGAAGACTGAGGCTGTCCTGCCCGTGGTAAAAGCTGCGAATCAGTTGACTGAGAACTTTTTCCTTTTGCGCCGTGATCATCTCGTATTCCGGGCTGCTTTTCCAGTCCTCCAGTGTTTGCAGCGTTTGAAGGACTTCCAGAAGCTCTTTGTAGGTGCCGAGATCCGGAGCAACGCTCTCCTGTTTTGGTTTTGCGCTGGATTCTTCCGGCAGCACTTCTTCCGGTTCTTCCTCCGATTCGGCTGTCGTTTCTTCCGCGGCGGGCGGTTCTGGCTTGGGCAGACAGTGCTCTGCCTGCTCGAGCCCTTTCCGGCAGCCCGACAATACCAGGAGAATGCAAAAGAACGTAAAAATTGTGCGTTTTTTCATCGAAAGGCTTCCTTTTTGTAGATCGGTTAGTGCTTACAGATCTCCCAAAATCTTTCTCACTGCTCGAATAACCTTTTCTTTGAACTGCCTTGATATGATGTCCTCGGAATTCACGGGATTTGGCAATTCAACAAGCGCAGATTGAGAATTTGAACTTAAGCTTTTGATATAGTTTGTAATATATCCAAGATCCCTATTGTGTTTTGGAGTAAAGCCGAATTCATCAACAAAAGCCTGCCCCAACTGAGTATCGCCAATGACCGTATTCTGCCACCCATGAACATCAAGAAAAGAAATGTCTCCATATTGCTGTGCCAAATTATCAATAAAGACTTTAATTGCAGCGGCTTCTGGTGCAAGACAAATGGTGCTGCCAGTGTAGTTTCTCCGACTTGTTGCGCTCGGGAAGCCAACGGGGAAACATCTATTCATATCAACTCCTCCGATGGCTTGCGTGGAAGCATTGCCAACATTTGCTCGTCCAGGACCGCAGTGGGTATAGCCGTGCAGAATGCCATCCGGGTTTGCAACAGGGATCACATATAAAGACCAGTTGTTTGCCCAAGGCTGGTTCGCTCTACCTTCCATTTCCTGAATCAGCGCATTGGCAATCTTGACCAGTTCAACACCATCCGCAGCCCACGCATCTTCGTATCCGTGGATTGCAAACAATGCAACAAGCGCGTTTGCGCCGGAACCGATTTTATATGCATTGATTGGATGACCTTTGGGGCTGGTGCAGATTAATTCAGGTGAAATACCTGTTGTGAGCGTAGGAAGCGTGACCACTGCTTCTGCAAGAAAACTGCGCTTAATATACTTCCGTTTTAGGTTGCCCGTTTCAGTGCAATACTCAATTTCAGCGTAGTCAGATTCATATGTTCTGCCGGCAAGAACACTGACCAGTTCGCCCGAAGAAATAGCCCCACCTTGCGCATATGTATCGCTTGGACCAAAGTACAGATTGATTTCAGCCTCTTGACTGTTGCCTCGAGCAATATATGCCCCTTTTCGCTCGCTCACGATTGCTCCGTTGCCGCGGATATCTGTTATGGAGTCTTGCGGGATGTAGCCACGCTTTCTTCCATCCTTAGTGTTGAAATCAATGTAATACCATGCACGATTATATTGGCCCTGCTCAATCTGATCCAGAACAATCACATATTCTCCGTTGTAAACGGACTCATTAGTGACATAAACCGATGTATTGTCTTCTGACAGATCAGGGCCATTGTAAACGTGGTATTCATTCAAATTTCCATTCACCCTTGCCAGCTTACCGCGTTTTTTGTCTTCCAGCTTACTGCTTTGAATGTATCCTCGTTTTGTTTTATTGCTCGAAGAATACTCGATATGCAAGAATCCAGAAGCTGAGTTTTCAATTACCGTGACGCTCTCGCCTGCTGCTACAGTTCCTGCCAGAGCATATGTCGTCATATTAGGGCCAGTATAGACTGTAGCGCTTGCCGTACCATTGCAATCCAAGTAGCCGATCCGCACTGGTTCATTGAGCACGGAGCCGACGCTTGCGTAGTTAGATACTGCATTTTTTGCAACATACCCACGCTTCAGTACACTTCCTGCAATATAGTCAATGCAGAAATAATCCAACTCTTTGAAGATGCATCGAACACCCTCGTCTGCCGAAACACTCCCAATTGAGGCATAAATGTCTGCAGATGGTCCAGAGTAGACCGTACAATCGGCTTCCATTTTATGGGGAAAAGAAATAATATTACCGACAGACGTTGCAGGAACATAGCCTCGCTTTCGTCCGGCACTTGTCGCATAATCAATTAACTTAAACGTATTTGACAATATGTTTTCTTCACGAACCGGCATAATAATTTCATCCTCAGCAACACGCCCGATGTTAGAATATAATGTAGACGGTCCTGCAAATACGACTGCATTGGCGCTCATTGTCGCGTATGTAGAAATTAGAGAAACCGAATACGGCGCAACTCCATTTCCGATTCTTGTGAGATTGTCGTCCTGAATATATCCTCTTTTCCTCGTGCCTCCAGCCGAATACTCTGCTTGAAACCAAGCGGTCGAATCGATTACACCATAGGCCACAAGCACACAATATTCATATTGCGATAAACCACCCAGCAGAGCATAACTTGTTTTGGGACCGGCGTACACACTTTTGGCGGTATTTGTACGGGCCAATATTCCTTTAAGGTTTCGCACAATGCTAATTGGAATAAATCCGCGCTTCGCCCCACCACTTGTTGAGTATTCAATATAGTACCAATCGTTGACCGCTGGTAAAAACACAGTGAATGTTTCCGAGTGGGAAATCGTTCCGACACTCGCAAAACCGCTAGAGTTTGGGCCATAATACACAGGAGTTTTTCCCGGTGCAGTGCATACCCCCAAGCAGCCGGAATTGAACATTGCAGCCGTAGGGAGTCCACTCTCGTTTACAAACGATCCAACTGGAACAAATCCGCGTTTTTTCGTAGAGCCTGCCGTATAGGTGATGTAATAATAGTTAAGTTCTTTTGCATGTACTTCAACTGTTTCATTTGCATCAATACTGCCAACGCGACAATAGAGTGTATCACTCGGGCCAAAATACACAATCGTTGATGCCTTTGCTACCGCAGATTTTGACATATGATTCTCCTTTGAATTGAATTAAGGATTACTCCCTTTGCTATATTTATGTCTATAATACGCGAAATGGGGACACAGCGTCCCCAAAATTCTTCACAGATGTTCAGCTGATTACCTAGGACATAAAAAGCGGGCAATTGCTTTTGCTTCGCAATTGCCCACTTTTTGATTGGTTTGAACTTGATGTCCCGTGAGGTCACTTTATACTGTGATAGTTTTCGTCGTGTACGATCTTGAATCGCCGCCACTTCCGTCAGAGGCGTAGAACACGACTACTGCATAATAGGATTTGCCCGAAGTGCCCGTATATGTGACGGATGCTGTTTTACGTCCGGTGTCGCTTCCCATAAGATACTCATACCCGTCTGTCGTATAAGAATATGTAGCAACGTTTGTTCCACTGGAGGTATAGATTTTAACCGATTTAATACCGATCGTTTTCATTCGACCAGTCCCAGTGATTGAACAATCCACGTTAATTTTGGTGCCCGAGGAATAAATTACCGCATTATACGACGAAATATAGTCGCTGGCGCGAAGTGTTGCTGCAAAAGCAAAAGATGTAAATAAAGAGCAAATCAGAACAACCGCGATTGCTAAGGTCAGAACTCGTCTACGCATATTACTCTCCTATCGATTGTAAGATTTTAATGATTTCTCCATAAGTTTCAACACCCGCTATGTTGCATTCAATATTGTCAGCAGTCCAAGCCGCAAAATATGCTCCCTTGTTTGTCATGATATAGTACACTGTCCCATTGTATTCATATTGCTTAGGATCAATGGCGTCCTTTTCATACAGTAAATGATCCTGATTCTCGGAAAATACCGTATACAATAGTGTAATCGAAGAATCACCATTCCCTAAAAGACAATAAAGAGACACAGGCTGAGTTACCGCATTGTACTGGACATCCATTTCCACAAAACCATCAGGAATATAACTTGGCAAAATCGTCGTAGGTATGCCGTGCATTTCCATCTCATTGGCAATAGAGGTCAGCGGCGCGGGAATCTCTTTCTTGGAAGAAGGCACAGCTGTTTGTGTGTATTCTGCTGACCTGAAACCAAACGTCTCCTTTGTCCAGCTGGCGATTGCCCCCCATAAGTCAAACCCAAATGCATAAGCAGTTAGAGAGGTTGCCAGCAGAACGGCAATGACTGCCGCAAGGATGCGGGCTGTGCGAAGAACCCATTTGCGTGGACGCGTATTTGAACGCGGTGCGGGCCGGAGGATTTGCGTTTTGTCGGAAGTACCATTCAGCTGTGGCTCATCATCAAAATCAAAGAGCGAGCATCCTTCGCTTGAAGCAAAACGATAATTTTTGTTAAAAGAACTCCAAGCGTGATTGACATCTCCGAAATCAGATGACGGCAGCTCCTGATTGCGCTTTGCGATCACCCCCATAATATATAAAATTGCATCAGTATCGGAGTCTTCGCCGTCTGGGAGCTGAGAGTCCTGACGTAAAATTTCGTTCAATTCCTCCGTGCTCATCTCGTCAAACTTTGAAAAATCTCGATAAAAATGCTCTTTGGATTCCGACATCTCTGTGAACCCCCTTTGTTTTTATATGTACACAATTGGTTTGTTGGGGACATACATTAAAAATCTTTCTCAATTATTTTTTGAAGCTTCTTTTTTGCACGTTGCACACGCTTTTTGCAGGCTTCAACCGTAATTCCCAATTCTTCCGCAGCTTCCAACATAGTATATCGACGAACAACGATATTTACAAGAAGCTGAAAATCTTCTTCTCCTAGAGCATCTGAGTAGGCAACAACGAATTCTGTTGTCTCCACAGTTGTGCTTGCCTGCGGCTCATACGCAGACATCGCCGCAAGTAGTGCATTACTAAGTCTAGCCTCAGTTCGCCGTCTATTACGAATCACATTTTTAAGTGTATTGATGAGCCAACCACGTGGATTTTTACTGCTCATCAATCCATCTGGCTTAATACACGCAATTCGAAAAGTATCTTGTACAACTTCTTCAGCAAGTGCCTTGCTTCCCAGTGCACTCATCGCGTAGATACACAGACGGGTGTACATCTCCCGGTAAAGTCGCTCGATATATTCCTCTTCTTCTTGATTTAAACTCATGTTATATCCTTCTTGGCCAAGAGTCTTGCTCAACACTTTTTATTCCGATTTTGAAAATTCTTCAATACAAAGTTGAACCAAACGTTCTACTGCGATTATAAACGATTCGGGCTTATCCCTCAAGAGTGTCTCGGTGTTTCGGATGCGAGCATCAGCTTGGTTTGGGTATATCAGATAATCCACACTTACGCCCAGGCAATTTGCTAGGTCATATAGTACTGAAATACTGACGCCTTTATTTCCACGTTCGAGATTTGCATAAAATGATGTACTGATACCCACCTTTTCAGCAAGCTGTTCTTGGGTTAATCCATACTGTGTTCACAAACGCTGCAGATTCATTCCGATTATTGTAGCAATTCTCTTGTCCATGTCAACCACTCCTTGCGGAATAATTATATTTTCCGCAAGAGATAGCCGGGATAATCCAAAGGAGTGCATTTTTATTTCCGCCAGAAATATTCTTTAGAGTTTTCAATTAATTGTCCCCATATGCTACGATATTAACATAATTAAGTGGATAGCAAAAGAAAATATAATCGGGTAATCGAAGCAGGATAACGGCATTTCCTTGGAACAGGGCGAGCCACTTATTTTATTGGTACACATGGTAACCGAAATAATCGGTTGCAGCCATATGATTGCGCAACCAAAATGGCCTA
>ERZ773208.2700-NODE-2700-length-11657-cov-2.613946_pt1 | contig 11657 bp, 8 predicted proteins | sample MGYA00581006_ERZ773208 | MGnify/ENA primary metagenome ERZ773208 (study PRJEB29015, sample SAMEA2737793) | human gut metagenome | biome: human gut; feature: human-associated habitat; material: faeces | place: China | collected 2012 ... | reverse complement strand
ATACGTAGCTGAAATGGTTGGCAGCATTTTCGCACCCACTGCAGTGTACTCTTCATCAGGAAAACCGCTGTTTGCACCGGCAGATGCCTGTACATACACTGTATGACCTCTTTTCACCAACTCGGCTACTCCGGCAGGGGTCATTCCTACACGGTTCTCGTTGTTTTTGATTTCCTTAGGTACTCCGATAATCATAACCTTACAATTTTAATTGGGGGTTAAACATGTCGCAATGTAGCGATTTCCGTGTTTCGATGTACTTTGGGAGTAGGTGTTTTACAACAGTATTTTTATACAGGTTTTAATCTGAAATAATCGGATGCCCGCTGAGTTTCAATATTTTGCTCAGGAGGTTGTTCATGTATGAATATGAAATGATTAGTGCCTGTACCAGTCATATCTTTTTTCCTGGTCATCTGTTTTGTTCTCTTTTTGCAGTTGCTTTTGTGCCTTGTGTAAACGACGTATGGTGATAATCATTATTATAAAGCCTATGGCAATAAGTATTGCTAAAACAAGGCATGTGTAGGTGAAAGTTGTATGGGTCATTGATGTTTATATAAGTGTTTATTATATAGTTTGCGTTGCAAAGATATGTCTTTTGGGGAATTATGCAAGTACAATTATGATATTTATTGCGGCAAAGATGGGGATATTTTTTATCTTTGCCTGCGTTTAAAAACAAAGATTACACCTATGAATAGATATACCAAATCTACTATATATTTATCTTTTTTATTATTGTTCGGTGGAATGCAGATTCCTACTGCTGTTCATGCACAGGATGCTACCTTTACCCCGCCTTTTGATTTCCCCATTACTTTTTCCGGAAACTTCGGTGAAATACGTGCCAACCACTTTCATGGCGGACTGGATTTCAAAACAGGAGGTACTATCGGTAAGCCGGTGCATGCCTTGGCCGAAGGATATATTTCGCGTATCCGTGTCACACATGGTTCGGGTTATGTGCTCGATGTAGCCTATAATAACGGATATAAAACCATCAACCGACACCTTAGTGCTTTTGTGTGTGATGTAGCCCGTAGGGTAGAAGACTTGCAATATGAAAAGGAGTCATGGGAAGTGGAGATTACACCCGAACCGGGTGAATATCCGGTAAAGACAGGGCAGGTTATCGCTCTGAGTGGCAATACCGGTTATTCTTTCGGTCCGCACCTGCACTTGGATATGTTTGAGGCGGATACGGACGATTATATCGACCCGTTACCTTTCTTTAAGAAGAAAGTGAAAGACAATACAGCTCCCCGTGCCGAAGGTATTATGCTCTTTCCACAGCCGGGCAGGGGAGTGGTGGGAGGAAACCAGAAGTATCAGGCCTTTCCTCTTAATCCCAAACAGCCGATTACCGCCTGGGGATTGATAGGATCAGCTATTCGTGCCTATGATTATATGGACGGAGTGAGCAATCGTTACGGAGTGCATACTGTTATTCTGGAAGTAGATAGTGTGGAAGTATTCCGTAGTGTGGTAGACCGCTTCTCGGAAAGCGAAAACCGGATGATAAATTCGTGGACGTACGGGCAGTATATGAAGTCTTTCATCGAGCCTGGAAATACATTGCGTATGCTGCATGCTTCCAATGGTAACCGGGGATTGATTGAGATCAATGAAGAACGCCCCTATCGTTTTGTCTATACACTGAAAGATGCATTGGGAAACACCTCAAAGGTGCGTTTTACAGTACATGGAAAGCGTGCGGAAATAAAACCTGTGGGACATCGGAAGAAATATATTTTCCGCTGGGATAAGGTGAACATCCTGCAAGAACCTGGCTTGAATCTGATCATCCCCCGAAGTATGCTCTATGATGATGCATACCTGAACTATGCCGTACGGGCTGATAGTGGGGATATCGCTTTCACCTATCAGTTGAATGATACACGCATACCTCTGCATGGCCGTTGCGAATTAAGTATCGGATTGCGCCGCCGCCCGTTGGAAGATATGACAAAATATTACGTGGCAGGTGTGGGTAGCCGTGGTAAGAAGTATAGTATCGGTGGTAAATATGAAGATGGTTTCATGAAAACCACTATCCGTGAGTTGGGTACCTATACCGTTGCCATTGATACCGTGCCGCCTAAAATTACTCCGCTTAATCCGAAACAATGGGGAAGTACAGGGCGCATCGTATTCAAAGCAAAAGATGAAGAGACCGGTATCAGCAGTTACCGCGGAACCATAGACGGCAAGTATGCCTTGTTTGGCAAACCCAATTCCATCAGTGGTAATCTGGTGTGCGAACTCGACCCGAATCATGTAAAAAAGGGAGGCAAGCATGTTGTGGAAATGACTGTAACGGATGGATGTGGGAATCAGACAACGGAAAAGTTTGAGTTTGTCTGGTAAATAACCCTGTGTCTGAACCCTGTCTTCTCCGTACCATCTCCGTATTTATAACTACGGACTTGACACGGACTTGGTAGGTAGCGGCTTATGTGCGACATTTGATGTAATAATTAATATAACTGAAGTATGAAAAGTAAAAGACTGACTCTTTCCGTCTTAGGTATGGTAGTAGCTGTGGTAAATGCATTGGCTTGTACCAATCTTATTGTAGGTAAAAATGCCTCTACAGACGGTTCTACCATCGTTTCTTATTCTGCCGACTCCTACGGGTTGTTCGGTGAGTTATATCATTACCCTGCCGGTGTACATAAGAAAGGCACTCTGATGGATGTACATGAGTGGGATACCGGCAAATATCTGGGCCGGATAGAGCAAGCTCGCCAGACTTACAATGTTATTGGTAACATCAACGAATTCCAGCTGACTATTGCCGAGACTACTTTCGGCGGTCGTCCGGAATTGGTGGATACTACCGGTATTATTGATTACGGCAGTCTGATTTACCTGGGATTGCAACGTGCCCGTACTGCCCGTGAAGCCATTAAGGTGATGACCGATCTTGTACAGGAATATGGCTATTACAGCAGTGGTGAGTCTTTCACTATTGCCGATCCTAATGAAATCTGGATTATGGAAATGATAGGTAAAGGCCCTGGTGTGCGTGGTGCCGTATGGGTAGCTGTACGTATCCCGGATGATTGCATCTCTGCTCATGCCAACCAGTCCCGTATCCAGCAGATACCGTTTGACGATAAGGAGAATTGCATATACTCGCCGGATGTGGTTTCTTTCGCCCGTGAGAAAGGATATTTCAACGGAAAGGACGCTGATTTCAGTTTCGCCAAGGCTTATTGCCCGTATGATTTCAGTGCCTTGCGTGGATGCGAGGCTCGTGTATGGTCTTTCTTCCGTAAATATGATACCACGATGGATCGGTATACGGATTTTATCAAGGGTGATCCTTCCAAGGAGCCGATGCCTCTGTATGTCAAGCCGAATCGTAAGCTTTCCGTTCAAGATGTACAGAATGGCATGCGCGACCATTACGAGGGAACGGATCTGGATATGACGAAAGATGCCGGTGCCGGCTCGTATAAGGTTCCTTACCGTTGGCGGCCGATGACGTTCGAGGTAGACGGGCAGGAATATACGAATGAACGTGCCATAGCGACGCAACAAACGGGCTTCGTGATTGTTCCACAAATGCGTAACTGGTTGCCGGACGCTATCGGTGGTATCTTGTGGTTTGCCGTGGACGACGCTGATATGGCGGTCTTCACTCCTGTATATGCGTCGGTAACGGATGTTCCGGAGTGCTATCGGGTGGGAAACGGCGATTTGCTGAACTTCTCTTGGACTTCCGCTTTCTGGATTCATAACTGGGTGGCTAATATGGCGTATGGCAAATATTGTTATATGATTCAGGATATCCGTCTTGTTCAGCAGGAGTTGGAGAACAGCTATCAACAGACAATTCCGGCTGTCGATAAGGCTGCATCGGAACTGTATGCCAAGAATCCGGCGGAAGCGGTCAAGTTCCTGACCTGGTTTTGTTCTACTACTGCCGACCAGGCAACAGCCCGTTGGAAGAAATTAGGAGAATACTTGTTAGTCAAATATATGGATGGTAACGTGAAGAAGGAAGAAAACGGACATTTTAAGCAGAATGGTTACGGATTATCCGAATATCCGGATTTCCCTGGCTATGATGAAGACTATTATCGTAGCATTGTAAAAAGTGCAGGTGATAAATTAAAAGTAAAGTAATATACTTTTGTTAAGGAAAAATACTATATTTGGCGATAGATATTGTTGTACTAAATAAGAAAAGTATGAAAAAATTAATTGTTATGTTGATGTTGACGCTGTTTAGTATAGGTGCATATGCACAGACGCAGCAAGGTCAATCCTCGTTTGGCTTCAACTTGGGTTATAATTTTAATGATGTCGGCAATGCTACTATCGGCATTGATTATCGTTATTGTGTAACGGATGCGTTTCGTTTGACCCCGTCTATTACTCATTTAGTAAAGAATGATGGGTTAAGTGCATGGGCAATTGATATGAATGCTCATTATGTATTTAAATTGAGTGAGATGTTCGGTTTTTATCCGTTGGCAGGCTTAAGCCTTTCGTTTTGGAAAGCAGGTCCTTGGGATGCAACTCGTTTTGGAGCCAATATCGGTTTAGGAGGTGAAGTGTATGCGACAGATCGGATTTCTGTCGGCTTGGAAGCCAAGTATAATATCATAAAGGATTTGGATGCCGCAGCGTTGGCTGTCCGTGTCGGATATAATTTTTAAGTAATCGGATTTTGTACAATAAGAAGGGGAGTGGCGGCACATCCCCTTTTTATTTTTATGTCCGTTCTACCACTGTTTGTATTCTTCGAACGTAATGTTTTGGAAGTCGGGTATGACCTGATAAACTTTGTCTTTTAAAGACTTTTCGGAATTGGTCGTGCTAAGTCCGATAACCCGCATACCCGCATTGGTCCCGGCCTGTATTCCGGCAAAAGAGTCTTCAAATACCAGACTGTCGGAAGGTGATACATGCAGGTCGGAGGCGGCAAGCAAATAACACATTGGATCGGGTTTCCCTTTTGTGATCCGGTCGGCACTCACGACCGTATCGAACAGATTGTCGAGTTTCAAAAGGCGGAAAGCCCGTTTTAGCTTGGCATCGTCGGAGCTGGTGACCAAACCGACTTTTACATCTTTACTTTTCAGAAGATGGATAAACTCCATCGCACCCGGAACCGGTGGAAAAGGCATCTGCTGTTCGAATTCCATTGATTCGCGGATTACTTTTTCCTTAAATTCTTCAGATCGGTCGGAAAAATACTTCTCCAATATATAAGGTAATGTCGTCCCTTTGATGTGGGATGCGAAATTGGGGATTCCCGTCTGATAGCGTTTTCCTGCTTCATTCCAGTAAATATCGTAAATAGGTTCTGTGTCTACAACCACACCGTCGAAATCAAAAAAGGCAGTTTTCATAAACTGTTGTTTCATAAAAATCAATTCGTTTATAATAAGGTCATTTGTCTGCAAATATACTTCTTATTGGGATACAGGAGAACAAATTTGTAAATCTTATTTACTTTATTCTTTTATTGCGTAATAAAAAATGGCTTTAGTGCCATATTATTCTTAAATCAATGGCAGCGACTATGTAATTGGCTGCAGTGATTATATAATCGCCGACTCTGATTTTAAAATAATAGCAGGGAGAGTGGGAAATAGACGGCTTGTAAAGAGCTATTTTAGTGTAGTTATTCTAACTTTTTTGAGATTTAATGCAATGATAGTGCAAAAACTTATATCTTTGTGCACGTACACATGTTTGTTAACTAAAGGAAATTAATTGTCTAACTAATTATAGTATCAGAAAGCAAATGAAAGCGTATTTGAAATTAGCAGCTTTGTCTCTGACTTTGCTGTGTGGTGCCTGCCAACCTAACGACGGATGGCAGCAATTGTTTAATGGTAAGGATTTTACTGGCTTCAAGCAGTTGAATGGTAAGGCTCCCTATCGTGTAGAGAATGGATGTATGGTCGGCCAGACTGTGGATAAAGAACCGAACAGTTTTATGGCGACAGAACAAACGTATGGTGATTTTATTCTGGAGTTTGAAGTGAAATGTCATCCAGACTTGAATTCCGGGGTGCAGTTTCGAAGCGAAAGTAAGCCGGATTACAATAATGGACGTGTGCATGGCTATCAGTGCGAAATTGACCCGTCCGACCGTGCTTGGAGTGGTGGGCTTTATGATGAAGCGCGACGCGGTTGGCTGGCTCCTTTAACGAATAACGAAGCTGGACGAGCCGCCTATAAGAAAGATGATTGGAACAAGTATCGAATTGAAGCTATCGGCAACAGTATCCGCATCTGGCTGAATGGTGTGAACACTTCGAATGTAGTAGATGATATGACACCGGAAGGCTTTATCGCTTTCCAGGTACATGGTATTTTCGGGAAAACGGAGAATGTCGGCAAGGAAATTTGGTGGCGTAATATCCGTATTAAGACGGAAAATTTAGAGGCAGAGCGCATGCAAGGCCCGTTAGCTCCGGAAGTGAACTGTATTCCGAATACGCTGACAGAAGCAGAAAAAGCGGCTGGTTGGAAACTGTTGTTTGACGGTAAGACTTCTAACGGATGGCGGGGTGCCGGACAGGAAACATTCCCTGAAAACGGATGGAAGATCGAAAATGGTGAATTGACTGTTATGAAGAATGGCGGTCCGGAAGGCAAAAGAGGGGGTGATATCCTGACAGTCGATGAGTTTGGTGCCTTCGAGCTGAGCTTTGAGTTCAAGTTGACGGAAGGTGCAAATAGCGGTATGAAATATCTGATTCAGGAAAGCAAGAAGAATAAAGGCTTTGTGATCGGTCCGGAATACCAGGTTCTGGATGACAAGCAACATCCGGATGCCAAACTGTACACGACTTATCCTGGTAGCCGTACGGTTTCCAGCTTGTACGATATTATCCCTGCGAAAAACAAACGCTTCAATGGTGTCGGACAGTGGAATAAGGGAGTTATCAAAGTATTCCCTAACAAACATGTCGAACATTGGATGAACGGCTTTAAGACCGTTGAGTATGATTGGGCTTCAGATGCATTCCTGGAAGTCGTGAAGGGAAGTAAATTCGCGAAGAAGGAATATGCCGAATTTGGACCTTTCGGTACTGCTGAAAAAGGTCATATCCTTTTGCAGGATCACTGGGACGAAGTCTCTTTCCGGAATATCAAGATTAGAGAACTCAAATAGTTAACTAAAAAATAGGAACCATGACAACACGTAGAGATTTCCTTAAACACAGTGCCTTAGGTGCAGCAGGTCTGACTATTGGCGGACTGGGATTCAGTACAGAGAGTTACGCTAACATAATGGGCGCAAACGAGAAGATTCGTGTGGGTATCGTCGGCTTTTCAGACCGTGCCCGCCATTCTTTGATTCCTGCTTTTATGGCCTGTGCCGATGAGTTAGGCTTTGAAATCGTCGCTATTTCCGACATTTGGAAACGGCGTAGAGAAGAAGGTGTTGCTTTCTTCCAGGAGAAATATGGAAAGAAAGTGAAAGCATTCCGTAACAACGAAGAACTGTATGACGCAAAAATGTGTGATGCCGTGATCGTTGCCACATCCGATTTCCAGCATGCTTTGCACTGTATCGAAGCGGTTAAAGCCGGATGCGATGCCTATGTAGAGAAACCTTTTGCTGAAACGATGGAAGATGCTCGTGCTGCCCGCAAAGCTGTGTTGGAAAGTGGAAAGATCGTGCAGATTGGTTCCCAACGCCGCTCGGCCCCAAACTATCATGCTGCCAACGACTTTATCCGTTCTGGTAAGTTTGGCAAGATCACGATGGTGGAAATGTGTTGGAACGTTAACCAGCCCGGACGTTGGCGCCGTCCGGCTTTGGTTGCACAATGTTTTGAGAAGGATACTGACTGGAAACGTTTCCTGCTGAATCGTCCGTACGAAGAATGGGACCCGCGTAAGTATTTGGAATATCGCCTGTTCTGGCCGTATTCTTCCGGTATTCCCGGCCAGTGGATGTCACATCAGATCGATACGGTACACTGGTTTACTGGTTGCAACCACCCGAATAGTGTCGCAGCCAATGGTGGAATCTATCAATGGAATGACGGGCGCCGCAGTTATGATACGATGACGGCTGTGTTCGATTATGGAAAAGCAGGCGAGAATTTCCAGGTCGTATATTCTTCCCGTATGCATAACTCGGCAGGCGGAACAAAAGAATTGTACTTCTCCAATGGCGGTACGTTGAATCTGGACACGAATAAAGTGACATCGGAAGGTGGATTGACCAAGCGTTTCGCAGATGAAATGGGAATGCAACCGAACCTGTTGGAAGAATTCAAATTGCCTTCTATCAAGGTGGAAACGGGTTCCAATACAGGAGCCGATCCAATGACAAACCTGCATATGCATAATTGGATGGAATGCGTGAAAAGCCGCAAGCAACCGAATGCTCCGGTAGATGCCGGCTATAATCATTCTATTGCCAACATCATGTGTACGGCTTCTCTTCGGACAGGAGAAAAAGCTACATTCGATGAAGCAAGACAGGAAGTGCTTGCCGGTGGCAAAGTCTTTAAATATTGATTATTCGTTTCGTAAGAAGCTGCATAGTACGATTCTTTGACGTACGTCGGCAATAACATTCTTTGTGGAGGTAAGTAGACTGAATGTGTACTTATCTCCATAATTTTTTTGTACAGTTTCCAAGTCTTTCACGGTACAGAAAAAGAAGCCGCTTACCGGCTGTTCCTGCCCGAAATTATGGAACTTGTTGCCCAAATAGAAATTCAGCCCGTAAAGATTAGCATATGTCTTCAGATCATTCATTACATACATATTCATGTCATCCAACGGATATTCTTTCTGAACCTGCTTGGCAAACGGACGGGCGGAGCTTCCTTGGCGTATACCGCGCATGACAACCCCATCGATCAATAAGTTAATGGCAAAGGCCAATGCAATCGTCGCATACAGGATCTTGATGTTGATCTTCTTGAACATCTGATAATAGACAGTCGCCAGAATAGCCAAAAGGACTATCAGGATACAAATTGTCAGCCCGCAGGGATACGCGAACATATTCGACACCAACTCGACCGTTTCCAGTGTCGATTGACGGCTTGTGTACTGGCTTGCGATCTTGACAGGATCGATTGCTCCGGCCATTGTCAGGGCGACGGCAATCACGACGACGGCAGTAATGGAGGCCATGAAAGCGGCAAATACTCGGGTTACCTTCGTCCGGTATTCCGTAATGTATAATGTATATTGAGCCAAGAAAATAGCAATAAACGGATATGCCGGCATCAAGTATACGCTTCGTTTGCTGGAAGGTATCGAATAGAAGAAAATTATACAAACCAATGCAACTAAGCTGAACAGTTTCTCTTTTTCCATCGATCGAATATTATTCCAAGTGTTAGCCAGTATCTCTTTCACCGACTTTTCTGGTTTGTGCAGTTTTAATCCGAATAAAGAGAAAAAGAAGAAGATCGTCCAGGGAACAAATCCCGCAGCCAGTGTCATGAAATTATACCAGACTCCGTTTTCATGCCCTAAATTGTAATGGATATCAGGCGTGCTGAGGTGGAAGAAACGACCGAAATTCTCTGCTAACACTACATTCAGGAACGTATCGCCTCCCTGTTTCCAGGCAGCGACATACCACAATAGAGGCAGGAATATCGAAGAAATACCAGCATAAAGAAGTGCTTTGAATATCACTAAATAAGAGTATTTACGAAGCATCAGCAAATAGACACCGAAAACAAATAGCGGCAGGATAATACCTACAGGTCCTTTTGTCAGTACGGCACATCCTAATAAGGCCGGAATGGCGATCGGCACCCCTTTTAACTCCAGTTTGTCTTCCCACCTGTATAGCTGATAAAGCCCGATCACGATAAAGGTTGTCAGCAGCATGTCCACACGCGTGGTCATAGCAGCCCGGTGTATCTCGATACAGGTGATGAGCAATAGCGTGGCGATGAATGCCTGCTGGAACCGCAACCGCTTGCCAAAGAAAACCAGTGTGAAACCGATCAGTATAATAAAAGCCAACGCAGACGGCAGGCGGGAGGTGAACTCTGAAACATATCCCTGCGGCAGGGAAGCGACTGCCATCAGCCAATGCGCCAACGGTGGTTTGTAGGCAAATTCGTTCGCATAGACCTGTGGCAAAACCCAGTTGTCGGTTTCGAGCATGGAAACGGCAACCGCCGCTTCGCGAGGTTCTCCCTTAGTCGAAAAATCTCCCAGCCCGATCCAGGGAAGGACTGAGATTATGCAAATGACAATAACCATCGTTATCGGCTTTTGCAGATAAAGATATTGAAGAGTAGGTGTGCGCATAGTTTAAATCGGTAAGGAGCTTCCGCCCCGTTGCATATATTTTTCTAAGTTACAAAAGAACGACTTTTTACGGACTTTTTGTTCATTTCGGGAAACTTTTTTATGTTCCTAAACATTCTTTGATGGAAGTCCGGATGACAATCGCATCTTCTTTATTCTCTTTCAGAATGGAAAGGACGAGGTTTAAATAACTCTCCTTATTGCTGATACCACAATATTTGCAGAGTTGGGACTGAGGCAACATCCCTTTCTGATTGTAAACGCGAAGGATGTTTTTGTAATCTCCGGTTTCGGCAAACCGAATGAATTTCTCCTTGATTCCCGCATATATTTCGTCTACATGTACGGTGTTGTGGATGCTTTCCACATGTTCGGTCAGTTCGTCCACCGTACTCATCTTCCGGTTCAGAGCCGTTTCCAGCTTTTTCTGTACGCGATGGCGGGCATGAAGCAAAACCTGGCTTTCGAGATCTTTTAGGAAAAGCTTGATGACGTTTTCTTTGACCTGGCTGAAGACCTGTTCCGGATCTTTCATCAGGCGGGCGGCAACAGTCTTGATAACAGGCTCCAGCATCAGCAGGTTTTCCACTTCGGCAACGTTAGGAACATAGATATGCTGTTCGCGCAGGTAAGCTATTTCTCCTTCCGTGCGACGGTCACGGTCAACGATCCCTTTGGAATCCAGCGTATGGAAATCTTTCAACTGGGCGAATGCCTTTGTTGTTTCGATTACTTTTTGGCAACCTCCCATCGGTTTTACCTTGTAGTCGGGAAAGATAAGCGGGTAGAGGCGGCTGTCTATGCTGTTGGAGTCGGTCCCTTCGATGAATAAGATCGGTTTGCGGCTGCCTAAGATCTCCATATAGACCTCTTCCGGGAAGCTGTCATTGTTTTCGATCAGTTCGTAGTCCCATATCCGGGCGTCTCCATTGTAAGAACGTATCCAGAGGCGCTTGCTGTTGTCGCGGGAGGCGGCGAAGTCGATGTCGTGCGTCAGATACACGTATGTGCAGTCCGGGCGCATGGCTTCTATCTCGTCCCACAAAGGATTTTTGATGGAGTCGTGGAGCAGGACTTCCGGCTCTTCAATGATTAACAACGCATTGTCGGGAGCACAGAGCACGGCGCCTATCAGATAGAACACCAGCTTTTCACCGTCACTCATCCGGCCGGCCGTATAAGAGTCTCCGTCGATGCTGGTGGAGGCCAGTTCAATAAAACCCGATTTGCGTACCAGGCGGTTATGCGGGAACATCTTCTCCCAAATCGTCTGGATACGATCTATCTTGGTGACCGGCGGTAATAGATCGGGTGTCAGCTTGCTTTCTTCCTTATACTGGACGGCAGCTTCAAATTCTTCTGTTTGCAGGTGCAGGATCAAC
>ERZ773208.2698-NODE-2698-length-11658-cov-60.212359_pt1 | contig 11658 bp, 10 predicted proteins | sample MGYA00581006_ERZ773208 | MGnify/ENA primary metagenome ERZ773208 (study PRJEB29015, sample SAMEA2737793) | human gut metagenome | biome: human gut; feature: human-associated habitat; material: faeces | place: China | collected 2012 ... | reverse complement strand
AGTTGGTCGCGCTTTCATGCTCCTTCCGCGTGCAGCTTTTTGGCGCTTCGCCTAAACCATTGTTTGCTCCCCCTACTTTCCGTGAAGAACCGTTTTTTTTCTGTATGGCTTGTCGAAATGAACCGTTCCCACCTGAACTGCGTCTTATCAGCGAACAAAACAAGCGAGGGAGGACCATCACGATGCAAATCATTGCGAAACGCGCATGGCATCGTCTGCGGACGTTTGCGCCGGAATATGCGCTGTATCCGCTCATCGTCCTGATTGTTCTGCTGGTGATGGGCGCGTTCACGGGACGATTTCTGACGACGGACAACCCGTATGGCTCGTACACCATTCAGGCGTGCGCGTGGTTGGAAGGGCATCTGGATGTCAACCCGAATTTCACATGGCTGGAATTGGCGGAGTACGGCGGCAAGTTCTATGTTAGTTTTCCGCTGTTTCCGTCGTATGTGATGCTGCCGTTCGCGGCGATTTTCGGGCTGGATACGCCGGATCACTTCATCAATCTGGCGGTGACGCTGCTTGGCATCGCCTATGCGCTGCGGATTTATCGGCGGATGACGGGCAGTTCACGCTATGCGGCGCGGTATGTGCTGTACCTGTATCTGGCGAACGGGTATCTGTTCATTGCCCTGCAAGGCTGGGTGTGGTTTCTGGCGCAGACAATGTGCTTCACGCTTTCGCTGATGGCGGCAGATGCGGCGCAGCGCGGCAGAAGCGGCTGGGCGCTGGCGTGGTGGGCGTGCGCAGTCGGGTGCCGACCGATGGCGGCGCTGTACCTTCCGCTGCTGGTGTACCTGCTCAACAAAAGCGGCGTGCGGCATAGCTGGAAGCGGCAGATTGCGAATCTGCTGCCCGCGGCGCTGATTGTCGCGAGTTACATGGTGCTGAACTACCTGCGCTTCGGCAATCCGCTGGAATTTGGGCACACTTACCTGCCGGAATTTCAGCTGGCGGAGAACGGACAGTTTTCGCTGGCGTACGCGTGGGAGCATTTGCAGCAGCTGGTGCGCCTGCCGAAATATCAAGGGAGAGGTCAACCGCTGGCGTTTGATTCGTATGACTGCATGGCGTTCTACCTGATTACGCCGATGCTGGTGACGTTCCTGTGCGTGTATTTCTATGCGCTGATTCGCCGCCGCCGCGGGAATGCGTTCTGGCTGATTGGGCTGCCGCTGATGGTCGGGGCGCACTTGACGATTATCGTCTGCCACAAGACGCTGGGCGGCTTCCAGTTCGGCAACCGCTACCTGCTGGATATGCTGCCGTGGGTGTATGTGGCGATTCTCGCCCTGAAGCCGCAAAGCGGGCGCACGTCGATCCTCAACGTTCCGCTGATGGTGATGGGGTTCTGCGTCAATCTGCTCGGCGCAGTCGGCGCGTATGCGGGGTGGCTGTGAAGGGGGAGACGCCAGAGGCGCTGCCTCTGGACTCCGCAAGGGTCTTCGACCCTTGACCCGTTCGCGCGATTGGGTTGGTGACTTCTGCATACTTCTTCCGCGTGTTTATGCAGGAGTTTCGCCTCTGCGGAGGCGACCGCAGACTTCGTCTGTTTTCATTGCCCCCTTGTCGCGCCTGCAGACGCGAAATCCCTGCAACACAAAAGCAAAATAGTAAAGAAAAAACGAAAATCATCCTCACCCCAACCCATCTTCCAAGGAGGTTCCCTTTATGCAATGCACCCTCTGCCCGCGCGCCTGCCGCGCTGAGCGCAATGAATCCACGGGCAACGGCTTCTGCCAGCTGCCGACCACCATGCGCATCGCCCGAATCGCGCCGCACCTCTGGGAAGAACCGCCGATTTCCGGCAAGAACGGCACGGGCGCGGTGTTCTTCTCCGGCTGTACGCTCCGCTGCGCCTACTGCCAGAACGCCGACATCAGCCACCGCAACGCCGGACGCCCCTTCACGCCGCGCGAATTGGCGGATTCCCTGCGGCGGCTGGAGGATATGGGGATGCACACCATCTCCTTCATCACCGCGACGCCTTATGTTCCGCAGATATTGGAGACGCTGGATATTTACCGTCCGCATGTGCCGCTGGTGTGGAATACGTCGGGGTATGAGACGGTAGAAACATTGCGGATGCTGGACGGCGTGATGGACGTGTATCTGCCCGACCTCAAGCACCGGAGCGAAAAGATGGGGCAGCTCTGCGCGAAAGCGTCGAACTACTTTGCCGCCACATCCGCCGCCATCACCGAGATGGTGCGCCAGACAGGAACGCCTGTCTATGATGAGAACGGCATCATGACGCGCGGCACGCTCATCCGTCACCTGATTCTCCCCGGTCTGACGAGCGAAAGCTGCCAGCTGCTGGATTGGGTGAAGGAGAACCTGCCGGAGGGTGTGCCGGTCAGCCTGATGCGGCAGTACATCCCGTGCAACAACGTGTCGATTCCAGGCTTGACGCGGACGATTACGAACCGCGAATATATCCGCGTGCGCGACCATATGCTGGATTTGGGACTGCCGGGGTATTTGCAGGAGCCGGAAAGCGCATCGGAGGATTTTGTGCCCGTTTTCTGCAAGGACGAGAGCTTTGTGTGAAAAATGCGCCCTAAATGGAAGGAAAATGTTGCGCAGAGCCGCTAAAATGCTTGTATTCCGGGAGAAACTGTGGTATACTGACAAGTGTGAATCCATGAACCGCTGCCCTGGTTTTCAGGAAAGCGATTTTTCAGCCGGGTCTGTCCGGTGTTTCGGGTTGCAGAAAGAAGGGCTTGACATCTGAGAGTGGACATGGCTTGGCGGCATCGGGACAGTGTTACGGGCAGAGGTATGCCCGCTGTGCTGTCGTGGTGCTGACGGGTGATGGGAGCCACTCTTTTTGATTGCCTGCACATTGCAGGCGAAAGTCCTCCGAAAAAAACGAACCCGCAGTGAAAGAGGTGAGGAGTTATGGCGAAAGCGGAATTGACGACCGTTGTCACGCCCAAATGTCAGCGTCTGGCAGATGAAATGGGCTATGAACTGGTGGATGTGTGCCTTGATAAGGAGAACACGGGCAAGTTCCTGCGCATCTATGTTGATCGTCCCGAAGGCATGTCGCTGGATGACTGCGAACGGTATCACCGCGCCATTATGCCGCTGGTGGAATCATACGATTTCGATTTCCTCGAAGTATCCTCGCCGGGCATTGACCGTCCGCTGAAGAAGGATCGAGATTTTGAGCGCGCGCTTGGCGAAGAGGTGGAGGTTCACCTGTTCAAGGCCGTGGACGGTCAGAAGGTCTTTACGGGCATTCTGTCGGACTTTGACGCGCAGGACATGGTGCTGACCATCGCGGGCGAAGAGAAGCGTTTCGCGCGCAAAGCGGCTTCGCTGGTGAAGCCGGTGGTTGACATGGAAGGCGTCGAAGACGTCGATTTGGGCGAGGAATAACCCGGCAAGCCGATTCCCCGCAAGAAAGCAATTTTCATCGGAAATGAAAACCATTGCGGAAGCAGCTTCCGCATCAGAAACAGCATAAATGATTGAAGGGTGACACAGGCATGAGAAAGACCAAGACAACTGCTGCGCCGAAGGCAGATCCACAGAACAAAGAACTCGTGGAAGCCATCCGCGCGCTGTGCCAAGAGAAGGATTTGAGCGAGGATATGCTCTTCGCCACGGTCGAGGATGCGCTGAAAAAGGCATATGCCAAGAACCGCGCCAAGGGCGAGGCAGAGCCCTCCGCCAACAACATTTCCGCGACCATTGACCGCGCGACGGGTGAAATCCATGTGTATACCCGCCGCCTGATTGTGGAAGAGGTGGAGAAGCCCGCCGACCAGATTTCGCTGGAGGAAGCCCGCGCGATTAAGGACTCCTACCAGATGGGCGATATTGTGGAGACGGACGTGACGCCGCGCAACTTCCTGCGTGTCGCCGCACAAACCGCCAAGGGCGTCATTATGCAGCGCCTGCGCGACGCAGAACGCGGCCGTGTGTATGAAGAGTACGCCGACAAGGAAAACGAAATCCTGACGGCCGTCGTTACGCGCGTGGATGATAAGGGCGCTGTGGTGGAGCTGATGGGCCGCACCGAGGGCTACCTCGAACGCGATCAGATGATTCCCGGCGAAGTCATCAACATGGGTGACCACCTGAAAGTCTATGTGCTGGAAGTGCAGCGCGGCGACGACATGACCCGCCGTGGCCCGCAGGTGCGCGTCAGCCGTACCCATCCGAATCTGGTCAAGCGCCTGTTTGAGATGGAAGTGCCGGAAATCGCCGGCGGCAAGGTGCTGATTAAAGGCATCGCCCGTGAAGCGGGCAGCCGCACGAAGATGGCGGTGCATTCCACTGAGGTGCTGATTGACCCGGTGGGCGCGTGCGTCGGTCAGCGCGGCGACCGCGTGACCCGTGTGGTGGATGAACTGCGCGGCGAGAAGATTGACATCATCAAGTGGAGCGAGAATCCGGCGGAATTCATTGCCAACGCGCTGAATCCGGCGAACGTCCGCGAAGTGTACACCGAGGCGAGCGGTCAGCGCTCCTGCATCGTTGTCGTGCCGGACAATCAGCTGTCTTTGGCCATCGGCAAGGAAGGTCAGAATGCGCGTCTGGCGGCAAAGCTGACGGGCTGGAAGATTGACATCAAGAGTCAGAGCCAGTACGCCGAGCAGATGGCGGCGGCCGTCCCGCAGGTGGAGGATGAAGAACAGCCGGCACAGGAGCTGCCGGAGGATTTCCAGCCCTACGAGGGTGTGGAAGCGCCGGAAACGCCCGCCGACGGGGACGACACGCTGTAAGTCGTTCCGGGGATAATTAGGGCACCACCGCACAATTCGGCGGCGCGTCTGGCGATGTCTTTTCCGCCATCTGCGGCATGCAAATTTCTCGATTTACATCCAGTAAACCTTCGAAATTTGCATTTGCATCTGACGAAAAATCCATTCGCCAGCCGACCACCTCATTTGCGCGGTGTTACCTTAGGGAGCAGCAGGAAACGAGATTCGGCGGTTGACCCAAGCGGCAATCGCCAAAAGGAGCCTTGATGAAGCCGAAGAAAATCCCGATGCGCATGTGCGTCGGATGCCGGGAGAGCAAGCCTAAACGCGAACTCATCCGCGTTGTCCGCGCACCGGACGGCACCGTGTCCATGGATCCGGGCGGCAAAAAGCCCGGCAGAGGCGCGTATGTATGCCGACAGGAAAGCTGCCTGATGCGCGCCATCCGGCAGAAACAGCTGGAACGTCAGCTGGAAGTGCAGCTCACTGACGACGTGGCGGAAGCCCTGAGGCAGGAGCTGGCGCAGCTGTCCCAATCCCAGACAGAAGCGGAGGAAAACTGACGCCGATGGATAGGGAAACGAAACTGCGCGGGCTGATGGGACTGTGCGTTCGCGCACGACAGGCGACCTTCGGTGAAGATGGCTGCCTGAAAAGCATTCGTGGCGGAGGATGCGCCGTGCTGCTGCTGGACAGCGGCGCGTCAAAAGCCACTCAGGATAAATACCGCGGTGTCTGCGACAATGCAGGGGTGCAGATGGCGCTGCTGCCGCGGGGACTGCTTCAGGATGCAACCGGGCGGTCGGGCGTGGCAATGGCCGTCGCGCCGGGCGGGCTGGCAGAGCAGATCAGGCAGAACCTTCCCGTTGAAGGCAAAGAAGAGCACGGGCAACAGATGAAATCGGAAAATCATGGCGGGGGTGCAAGCGTCGAATGACGAAAGTGAAGCTGAAGGATGCCATCAAGGATTTAACCACGGACGCGGCGAAGGTGCGCGATGACGCATCCCGCGTGCGTCAGAGCGCAGACGGACTGGCAAAGTCTCTCCGTGCGCTGGAGAACGGATTTATCAAGTCATTGAATGCGAAAGCGGAGCAGGAAAAGCGCGCCGAGGAGGAGAAGCGTCTCTCTGACCACTCCAAGGCGTATGTCATGCTCGACGTGGATGAGCAGGCGGCGGTGAATGCGGCGCGGCAGGAAGCGGAAAAGGCGGAAAGGGCGGAAAAGCAGGAAGCTAAGTCTGCCCCGAAGCAGGAAGCGAAGACGGAAGCGCCCAAGGGCGAACAGAAGCCTGCGCCGAAGGCGGAACCCAAGCCCGAAGTGAAGGCAGAAGCGCCCAAGAGCGAGCAGAAGCCCGCCCCGAAGGCGGAAGCCAAGCCCGAAGTGAAGGCAGAAGCGCCCAAGAGCGAGCAGAAGCCCGCGCCGAAGGCGGAACCCAAGCCCGAAGTGAAGGCGGAAGCGCCCAAGAGCGAGCAGAAGTCCGCTCCGAAGGTGGAAACCAAGCCCGAAGCGAAGGCAGAAGCGCCCAAGAGCGAGCAGAAGCCCGAAACCAAGGCAGAAACCAAGCCCGAAGCGCCCAAGAAGCCCGCGATTGGTCAGATTATCTCCCGGCCGGGTCAGGCGCTGCCGCCCAAGCCGGTCGGACTGGCGCCGAATGTCATCCGTCCGCCGCGGCCGCAGCAGCCCCGTCCGCAGGGACAGCAGGGGGTGCAGGGCAACCGTCCGCAGCAGGGACAGCCTCGTCCGGGCGGAAACGGTGCGTTTATCGCGCGTCCGCAGCAGGGGCAGCCTCGTCCGGGCGGAAACGGTGCGTTTGTGGCGCGTCCGCAGCAGGGGCAGCAGAATCGCCCCGGCAATGGCTCGTTCCAGCCTCGTCCGGGTGGAAACGGCGCGTTTGTGGCGCGTCCGCAGGGCGCACGTCCGCAAGGCGGCGCTGGCTTCCAGGCGCGTCCGCAGGGCGGCGTGGGTCGTCCGGCAGGCACGGGCATGAATCGCCCGAAGCCGGCTGTGCCGGATATGGCGCCCGCAATGGGCAAGGAGCGCGTCTCCAACTACGACCCGAACAAGAAGAACTACGTCCGTCAGCATGACCCGGAGCATGTGGCGCGCAACCGCAAGCAGCTCAGCCGCGATGCGGGTTACAGCGGATATGATGACGACGTGGTGCGCGGCGGCAAGCGCAGCCGCATGAAAAAGCCGTCCGCACAGCAGATGATGGCGCCGATTAAGATCGAACACGCCTACATGAGCGGCGACACGATTGTCGTGCGCGACCTGTGCGAAAAGATCGGCAAGACCAGCGCGGAGATCATTAAGAAGCTCTTCCTGCTGGGCAACATGGCGACCATCAACAGCGAGATTGACTTCGATACCGCGTCGCTTGTCTGCGCGGATTTTGACATCACGCTGGAAAAGAAGCCGGAAGTGACCGCGGAGGATCAGCTGACCGCCGAAAACTTCGACGACAGCGAGGAGAACCTCCAGCCGCGTCCGCCGGTCGTGACCATCATGGGTCACGTCGACCACGGCAAGACGTCCCTGCTGGACTACATCCGCAATAGCCGCGTCACGGCGGGCGAAGCGGGCGGCATCACCCAGCATATCGGCGCATACACGGTCAAGATGAACGGCCGCGATATTACGTTCCTCGATACCCCCGGTCACGAAGCCTTCACGGCGATGCGTGCCCGCGGCGCACAGGCGACGGATATTGCGATTCTGGTTGTCGCGGCGGATGACTCGGTCATGCCGCAGACCATTGAAGCCATCAACCACGCGAAGGCGGCGAATGTGCCGATTATCGTGGCGATTAACAAGATGGATAAGCCGGAAGCCGATCCGGAGCGCGTCAAGACCGATTTGACGAAGTATGGCATCGTCTGCGAGGACTGGGGCGGCGACACGATTATGTGCCCCGTTTCCGCCAAGACTGGCGAGGGCGTCGATGAACTGCTCGAAATGATTCTGCTGCAGGCGGATACGATGGAACTGCGCGCAAACCCGAACCGTCTGGGTCGCGGCGTTATCATCGAGGCGAAGCTGGACAAGGCGCGCGGCCCGCTGGCGACTGTGCTGATGCAGAACGGTACGCTGCATGTGGGCGACAACATCATTGCGGGTCTGGCGAGCGGCCGCGTCCGTGCGCTGATTAACGACCGCGGTGAGAAGGTCAAGGAAGCCGGTCCGTCCACCCCTGTGGAAATCATGGGCTTCGATGAAGTGCCGTCTGCGGGCGACGAGATGCAGGCTGTCGGCGACGACCGTCTGTCCCGTCAGGTCGCGGAGGAACGCAAGGCGAAGGTCAAGGCATCCCGCGAGGCGACGATGGCGAAGGTCAGCTTGGAGAACATGTTCTCGAACATGGAATCCGGCAAGCAGACGACATTGAACCTGATTATCAAGGCGGACGTGCAAGGCTCTGTCGAAGCTGTCAAGCAGGCAATGGAGAAGCTGAGCAGCGACGAAGTGAAGGTGCATGTGCTGCACAGCGCGGCGGGCGCCATCACCAAGGACGACGTGAACCTTGCCAGCGCGTTCAACGCCATCATCATCGGCTTCAACATCCGCCCGGATGCGTCCGCGCGGGAAGCGGCGGAGCGCGAAAAGGTGGATGTGCGCCTGTACACCGTCATCTACAAGGCGATTGAGGACATGGAGCTGGCCATGAAGGGTCTGCTTGCGCCGGAGTACCGCGAGGTGCTGCTGGGTCATGCCGAGGTGCGCAATGTGTTCAAGATTACGGGCGCGGGCGTTATCGCCGGCTGCTACGTGACCGACGGCAAGGTGCAGCGCAATGCGCAGGTTCGCCTGCTGCGCGACAATGTGGTCGTGTTTGAGGGCAAACTGAGCAGCCTGAAGCACTACAAGGAAGACGTCAAGGAAATGGCGGCTGGCTTCGAGTGCGGCATGAGTCTGGAAGGGCACAACGACATCAAGGAAGGCGATGTCGTCGAGTGCTTCATCATGGAGGAAATCCCGCGCTAAGGAATCCTTAATTCCCCTTGCGCAACGCAGGAGGCAGGGCAAAGTCAGTTCCATTTGGCTTTCCCTGCCCCTTTTTTCAAACATCCGCAAATCCATTGCGGCAGGGCATGATTGCATCGGCAGATGCGCAAACTAATGTTGCGATAAAAGTCAAGCCGCATGGGTGAGCGCTGCGAAGGGGTGTCGGGGGCGACCGCAAAGTCCCCGACTCGCGCCCGCAGGCGCGAAATCCCTGCTTGCGGAAACAAGCAGCCATGTCTGAAAGACAAGCAGTTCGGTCGCGCCATCTGCGCGACACAGCATAAACGTTGAAAAGAGCAGCTTGGGGGCGCGTCTGCGGACGCGCGAAGTTTGGGCGCGGGACGCTTCGCTGCCGCGACTTTGCTTGACTTCTCCCTTTGAATAGGTTTGACGAGGAACAGTTGGGGCGTTGCCCCAAACCCCACAAGGGACGCTGTCCCTTGACCCTGCGAAGGGGCAAAGCCCCTCTCGACACCCATTGACCGGCAGAGCGGCTTGAGCGCGCTAAATCAACAAGTCTTTTCCGAAAGTTTTTCTTTTCCCTATCCCTACCTTTAGGAGGAAATCATGAGCTATCAGCGTATTGAACGCATTTCCGAGGAAGTCCGCCGCGAGGTGGACCGCATCATCCGCGACGAGGTCAGCGACCCCCGCGTGACTGGCACATTCTCCATCACCCGCGCCGAAGTCACCCGCGACCTTCGCTATGCTAAAATCTACGTCTCTGTGCTGGAGGACGATAAGCGCGAGCCGCTGATGAAGGCGCTGAAGAGCGCGGCGGGCTTTGTCCGCCACGAGCTTGGCAAGCAGATGGTCATCCGCTATGCGCCGGAAATTCAGTTCGTCAGTGACCAGAATATCGCCTATGGCGTGCATATCGCGCAGGTGCTGGCGCAGGCGCAGAAGAACCAGAGCGAAAATCAGCCGGAAGCGGCGGCCAACGAGGAAGAACCCGAAGCATGAATGGCTTTCTGAATATCCTCAAACCGCCGGGAATGACCAGTACCGCCGTCGTAGGGTATGTCCGCCGCATGACGGGCGAAAAGCGCGTCGGTCATGCCGGGACGCTTGACCCCGAAGCGGCGGGCGTGCTGCCCATCATGATTGGGCGGGCGGCGCGGCTGTTCGACTATCTGGTGGATAAGGAAAAAACGTATGTGGCGGAGTGCGCGTTCGGTGCGGCGACGGATACGCAGGATGCGACGGGCAAAATCACCGCGACGGGGGAGAATTACCCTGATTTTTCCGCCGTGCAGGAAGCGGCGGAGCACCTTGTCGGCGACATTGAGCAGCGCCCCAGTATTTTCAGCGCCATCAAGCAGGACGGCAAGCCCCTCTACGAACGCGCCCGCGATGGCGAGAATGTCGAAGCCCCGGTGCGCATCGTGCATGTGGAATCCATCGAATTGCACGAGGAAACGCCCGGCCACGGCGTTCGCATGACGATTCGCTGCGGGCGCGGGACGTATATCCGCTCCATCTGCGACGATTTGGGGAAGCTGACGGGCTGCCCGGCGCATATGCGCTTCCTGCTGCGCGCGCAGAGCGGCGTGTTCACGCTGGACAGCGCGATGACGATGGAGGAAGCAGCAGCGTATCAGGCGCAGGGGACGCTGCAAAGTCACCTGCTGCCGCTGGATTACGGCATCCAGCACATGCCGCGTGCGGATGCGCCGGAATGGCTGCGCAAGCAGGTGTGCAACGGTGTGAAGCTGCCCGCGAAGAAGCTGCCCGGCGTATTGGCGCTGCCGGAAGGGCAGGTCACACGCGTGTATCTGCGGGACGAATTCTGGGGGATGGCGGCGCGGGAAGGGGAATTCCTCGTCTGGAAATGCCTGCTCCCGCCGGAGAAGGAGGAGAACAATGCGAATCATCCGTGACCCGAAGCGCCTGAATCCCTGCGTGCTGGTGCTGGGGATGTTTGACGGCGTGCACCGCGGCCATCAGGCGCTGCTGATGCGCGGAGACGAGCTGGCGCAGGAGATGGTGTATCCGCTGGCGGTCTGCACCTTCCAGCCGCACCCGCTGCATGTGCTTGCGCCGGAGAAAGAACCGGTGATGCTGACGACGCTGCCGGAAAAAGCAGCGGTCATGCAGTCCTTCGGCGTGGACGGGCTGTGCGTGACGACGTTTACACGGGCGCGCGCCAATCAGTCGCCGGAGGACTTTATGGCGGAACTGGTGGAGGTGTACGCACCGGTTGTGATTGTGTGCGGTTTCAATTTTACCTTCGGCGCGGGCGGCAAGGGCAATGGACAGATGCTCAAGGAGTACGGCAAGAAGCACGGTTTCCGCACGGTGATTGTGCCGGAAGTGGTGATTGACGGCGAAACGGTATCTTCCACGCGCATCCGCCGCTTGCTTGCGCAGGGGGATATGCACGAGGTCAACAACCTGCTCGGACGCGGCTACAGCATTGCGGGGCGCGTCGAAGAGGGCAAGCAGGTCGGGCGCACCATCGGCTTCCCGACGGCGAACATCACCATCCCGCCGCACAAGGCGCTGCCCGCGTTCGGCGTGTATGCCTGTTATCTGGAGACGAGCGGCGGCATTTTCCCGGCGGTGGTGAACGTCGGGCGGCATCCAACGCTGCCGGAAGGGCACGTCACGGTGGAAGCGCATGTGCTGGATGAGTTCCTCTCGCTGTACGGGCGGAACGTCCGGCTGACGTTCCTGAAATTCATGCGCCCGGAGCAGAAGTTCGATAGCATCGAGACACTGCGCGCGCAGATTGCGCACGATGCGGATGACTGCCGAGCATATTTCGCGCAATTGCAATAAACAAATCACCCGTGCGGGGGGCAGAAAAGCCGATGCACGGGTGATTTTTGTAATTGTGGTTATGCTGCCTTTGCATAGAATAGACTTTTGTCGCAGGGATTTCGCGCCTGCGGGCGCGACCAAAGGGCTTTCCGATCGCCCTTTGGAAACCTTC
>ERZ773208.2688-NODE-2688-length-11701-cov-2.992615_pt1 | contig 11701 bp, 10 predicted proteins | sample MGYA00581006_ERZ773208 | MGnify/ENA primary metagenome ERZ773208 (study PRJEB29015, sample SAMEA2737793) | human gut metagenome | biome: human gut; feature: human-associated habitat; material: faeces | place: China | collected 2012 ... | reverse complement strand
CGGCATGTAAATGGAGTTACCATTTGAGGTAAACAAGATAACAATGAAAGGAAACAGCCGTGTCCTCGTAAGGTGAAATACATTCACCTGCCGAGGGCACGGCTGTTTGTTCGTAAGATGTGATTACCTGTTCGCAGGATGACAGGATACACTGACTGCCAGAGCTTCCGTAGTACACACAAAACCTCTGGCATAGTTCACTTTCTTGTTGGAACGGTAATACTCACATTTCCCCGCCATAGCCTCAATCGTTTTCGGATTCAGCGTAGGCAGGATACAAATATACCTGTTTTCTTTGTTTACTGGGCAGTTATTCTTATTTTTGTCATTAACCTAATATTCCATTGATATGAACAGTTATATATTCCTTGATAACGTCCGTTTCTTTGCCTACCACGGTGTAGGTCAGCAAGAGCGGGAAGTAGGTAATGAATTTGTCATTAACCTGAAATTGAAAGTCGATATTGCACGTGCCGCCGAGACTGACGATGTGACACATACCGTCAGCTATGCCGATGTATACGAAAATGTGAAAGCTGAGATGGAGATACCTTCTAAATTGCTGGAACATGTTTGCGGACGTATTGTAAAGCGCCTGTTCCGCACTTTCCCCACTGTTAAAGCTATTGAACTGAAACTCGCTAAACGCAATCCGCCCATGGGAGCCGATTTGGATGCGGCAGGGGTGGAAGTACAATGCGAAAGAGTTTAAAAAGAAACCTCCTCCATTCGTTCCAGTTCGCAGCCTCGAAACTGCACCACAATGCAATGTAACTGCGTATTCTGTATCAACTGCTTCACCTTGGGGGCAGCAGCATACATCCTTACCTGCCCCACTGCTTCCTGCCATTGCGTTTCGGTTTTCGATTCCGAATCTTTGGAGGAGAGGTATTTTAGTTCTATGATGTAACTGTGTGCCACTTCATAACGCAACAGGTCAGGCATTAGGAAAAGATCACAGAAACCATGGTTCAGTTCCAGTTCGGGAGCAAGCAGGTAGTAGGCGTTCACACTCAGATAAGCTGTGAAAAAGCCTTGGATATTTCGCTCGCCTTCGATGGCACTGCGAACGGAAGAGTTCTCCTTGTAGGCGTGAGCAATGAATTCCAGTGATTCACGCCAATGACCATCGTAAGCCATATCGTAGAATAAGTCCAGCATACTGTTGAGATCAATATACCGTCTCTCCTGATACTCTTCCAGCATGAATTCATAATACTGCTTACGCACATTGTTGTTAGGGATGCTAAGTACCATACGCTGTCCGCGTGTGGCGGTGATGGTGAGCATTCCGTAATAGAAGAGCAGACTGGGAAATATCTCCGGGTTGGCAATCTCTGTAGCAGGAAAAGTAGTGGTCAGGGCGGTGACTATCTGACCTTCCTCAGTGATTTTGCGCAGCACTCCTTTACGATTACCATCCAATCGATCCAGTTGAATAAGTTTCTTCATCTTGTTGTAATCCGTACGGGTGTTGGGATCTATCATTTCTTTGGGAGATTTTCCTAAAGTAATGTAATGTCTCAGATAATAAAACACCATGTCACAGTTGAACATCTTCGGATCGCGGTCTAAGCTTGCTTCGGCGAAACAATAATTATCATACCATGGCTTCATCTCCGCTATCATGGCTTCAACGTCGCCATTGTGCTGCCCGACATCCTTATAGTATTGCAGCATTTCGCGCACATCCTTTTCGCTGAATCCCAGCATCATGTTGAATTGGAAGTCGGTACTGATGTTCCATCCGATGTTGAATCCGCTGGTCAGGTCGTCCAAGATGACGGGGCTGACGCCGGTCATGAAGATGCGCTCGAACATACCTTTAAACTTCTTGAATACTTCTCGATAGAAGCCGCTGACATGGGTCAAGGCATGATACACCTCATTGCCTTGTTCATTAAGGACTACGTTGGTAAAATTATCATATTCATCAATGATAAGGTAAAGGGCAGCACCGGTATTGTGTGCCTGCCAATCCAGGAAGTTCAGTTTATTGGCAGAACCGAATTGCTCTTTCATATCTTTTTCGAACCCCGGATAATAGTAAGGTTCATAAATAAGAGCAAAATTATTCAAGGCTCCGCTGCAATAATCATCAAAATTCCGGTCTAATGCACCTATACCTCCCACGCGCGAGAAGTCGAGATAGAGTATCTGGTATTTCCCCTGCAACGGCGTAGGCTGACCGCCTATCCACAAGCCTTCGAAGCGCTTCCGGAACTTTTCTTTTTGGGCGATGTCATAATAAGCCCGCAACATACTTAAGAAAATGCTCTTTCCAAAACGGCGGGGACGGATGAAGAATAAACTGTTGGGCTGCTGCTCCAGTAAAGGCAGATACATGGTTTTATCCACATAATATTGATTCTGTTCCACCACTTCTACAAAGTTGGATACGCCATAAGGTATTCTTTTTACATTCTCTTCTATAATTGTTCCCGTTTTCATATTATTTCGGCAGCGATAAGACAAAAATAACTCATTCTTGCCGAAGGAACAAACAAAGCACAGGAAAGTTTGCTGGCCTTTCATAGACTGCGATGGTAAATTAGTATGAATCGAACCATAGCTTTTCTGAATGAACTATAAAAACAGCCCTCTTATCATCAGCTTTATAAATAATTATTTATACCTTTGCTGCCAACAAAATAACCGACCAAATGGTAAACTTAAAGATTACAACAGCATTATTTACTGTTTTACTACTACTATTTTCTTGTTCACACAAAAGCGAAACAGAAACATTATTCTCACATGCCGATACACTCATAGAAGAATATCCCGACAGTGCACTCCAGTCATTGGACTTATCACCGGAAGAAATAGAAGGACTTTCCGACAAAGAATGCGCACGCTATGCGTTATTACTTGCACGTGCCACGGACAAGTGCAAGCTCTCTTTGCTACCTTGCGACTCACTGCTGAATGTAGCATTAGATTATTATGACGATGACGAGAAAGAAAAAGCGATAGCATTGCTCTATAAAGGCAGACTGGCTGTTGAAATGGAAGAAGCAGAAGAAGCAACAACTTGTTTCCAAAAGGGATTAACCATCATACAAGATTTCCCGAAAGAGCTTAAGACAAAGAATTTACTTCTCAGTTCATTGGGAAATATCTATTTTGATGCCGGATACTATGACAAATCTATGGAAATATACGAAACGATGTATGAATGTTGCACTACAGATCTGGAAAAATCAATAGCATTGAACAATATCAGTACATATTATTGCTTAATAGATGAAAAGGATTCTACCTTAATATTCCAGCGCGAAGCATTAAATTATGCTATAGCTTCGGGAGATTCTCTACAGATTGCAATGTCTAAACACAATTTAAGCCTGAAATTTGATAATTTTAACGAGCTTGATTCCGCCTTATATTATGAAAAAATGGCTCTCAAAGAACTACCTCAAAAGGAAAATCATGGAAACTGCTACTTCAATCTCGGAGATTTACTTTTAAAAACAGGTAAAAATAAAGACTCTGCTCTTTACTATTTAACCAAAGCCTTAGAGGATGTACCCATTGAAAGCAAAGCTTCATGTCTAAAAAGTTTATATAATCTTGAAAAAGAAAACGGAGATTACAAAACAGCAAATACCTATTTAGAAGAACATTCCGCTATCATAGACTCATTATTTTACATGGAACAGTCAACAGAAATACAACAACTGATTTATGAATACAATACCAAAATGAGGGTAAGAGAGGAACAATTAAAAGGAAAGCGCACCATACACCGCACTATTGCAGGATTCGTTTCGATTTGCTTTCTCATTATACTTGCTTATCAAAACTATATAAACCGGAAGAAACGTATTCAACTCCAATACAAACAATCATTAGAGCAAACACAGAATAAGTTATCATCTTTAGAAACTACCATTGAAAACAATCAGCTAATGATTACCTTATTAAAGCAAGAACAGAACATTTTAAAGCAAGAACATGAAAACAAAGAACAGCAAATAGAAGAAAGAGAACAAGCCATAGCTCGCTTAAAAGAAGAGAAACAACAGTTACTCCATTGGTTGTTTGCCCAAAGCAGCATTTACCAAAAAGTGATTACGCTATCCAAACAAACCAGTTCGAATAAAAAACAAATGAAAGCTTTAACCACTACGGAGCAGGAACAACTGAAAAAGACAGTATTCGGAGTATATCAAAGTTACATATCTTTCCTCCACAAAGAATATCCCAAGTTAACGGAAGATGATCAATTGCTCCTTTGCCTACAGAAAACTTCACTTAACCCATTAGCCATTGCAATTTGTTTTGGCTATACCGATACGCACCCTCTCAATCAAAAAAAATACAAAATGAAAGAGAGAATGAGTAGAGAAGAAAGTAAGGTGTGACTACTAAATTTGATATTCACCTACTTATCAACACATTACATTTCTATAGTATGACTGCAAAAATGCATTCATGATAATTTTTTGCCCTAACTTTGCAATCATAAACCATTAATTAAATATAGAAATGAAAACAAAAGTATTATTTATTCTATTATCGGTATTATTCATTATGCCCATAAATGCAATCCCCCACAAAAAGCATCGACACAAAGTAAATGCTAAAATTATTAGTACAAATTATAAAACTACCACCCGCAGCCCCTTATTTTTTAGCCTAACTGCTGACGAAACAGACAACAACTTAGCTATTACTTTTCAATTTCCCTTAGAGGAAGCAGATATCACTGTGACTGATAAAGATGGAAACATAGTCGTCTCTGAATTGAATTCCTCCATCTATGAAGGAAAAACAGTTTACGTTCCAAATTCTGATTCTTATCCCTATCTGGTAGAAATTACATCTCCCTATTTAGATATAGAAGTAGAAATTACATCAGAAGATTATTAAGTTAACCATAGTACTAATTTAAAACATTTATGATTATGAAAAAGTATTTCGTAAGTCTATTCTGCATTGCTGCATTTTGCGCTTGCACAGACCAAGTCAATGATTTCCCAGCGCAACCTGATAGGGCTCAATCAAAAACAATTAATCAGGCTCCTTTAGACCAAGTGACCGCACAAAAAAAGTTTGCCAAAGCATTGTCTAAAGCTGTATCCAACAGCCTTGACGTACGCAAGTTTCTTAAAGCCGAAGCTGTGGCACAATTTGACAATGATTACGACATATTCTATCCGTTGGTAAAAAACAAAATAGTATATGACAATCAAAGTCTCAGAGATATTTTATTGTCTTACTGTAAAGACGAAAATGAACTCGTTCAAATTGAACAATCTCTTCCTTTACTGAATATATTGGTTCCTGATTTATCTCTATTCTGGGATTTTAATGCAGAAAAATGGAATGTGGATGATAAAGAAGTATCCGTAATATGCCGGGACGATAAAGACAATACGTTATACGAAAACGGTGAAAATATCGGAAAAATGACAACGGGAGACATTCCTGATTTCCCTTGTCTCGTAGTGAAAAACAACGAACGCATGAAAGTTTCCAGTGTCAAGACCAGATCGGGAGAGGCCACTTACGAATTTTTAAGTGATGCCTTTGACGGTAGTAAAAGAAAACTTCAGACACGACACTATGAGGAAGACATAAATCTGCAACCTACAGAAGATTTAGAGGCATATGTCAATGGCAGCGAAATAATGTCGTCTGTAAAAGATGCATGGAACGAATTCAAAAATGTTCCCAACGCCTATCAAAGAGATTATATCTATTATGGAATAACTAAAGAAAATAAGCCCGGAACTTTAAATAGATATATCAGAGAGAAATTGTATAGATTCAGAATTGCTGCCAATGCATACAGTGCCATTAATGATCCCACACAAGACCCAACACTGCAAGACACACAGAAAAACAAAGGGTATCTAACTAACGAAGAAATTATACAGAAGATATGGACAGATGGAAACTTCGAGTTCCACTTTAAGTCATATATATCAGGTGAGGACAGCAAAGAAGCAATGGAAGCTAAGCTTACATTTACTATTAACCCAAGAGATGCATTCTCGTTAGAAAAAATACATTTAAAGCACAAGAACTCTACAGCATTCAGACAATCCAAAAATTTCTATACGGTGGATGCTAAGAATCTAAGATCAAAATGGATTTATCCGGAAAAATCCGATAAAAATGCAGACGATCTGGTTTTCACATTACCATGGGATCTATATAATAAATCTCTATCTATCTTCATGTTTGTAGAAGAGTGGGATAAAGGCCAAACAATCACTCAAGAGAAAAGTGTTGTGAGCGAGTTTATCAATAAAGCAGACTTCTCAATTGAAGGAAGCGGCAGCATAGGAAAAGTCAGCTTATCAACTAAACTGGGGTATGGTTTTTCTCATACCAAAACTGTATCAAATAAGGCAACGATTCAGACCACAGTAGAATCAGATCCATTAGGAACATTATATTTTCAATACAATGATCCTATCATCCGCGATGAAATCAACGGAACTTATAAACTATATAACGTTTCCAGTGGCAGTGTAGTAGCCACACTCTTACCCGTCGATTCATCTAAGTAAAAAAAGAATTTACCTATAAGTAGCTTCCGGATTACGATGCATTATCCGGTTTGCTACTTATAGGTAATTAATATTATAATACTAAATTATGAAACTAACATACTACCTTCTATTAATAGCCGCATTATTACTAACGGCCTGTAATAATGATGAGGACGAAGAAAAAGAATTCATCATGACTACTCCCCCTATCGGAGAGACCTTCGAAGGCTCGGAAACATCTATAACATTTGAAAGCGAAGACAGTGTCAGTATCCACATCCTCTATCCAGAAGAGAGAATGAAACATCCGGTAGGAGAATCCAAGTATTTATTTGACAATGGGAAGATACAGATATTAAATCCGCATGAACCATCTTTTCCCCTTAACGAAGCAACAGAAACTTTTGTCAGGTCCTTTGAGGGGCGTTTCACCAGCAACAATAGATTAGAAGCCCGGTTTACAATAATATCGGAACATAGGTACTGCAGTATGATGGGAACAGGCCTTTGGTATCGTGTCAAACATCCCCAATAAAGGATGTTTTCCTGTCGTGCTCAGAAAGAGAAAATGCTTCCGCTTAGCATGACAATGCTCTAAAAGCATAAAGTGACTAAGATGACATATTTATAAACAATTGATATTATACTAAATGAAAAGAATTACACTATTTCTACTATTGATACTATGCCTATCACTACAAGCCTTCGCACAAATAAGAATCGGCGTAGATGCAGGAATGAACCTGACACACTTTAAAAGCAGTGATAACTATGTACAGAAAATAGGTGGCATGGGAACCGGATTCCAAATTGGAGGAACCTTGGATTATGAATTCAGAAAGCATTGGATGTTGATGTCGGGAGTCTCGTTCATGCAAACCCAAAGCAGGATGGAAATGGAATATGGCATGCTTCCCCGTTTCCCGGATGCTAAGATAAAACTAAACCATATCGTTATCCCGCTAAAGGTAGGATACAAATTCAAAATTAGCAAGACGTTGAGTTTGATTCCTTCAGTCGGAATGTATGCTTCATATAACTTTAGTGCCGGTGACTGCCCATTGGACATCAAATCTCCGGCTGACGGCAAGAAGATACATGAGAAATGGAATCCGATGAAAGGATATTCCGATGCCTTTTACATTTCTGACTTGCCCTATGAATTATACCGCATTAATCTCAATCCTCTTCGCCACTGGACTTATGGAGGAATTGCAGGACTGAAAGCCGTTATCGGCAGGCATTATACAGTATCATTCCAATACTATGAGGCCATTAAGCGAATACAGTATCAGTGTAGTATAAGAGATTATGGCTATCAGCTTTCTGTAGGATATATATTCTAAATCCTATAGTTGCAAAGAGCAATTGAGAAACACCATCTTCGGGTTATACAATAATTACATTTCCAAAAATATCATGTTTTTTACGGAATGAAATCCGCAAAAAACATGATATTTTTGGATTTACACTTATTATCTGTTATCTTTGCTTTCAGGAAAAAAGCAATAAGAGTATGATAACAAGAGTATTAGAAGAAAGTATACGAAATAAACTGGGACAAGATAAAGCCATTGTCATCATGGGGGCACGCCAAGTAAGGTAAGACTACCTTATTGAAACATCTGTTCAAAGAAAAAGAAGGTATATTGTGGCTCAATGGAGACGAACAGGATACTCGTGCACTTTTTGAAAACATCTCGGCAACGCGTTTGAAGTATATCTTCGGCAATAATAAAACTGTTATCATAGATGAAGCACAACGAATTGAAGACATTGGGATAAGACTTAAACTCATCACAGACCAACTGCCGGACATTCAACTGATAGCAACCGGAAGTTCTTCTTTCGACCTTGCCAACAAAATCAATGAGCCACTGACCGGAAGGAAATGAGAATATAAAATGTATCCCCTCTCCTTTGAAGAGATGGTAAATCATCATGGACTTATGGATGAGAAAAGACTACTTCCCCACCGACTGGTATATGGCTATTATCCGGACGTAGTGAACCATCCCGGCTCAGAGGTTGAAATTCTGAAACAACTTTCCGACAGTTATTTATATAAGGATATCCTGGATTGGGAACATATAAAGAAAGCCAACAAAATAGTAAAACTATTACAAGCTCTTGCTTTTCAAGTAGGTTCCGAAGTTTCATATAATGAATTAGGGCAACTGTGTGATTTAGATCCAAAGACAGTGGAACGTTATGTCATTTTATTGGAACAATCATATATCATCTTCCGCTTAGGATCTTTCAGCCGTAATTTACGAAATGAACTAAAGAGTAGCCGAAAAATATATTTCTATGACAACGGCATCCGCAACGCGGTTATCGCCAACTTTGCATTAGCCGAAACCCGCCCTGATATTGGAGCGTTATTCGAAAACTTTATAGTATCGGAACGAATAAAGTTTTTACATTACCACCATCTATGGTATAACACATGGTTCTGGCGCACCACTGCCATGCAAGAAATCGACTTCATTGAAGAAGGCAACGGGCAACTGGCAGCTTATGAGTTTAAATGGAATCCAAAGAGAATCGCCAAAGTACCAAAAACATTTACCAACAGTTACCCGAACGCTACATTCAATGTTATCACGCGAGATAATGTGGAAGAGTTTCTATTATAATTATTACCTACCACCGGTTATTACATTGGAGAAGGGCTAAGAAAGGGACTTATAAATGCAGCATAACAGCAAAAAGTCGTCCTTATTTTCTCCTTTATCCTCTCTTTTTCTTCCGCTTTTTGGCAGACTCCACCGCCTCGGCAACCACCGGTTTATTTTCAAATCGTTTGGTATAGCCGGTGTAATCCGGAACCGTACGTTCGTACATAGGATCTACAAACAACGGACTTGAAATAATATGATCTGCCGTACTACGGTTACAACAGAAAACGATATTCTCCACACCGGCCAGACGAGTCAATGCCTTTACATCCGTATCGTGCGGCTGCAACGTCATCGGGTCAGTGAAGAAGAAAAGGTAATCAATCTCACCGTCCACAATGCGGGAACCCATTTGCTGGTCACCGCCCAAAGGACCGGATTTCAGAATGGTAAAGTCCCACTCAACATCGGGATGCTTTTCCTTAAGAGCCTCAAGGATAAGAGTTCCTGTAGTACCTGTACAGTAAAACTTGTGCCCCATAAGCAATTCTGAGTTCCAGAGGACCCACTCAATGAGGTCTTTCTTCATGGCGTCGTGCGCCACTAATCCAATCTTTCTAACTAATTTTGTCATAAGCCAATACCGTTTAAATAATAAACAATCGGTAAAAAGAAAAAGCTATAATTGCGAGAAAAATTTCTTTCCACGTAAATAATACTGCGCCAAGATACTGCTTTTTGTCCATTCCGGTATCACGGAAAGGGAAGTTTTTTTCAGGTTTTCTTCGCGTGCAGCAGTGAAAGAAGGACGTAACCAACGATATTCACGACGTGCACGAAGCACAGCCAATGCATTGGGGAACTGAAGTTTAAGAGCAAAGTTCAATGCAGCCACATAGTCGAGGACAGCACGGATACGCATCACCGAAGACAATTCTTCCGAAGGCAGGTTCTTGTAAAGCATGACAAGATTATTACGAAAATTAAGGTAAGTTTTTCGGGGATTTTCTTTCTTTAAAGTAGCACCGCCTACATGATAAACCACACTTTGCGGCACACATACAATCTGCCGACCACGTGCACGAAGTCTCCAGCACAAGTCAATCTCTTCCATGTGGGCAAAGAATCGTCCGTCCAGCCCTCCGGCCTCACGATAATCTTTCAGGCGGATAAACAAGGCTGCACCCGTAGCCCAAAATACAGGAATAATGGTATCGTATTGCCCTTTGTCCTCCTCTACCACGCCCATAATCCGCCCACGACAGAACGGATAGCCGTAATGATCGAGAAAGCCGCCTGCCGCACCTGCATACTCAAACTTCTCCTTCTGCCGCCAACTCCGTATCTTCGGCTGGCAAGCTGCTGCCTCAGGATGTGCCCCCATATAATCAGCCAATGGCTGAAGCCAATGCTCCGTCACTTCCACATCCGAATTGAGAAGTACCACATACTCAGCATCCACTTCCTGTAAAGCCATGTTATAACCATCGGCAAAACCCTGGTTTTCTTCCAACAGTATCAATCGGACGGTAGGAAACTCCCGACAAAGCATCTCAACAGATGCATCCGTTGAACCATTATCAGCAACATACACCACAGCACCGTCTGCTTCGGAAAAGCGTACTACGGAGGGAAGAAATGAGCGGAGCATTTCGCACCCGTTCCAGTTTAATATTACAACTGCTATCTTATCCATTTTGTTTCTCCAGTTCTTCACGTTTCAGTTTCCAACGTTTATGAGACCAGAACCAATAGGCAGGAGCACGACGAATCGTTTGTTCCAGACGGCGTACGAAAAGTTCGGTTATCTCCCCTTCAGCAGTCTGTTTAGGGGTTTCGGTCAACAAATCGAAGTAGGCTTTGCAATGTCCTCTGCCTTGTCTCTCCAATTCGCAATAAAATACAGGATAATTCATCATCCTGGCAATACGTTCACCTCCATCCATGAATACGGTTTCCTGGTTCAGGAAAGTAGTCCAGTGGTGAGCTTCGTTACGATTGGGCGATTGATCGGTAATCAAACCGACCACTACATGCTTCCCTTCACGGCGCAACCGGATCACTTCGCGGGCAGTAGAGTGCTTCGGCACATTATAACCACCATGCCGGGCACGGATAAGCTTAAACATTTCGTCCACATACTTATTTCGCAAAGGTTTATACACCTGTAGCGGCACATCTTCGGGCTTCATGAAAGCGCCCATTGCTGTCAACCACTCAAAGTTGGCATAATGGGGAATGAGCACAACAATGCCTCCATGTTTTTCGAGCATGGCAAGATATTCTTCTGTGTTACCATACTCCATACGCCGGGAAAGGTCTTCGAATGACATACGCATCATCTTGATTTCTTCCAGCATATAATCGCAGATGTAGTGATAAAACTCACGCTCAATCTCACGAAGTTCGGCTTGAGACTTTTCCGGAAAAGAATTCTTTAGGTTTTTACGAACCACCCCACGACGGTAATGCACCACATGGCGCATCAGGAGATAGAGTCCGTCGGACAATATATAGAGTGCCCGGAAAGGAAGCAAAGCCAGCAGCCACATACCTGCGTAAGTCAGCCAGTAG
>ERZ773208.2687-NODE-2687-length-11709-cov-10.179509_pt1 | contig 11709 bp, 10 predicted proteins | sample MGYA00581006_ERZ773208 | MGnify/ENA primary metagenome ERZ773208 (study PRJEB29015, sample SAMEA2737793) | human gut metagenome | biome: human gut; feature: human-associated habitat; material: faeces | place: China | collected 2012 ... | reverse complement strand
CAACTCCGAATCGGCAATGACATATCTGTATCTGATAGCCCTTAGCGGCGAACAAGTGCCGGCAGACAATCAAGCGGCTTACCGCTATTTCCTATCAAAAGTAGGTGCCAATCTTAAAGATGGAACCATGAGCAGCAAGGCGCAGTCTGCCATCATCCTGAAAGCAGTAGGGCGTACAGCCGAGGCGAATGAATTCATCGCTTCCCTCAAGGAACATCTGGTACAGACGGATGAACTGGGTGCATACTTTGCTTTCCAAGCAAATCCGTATAACTGGGGTATGCTGCCCATCCCTGCCCATGTGGAAGTAATGGAAGCCCTGCGTATGGCAGGTGGCAACGATGCTTTGGTGGAGGAAATGAAACTCTGGCTGCTGAAACAGAAGCAGACTACCAGTTGGAATTCTCCGGTTGCAACGGCTGATGCTGTTTATGCATTGCTTTGTCAAGGTACTAATCTGCTGGAAAGTCGGGGAGACGTACGTATCACGTTAGGTAACAAAGTTTTGGAAACATTGTCGCCTACAAAGACCATAATCCCGGGTTTGGGTTATGTCAAGGAAACCTTCGCTCAAGGAAGTCCGGAGCTGAAAGCTAAAACCGTCACCGTAGAGAAACGGGATGCAGGCATTGCCTGGGGAGCTGTTTATGCCCAGTATCTGTCACCCATATCTGATGTAAAGCAGCAGGGGGGGGAATTGAATGTAGAGAAGAAACTTTATGTAGAGCGTATATCGGCCGGTGGTAGCAAGTCCTTGCAACCGGTTACGGAAGGGACCGTATTATCCGTCGGTGATAAAATAGTGGCCCGTTTGACTATCCGCTTGGACCGTACTATGGATTTTGTTCAGTTGAAAGACCAGCGGGGTGCCTGCTTTGAACCTATAGGCTCGCTTTCCGGTTATCGTTGGAGTAATGGCCTCGGTTATTATGCAGAAGTGGAAGATGCCGCAACCAATTTCTTCTTCGACCATTTGGGCAAAGGCGTTTATGTCTTAGAGCACAGTTATCGCATAGCCCGTGGCGGAACATACGAAACGGGGCTGGCCACGATACAGTGTGCGTATGCTCCGGAGTATGCTTCGCATTCGGCGGGAGGGATAATTGTAATAAAGTAACAATAGAGTATGGAGCGGAGCGCAATTTGTACAAATTGCGCTCCGCTATTTTAGGTACTCTCGCTAAAAACACCTATTTTTGTCCGACTAATATTGAATGAGAGTGGCAGAATTAGGAAATCTTGATATTAAGAAAAATAGATGAAGCGGATATTGATAACTTTATATGTGCTTGCAAGTGTGGTATTGACTGCTGTAGCGCAAGCTCGTTTTACCTCGAATACAGAGATGTACAGTTTCGGCCAGATAGAATGGAAGCATCCCGTGACTGTGCAATATACCATCACCAATACGGGTGACCAGCCTTTAGTGCTTACAGAAGTGGAGCCGGATTGTGCCTGCTCCGTGGCCCAGTGGACAAAAACGCCTATTGCACCGGGGGCAAAAGGAACGGTGAATGTGACTTTTGATGCCAAGGCATTGGGACATTTCCAGAAATCCGTGGCTATTTACAGCAATGCGCAACCCAATCTGGTCTATTTGAAGTTCAATGGTGAAGTAGTACAGGAAATCAAGGACTTTACCAAGACGCATCCCTATCTTATCGGTCAGATACGTATTGACAAGAACAGCCTCGACTTTCCCGATATTCAGCATGGTGAGCAGCCGGTGATTCATATCGGCGTGGTCAATCTTTCCGACCGTCCTTATGAACCGGTACTGATGCATCTGCCTCCTTATTTGCAGACAAAAGTAGAGCCCAATGTCTTGCAAAAGGGAGAAAAAGGAGTGATTACACTTACATTGAATTCGGAAAGACTGACTGGCCTCGGACTGACTCAAACGTCGGTCTATCTTTCTCGCTTCTCCGGTGACAAGGTGGGCGATGAAAACGAGATTCCCGTTTCTGCCATTCTTTTACCGGATTTCTCCGGAATGACGGAAGTGGAGAAGGCAAATGCTCCTGCCATCAGCCTTTCTACCAAAGAAGTTGATATGAGTGCGATATTGGCAAAGAAGTCAAAAGCACGTCAGGATATTACCATTACCAATACCGGGCGTTCTCCTTTACAGATAAACAAGCTCCAGGTATTCCACCCGGCAGTGGGAGTTAACCTCAAGAAGAGTGTATTGCAACCCGGTGAAAGCACTCGCCTGCGGGTAACGGTAGTGAAGAAGAATATAGGCAAGAAGCGCCGTCATCTGCGTCTGCTGATGATTACCAATGACCCGATGCAGCCGAAAGTTGAAATCAACATTAAAGCAAAACAATAAGAAGTCGTAAAGTCCTTCATAACTCATAACTTATAACTCACAAATAGCCATGGAACATCCCGAAAATAATGAAGCATATAAAGGCTTGGTTGTCAATGCAGGCATTGAGCAACCTTCATCGGTCAATCCTTACTTGAAGAACCGTCCCAGGCGGAAGAAACGCGAGCTTTCCGTATCAGACTATGTGGAGGGTATAGTGAAAGGTGATGTTACGGTACTCAGCCAGGCTGTAACACTGGTGGAAAGTGTGAAACCGGAGCACCAGGCTGTGGCGCAGGAGGTGATAGAGAAGTGTTTGCCCTATTCGGGCAACTCCGTCCGTGTGGGTATCAGTGGTGTGCCCGGTGCCGGTAAAAGTACCTCTATTGATGTATTTGGCTTGCATGTACTGGAGGAACACGGCGGCAAGTTGGCCGTTCTTGCCATTGACCCGAGCAGCGAACGCAGCAAAGGCAGTATTCTCGGTGATAAGACGCGTATGGAGAAGCTCTCCGTTCATCCCAAGTCCTTTATACGTCCCAGTCCCTCTGCCGGTTCGCTGGGTGGCGTGGCACGCAAGACGCGTGAAACGATTGTGCTTTGTGAGGCTGCCGGTTTCGACAAGATATTTGTAGAGACGGTAGGGGTGGGGCAGAGTGAGACTGCCGTACATTCTATGGTAGACTTCTTCCTGCTGATACAGCTGGCGGGTACGGGCGATGAGTTGCAAGGCATCAAACGCGGCATCATGGAAATGGCCGATGGCATTATTATTAATAAGGCTGATGGCGACAATCTGGAGCGGGCCAGACTGGCAGCAACGCAGTTCCGTAATGCGCTGCACCTCTTCCCGGCTCCGGAGAGCGGTTGGACACCCCAAGTGCTGACTTATTCCGGTTTCTATAATCTTGGTGTAAAAGAAGTGTGGGATATGGTCTACAAATACATTGACTTTGTGAAAGATAACGGCTATTTTGAATACCGCCGCAATGAGCAAAGCAAATACTGGATGTACGAGACCATTAACGAACAGCTGCGCGACAGCTTTTACCACAATCCGCAGATTGAAGCGATGCTGACTGGTAAGGAAAACCAAGTGCTGCAAGGTAACTTGACTTCTTTTGTGGCTGCCAAGAACTTGCTGGACACCTATTTTGCAGAACTGAAGAAATAAGGGCATATCCCTTTCCCTATATCGATGACTAAGGAAAACAACATGGAAGTGGCGCGGCGGTTTACCCGCCGCCTTCATGAACTCCCTTCTGAGGAGCTGGAGCTCATTGCCGGTTTGTTTGTACGCCGTGAGGTGCACAAAGGAGAACTGTTGATTAGTGAGAAAGATATAGCCAGGGATATTGTTTTCGTAGAGAAAGGACTGCTTCGCCAGTTCTATTTCAAAGAAGGCCGGGACATTACAGAGAACTTTGCCTGCGACGGTGACGGCGCTATGTGTATCGTCAGCCTTTTCACCGGACGCCGTAATTGCCTTCAGCTGGAATCCTTGGAGGAAGGCGTCATCTGGAGCATTTCGTATGCAGGACTGGTCGAACTCTCTGAGCGTTATCTGCATATAGCCCGTCTGCTTCGCCATTTATTGGAGGGGTCTTTAATGCTTTCCCAATATAAAGCAGACTCTTGGCGTTTCGAAACCTCACGCGAGCGGTATGCGCGCTTCGTCAGGGATTATCCGGAGATAGCCCGGCGTGCCTCAGTCAACCACATAGCATCTTATCTGTTAATGACTCCCGAGTCCCTGAGCCGGGTACGTGCCGGAGTACTGTGACGGTGGAACGGCTGTTTTATACGGCTTTCCCTTCTTTCTCGAAATCCTTGCGTGACTTGCTTTGTGTCACGATGTACACTCCCAGGAATACCAAGGCTATGGCTATTCCCTTTTCCAAATTGAACACTCCCAATCCTAAGATGATGGCAACGGTTGAGGCCACGATGGGCTGCATGTAGTTGTACATGCTCACCACAGTGGGGCGCAACAGCCTCTGCGCACTCATTATGAAGATATAGGCAAGGAAGCTTCCTCCCACAACCACATATCCCGCTTGCAGCAGGGCGGCTGTAGATATTTCGCTCCACTGTATGGCAGCCACGTCGTGGTAAGAGAACGGGATGTAGCACATGGAGGCATAGACAAACATCCATTTGTTCAGGGTGATGGGAGAGTATTTTTGCGACAACCCCTTGAATACGGTCAGATAAATGGAGAAGCTGATTTGGGCGAGCAGGCAGAGAAGGTCTCCGATGAGGCTGCCATTGCCGGCACCGGTGGTCTGGCTGCTCATGATGAGTATGAATGCGCCCATAGCCCCTACAAAGATGCCCAGCACTTTCTTGTTGGTGACCGGCTCTTTCAGATAGATTGCAGCCACTATCATGGTGACGATGGGCAGCGTGGTTGTAACGATGGAGGCGTCTATGGGCGAAGTCATGGAGAGTCCGAAGATATAGACACCCTGATTGAATACCAGCGCGAAGAGTGCGGCGAAGAATATCTTCAGCATGTCCCGGTGGTCCACCTGCTCGCGTTTGCAGAACAAGGAGAGGAGCCAGAAGCAGGCGGCTGCGCCTACCATGCGGAATGTGGTTACTGACAACGCGGAAAACTCCGCTAAGGCCGACTTGCCGATAGGTGCCATCAGCCCCCATAAGATATTTGCGGTAAGGGCGAACAGATGCCCTTGAATGTTCTTGTCCATACTCTTTTGTTCTTTGCGGGTGCAAAAGAACAACTATTTTCTGAAAAGAGAAAATCTTTCATTATATGATTTTTCTGGTTCATGGGCGTAGAAATAAGAGATTATCGTGTATATTTGCTTCTAATTAAAAGCAAGAAACCATGGAAGTACAAGCCAATTACATCAAGCGTATCGAAATACACGGATTGTGGCATCGGTACGATATTGCCTGGGACCTGCGTCCTGACGTCAATATACTTTCCGGCATCAACGGAGTGGGGAAGACCACTATCCTGAACCGTTCGGTCAACTATCTGGAACAGACATCGGGTGAAGTGAAGAGTGACGAGAAGAACGGCGTACACGTCTACTTCGACAACCCCGCAGCCACCTTTATCCCCTATGATGTAATCCGCAGCTACGACCGCCCCCTTATCATGGGCGACTTTACGGCACGCATGGCCGATGCCAACGTGAAGTCGGAACTGGACTGGCAGCTCTATCTGCTCCAGCGCCGTTATCTGGACTACCAGGTGAACATCGGCAACAAGATGATAGAGCTGCTCAGCGGTGACGAAGAGCAGCGCAGCCTGGCTCCCTCCCTTTCCCTCCCCAAGCGGAAGTTCCAGGATATGATTGACGAGCTTTTCAGCTATACCCATAAGACGATAGACCGCAAAAGCAACGACATCGTTTTCTATCAGAACGGCGAGCGCCTGCTGCCCTACAAACTGTCTTCGGGCGAGAAGCAGATGCTGGTCATCCTGCTGACCGTGCTGGTGCGTGACGATGACCACTGCGTACTCTTCATGGACGAGCCGGAAGCCTCCCTGCACATCGAATGGCAGCAGAAGCTCATCGGCATGATACGCAGCCTGAATCCCAATGTGCAGCTTATCCTCACCACCCATTCGCCCGCCGTCATCATGGAAGGCTGGCTGGATGCCGTCACCGAAGTCAGCGAAATCTCCTCCCTAATCCCTAATCCTTAATCCCTACCCAAGTGTCCACTTCTTTAAAACATAACCTTACTTCCGCCTATCTGGATGCCGCCCGCAAGTTGTCTCCCAAGAGAGCACGCAGGCGCATAGTGGCGTATGTGGAGAGCTATGACGACATCGCTTTCTGGCGGACGCTGCTGTCCGAGTTCGAGAATGAGGAGCGTTATTTCCAGGTGATGCTTCCGTCTGCCACCTCCCTGGCAAAGGGCAAGAAGATGGTGCTGATGAATACGTTGAACACATCGGAGCTGGGCCGCAGCCTGATAGCTTGTGTAGACAGCGACTACGACTTCCTGCTGCAAGGTGCCACCAAGGTGTCGCATAAGATAAACAAGAATCCCTATATCTTCCAGACTTATGGCTATGCCATCGAGAACTTCCACTGCTTTGCCGACAGTCTGCATGAAGTCTGTGTGCAGGCCACGCTGAACGACCGGCATATCCTGGACTTCCCCGCTTTTCTGAAGCGTTATTCTCAGATTGCCTATCCGCTGTTTCTGTGGAATGTCTGGTTCTACCGCCAGCACGACACACACACTTTCCCGATGTACGACTTCAACGCCTGCGTGCGTTTGCAAGAGATAAACCTGCGTCATCCTTACCGTAGTCTGGACGAGATGCAAAAGACGGTGTCGGCAAAGCTGTCCGAACTGCAAGCCCGTTTCCCCCGCTACATCGACCGGGTGGAGCAGCTGGGCACGGAGTTGGAACGTTTGGGACTGACTCCGGACAATACCTATCTTTATATCCAAGGACACCATATCATGGATTGTGTAGTGCTGAAAATTCTTATCCCGGTATGTACGGTGCTGCGTCGTGAACGCGAGCAGGAGATAAAGCGCCTGGCAGAGCATAACGAACAGTTCCGCAACGAACTGACGGGGTATGAGAACAGTCAGGTCAATGTATCCGTGATGCTGAAAAAAAACAGCGGCTACAAGAACCTTTATCTTTATCAGTGGTTGAAAGAAGACATTATGGAGTTCCTCGAGCGGGAGGAACAGTCGCGTAGATAAGATTGCCGTTATGATAAACATACGATTATGGAGATATTGAAGAAGATAGACGACCTTTTAATCGGGTGGGGCATATCCCCTTCCCGTGCCGACATGTTCGACCAGTTCATAGCCTTTGCACTGATACTTGCCGTTGCTTTCCTGGCGGATGCCCTATGCCGGAAAATCCTGCTGAAGGTAGTGGCACAACTGGTGAAGAAGACCAAGGCTACGTGGGACGACATCGTATTCGACCGTAAAGTGATGGTGCACCTCAGCCGCATGGTGGCTCCCGTTATCATCTATCTGTTTGTTCCATTGGCATTTGTCGAAGTCGGTTCATCGGCAATGGATTTTATCCGGCGTATCTGCCTTATTTACATCATCATTACTTTCCTGAGTTTCGTCAACTCGTTCCTGAAGGCTGTTTACAGTGTATACAGTGAGAAGGAGCAATTTCGTGACCGCCCTTTAAAGGGGATGTTGCAAACTATGCAAGTCATCCTATGGCTGGTGGGCGGCATTGTGGTCGTGGGCGAACTGATAGGCCGCGACCCGCTTTCGCTGCTTGCCGGATTGGGTGCTTCGGCAGCCATCCTGATGCTGGTATTCAAGGATTCCATTATGGGCTTTGTCTCCGGTGTGCAGCTTTCGGCCAACGACATGCTGAAGGTGGGCGACTGGATTGAGATGCCCAAGTACGGTGCCAACGGTACGGTGATAGAGGTAACGTTGAACACCGTAAAAGTGCGCAACTGGGACAATACCATTACCACCATCCCTCCTTACCTGCTTGTCAGCGACTCCTTCCAGAACTGGCGCGGCATGCGCGAGAGCGGTGGGCGGCGAGTGAAGCGCAGTATCAATATCGACATGACCAGCGTCCGTTTCTGCACCCCGGAGATGCTGGCAAAATATCGCAAGATACAGCTACTGAAAGATTATGTGGAGCAGACGGAGGAAGTGATTGAAAAGTACAATGTGGAAAACGGCATCGATAACTCCATCCTCGTCAACGGACGCCGCCAGACCAATCTGGGGGTGTTCCGGGCGTATCTGACGGCTTATTTGAAAAGTCTTCCCGACGTAAATCAGGAACTGACCTGCATGGTGCGCCAACTCCAGCCTACCGACCGCGGTATCCCGATAGAACTTTATTTCTTCTGTGCGCTGAAGGATTGGGTGCCCTATGAAGGGGTGCAGGCGGATGTGTTCGACCATGTGCTGGCAATCATCCCCGAATTCGATTTGCAGGTATTCCAGTCTCCGTCCGGCAGAGATTTCCAGCGGGTACTGCCTGCTGCTTCCGAAGAAAAAGGAGCTTGATTCCGACCATCAAAAAGGCCTATATCTATTGTATTTCTCATAGGGAGTCATTACCTTTGAACCCTATACTGAAAGGTCAGAACATCCCCATCTTTTCTCCCAAAACATCCCCATGTTTTGGGGTATTACATCCGGGTGTTTTGGGTGAAAACATCTCCATGTTTTGGGGCAATACATCCGGGTGTTTTAGGTATTCAGTCATATAGTGAAAGGTATTCGGTCACGGAGTCTTTACCGTAAGGTATAGGCTTTGTGTATGCAAGTTGTAGGTGTGCCTCGCGTCGGGCGGGAATATCTTTCGTTTTTTACGAACCTAATTATAAAGAAAGATTGGTATGTCAATGAATTATGTGGTCCGCAAGAAGGTGGACAAGAGTGGAGACAAGGAAGTGGTGCGCTACTACGCCGCGTCAAAAGTGCTTCAGCCGGAACCGGTGAGCAATGACGAACTGGCCAAGAGGCTGGCTTTTGTCAGCTCCCTGCAGGTGGGCGATGCCCAGTCCGTGCTGGTGCAACTGCCGGATATTATAGCGGACTATCTGGCCAGTGGACGCACGGTGAACATCAAGGGACTTGGAAACTTTTTTCCCTCCATCACCAGCGAACCGGTGGAACGGATAGAGGACTGTACGGCAGATAAAGTGCGCATTTCGCGTATCTGCTTCAGGGCGGCAGGCAGTTTCATGCAGCGCGTTTGCCGTCATCTGGACTTGTTCAGCTTTCAGGTTCAGGAATTGAAGAAGGAGCTGAAGAAGAAGTAAACGGTACTTTTAGTTTCTTTCTTGAAACAGCGCGTACCCCTTGAAGCCGGAAAGACATTCGAGGGGCACGTTGTTGAAGAAGTTGTGTGTTTCTTTATAGTCTTGTGAGTGCTTCTTTTTTTTTACTTCACCCAGTTTCCGTTCATCCAGCTGCATTCTTTCTTGATGTCCTCGAAAGAACTATAGCTCAGGTTGGCGTCCACCTTGTTGCTTGTCACGGCGATGAAGTCGGCATGGGTGTAGATGCCTTCTTTGCTGCTCAGCTCGGAGGTGAGGGTGATGTTGGTCAGCTTGGAAGTGCCGTTCTTCAGGGCGTTTTCGGTAAGGGCGGTTTCCACGGTCAGGGGTTGGCCTTTGCCGCAGACCTTGGCGTTGTCTATTTCCACTTCCGTGCCGGCACGCAGACGGATGCCTTGCTTGCTGCCGCCGTTGCCGACGAGGATGAGGTTCTTCAATACGGGGTGGGCAACGGGAGTGGCGGCGTTGTTGCTGCCGTTGTTGTCGCACTCCATCAGGCAGTCGCAGTCGTAGCCCAGTGTGGATTCGGCTTCTTGGTAAGCCACGAGGTTGGTGCCTTTGCCGTTCCAGCCTTCGGTCCAGTCGAAGGAGTCGTCGCTACAGCTTACGGCTACGAGGTTGCTCACGTTTACCGAGCCGCCGAAGAACTCAAAGCCGTCATCGGAACCTTTGTAGGCTTGGCAGTGGTCCACGATGGTACCGTTGCCTACGCCGTAGAAAGAGATACCGTTGGCTTCGTGCTCTTCATCGAAGGCAAAGCCGGTGTATTCCAGACGAATGTATTGCAGCGTGCCCGAGTTGTCGGCATCATCGTTGCCGCCGTAAACGGCACCGCCTATTTCAGAACTTCCCTTGCCGCCTTCGGCATTGGTGTGGGCGCGTCCGCAGATGTGGATGCCTCCCCATGCGCCCGGCTCTTCTTTTTCGCTGGTCATTACGATGGGTTTGTCCGGCGTGCCTACGGCGTTGATTTTACCGCCCTGCTTCACGAGGATGTAGTCTGCGATGTCATCGTAGACGGCGATAATCTTCACGCCTTCCTCTATGTGGAGCGTGGCACCTTCTTCTACGATGTATTCGCCGCTCAGCTTGTAGGTGTTTCCGGCAGCCAGGGTCACGTCGGAGGTGACGGTACCTTTCAGTATCGTACCGTTTTCGATTTCATTGCCGTTTCCGTTGCCGCCGTTGCCGCCATTGTCGTTGTTGTCGTCGCTGCTGCAAGCGGTGAGGATAGACATTCCGGCTACAAAGGCCAGAGAGTAGAATTTCCATTTCATTGTTTTCATAATTCAATTGTTTTAGTTGTTATATCCAATTTATCTGTCTGTCATTCAGATTGATTCTCTTAAATCTGCTTGTTTGTCAAAGAGTGTTCTCCGTTCCCTTCAGGGGAGGGAGGGGACTTTATAGGTTGTAGCTTATTCCCACCTCAAAGTTCGTCCCCTTGCGGTAGCGCTCCACTTCCATCTCCTGCCCCGTGGTGGGTACATCTTGCTCGAAGATGACATCGCGGTTCAGCAGGTCGTTCACTTGCAGCTTCAGGTTGAAGTGCTTGTTCAGGCTATATCCGGCGCTGAAGTTCAACGTGTGCAGCGTCTGTTGCCTGACATCGCCCAGACCCGACACGCCTACTGCATGGATGCGGCTGCCTTGCAGGTTGTAGAGCAGGGCGAGGTTGAGCTGCCTGTCTTCGCCGAAGCGTGGCGAGTAGGTGAGGTCGGCATTGGCAAGTATGGGCGATGCGCCTTGCAGCGAACGTTCCTTGTTGGTGTAGGCACCGCCTTGGGGCAGCTTCACGTTGGTGTACATGTAGCTGATGTTGGCACTCAGGCGCAGGTCTTTGACGAGCCGTTTGCGCATCTCCAGTTCCACACCGGCAGCCATGCCGTTGTCGGCATTCTTGAAGCTGTGCAGCGTGGCACCGCCTTGCAGGTCTTGGATGCGTTCGATGGGGCTGTCGAGGTATTTGAAGTAGCCGGTCACGGAGAGCATGTCGCCGTCCTTGCCGAAGCGTTCGTAACGCAGGTCGAAGTTATAGTTGTAGCCGTTCTGCAACTCTTCGTTACCGCGGATTTGTGCCGAACCGTAGGACTCTTGGTAGAGGAAGGGTGCCATCTCGATGAACGAGGGGCGGGTGACGGTGCGCGAGGCAGAGAAGCGGATGCTGTTGGTGGGGTTCACCGCATATTTCAGGTTCAGGGCGGGGAAGAGGTCGTTCTTGTCTGAATTGCGCCGACGGGAGTACCAGTCGCCGCCGTCGCTGGCGTAGCGCACCCATTGCTTGCTCATTTCGTAGCGCAGGCCGAGGTTCACCAAGAGAGCTTCGGTGGGATAGAAATCGGTCAGCAGGTAGGCGGAGTAGATTTCGTTTCCGGCACGGTAGCTGTCTTTGGGCTGCATCACACGCTGTACCACGATTTGTCCGTCGGCAATGTTCTGCTGGTTGAGGAAGCCGTCGGTGTTGTAGATGTCGGTGATGACGGGGTTCAGTTTGTTCAGGTTGTAGTAGAAGCGGGTAGCGCTATAGTCGCGGTTCTTGTCCTTGTAGTTGAAGCCGAGCTTGAGGTGGCTGGTGTCGTTCCACTTCCAGCGCATGGCGAGGTTGGC
>ERZ773208.2679-NODE-2679-length-11723-cov-2.384556_pt1 | contig 11723 bp, 10 predicted proteins | sample MGYA00581006_ERZ773208 | MGnify/ENA primary metagenome ERZ773208 (study PRJEB29015, sample SAMEA2737793) | human gut metagenome | biome: human gut; feature: human-associated habitat; material: faeces | place: China | collected 2012 ... | reverse complement strand
TAATACCTAATGGAACACGTTGAAGTATATCGGGGTAATCAGCAATCAAATCCTGATAGCGTTCCAATGAGGTCTTGAACTGCCGTGATATAAATAGCTGTTCTGATTTGATACACTCCCTTTCGGCAAACTTCCGCCCCCAGTTGGCTATATGTATATCCGCCAGATAAAGGTCGTGCAGTTTGTCGACACTCAATTCATACAGCACACTGTCTTCCAATAATTCTATATTCTCATATCCCGCCTGATTATTGTAAAGGGTCTGCAAAGGGAAAATAGCGTCGCCCTCCTTTCCGAACCAGAATGTCACTTTCTTGTCCGATTTATAGGTATATGCATGCAACATTCCTTTCTTCATCAGATAGAATTTGGAACTTTTACGGTTTGCCAGAAACAGGTGGAAACCTTTAGGATAGGTTACTTCCGGTGTTTCATTCAACAGGGCTTCCTTGGATGCAAGCGGCAGTTTGTAAATATTATCAATAATGTCATAGATGTCCATATCCATAGATTCTTTATTTCATTTGTTTGGCAACTCTGTTCAGAATGGAACGCATGATCGTTTTATGGAAAGGACGAATAAAGAAGAAGTAGAATCGTCAATACTTCGGGAGTAACCACTTTATCACTCACTATTGTTTTTAAAAAAGAATCACAGTAATCCGCCGGAAGGTAATTGGTGATGAGACTTCCCTCACATATGTTGTTTTGTACTTTCATAACTTGATGCGTTTTTAGATAACGTAGGCTGCGAAAATAATCACTTTAAATTGATATACAATAACTTTATCTGCTTTTCTATTCGCGGAAACGGAAGAAAGCAGGCAGGCGGTCGGGATTCAACGTGTAGCGGGCATGTTCTGTCAAAAACGGTTCGGAGTTCATCACTGCACAAGAATGGGGTACTGCCGACATCATTTCCCAATCCTTCTGCGAGTTGCCGACAATCAATACTTGCTCCAGAGGGAAAGCTAAAACTTTACATATATGGAATACTCCTTTCTTTTTGCCGGCTTCCTTATGTACAACTGTGATAAGGGGTGGCTTATAAAATACCTGATAAGGTTTTGCTTTCAATCGGGAAAGAATGTTCTCCCTCTGTTCTTTCTCATAAACCAGCATGCTATACTTATAGACTTGGCCTTCATAGCTATGCGCCGTTATCTTTGCGGATTCCCCGTTTACATCCGGTAGTAATTCAACCGATAAACATCGGTTCCGCCCGTCATACAACAATAATCCACCGTCTGCAAATGCCCCACCTTTGAACAAACTGAAAAGAGTCTTACCTAATTTTCTCCGCGCCTGTTCCACTGATAAAGAAGTAGCCAGATATAATGGGACAGATTGCGCCATATAGTGTAAGACATTGGCATAGTTTTCCGGAACTTTTCCTTGTGCATCGGTCAATGTTCCGTCCACATCGAAAAAAACGGCAGTAATCAAGGGCTTATCCGGTATCCGCCAAAATGTACCTTTGCCCATTATAGAATGCAAAGGATGATTAGTCAGATTACTGAAAGCAATGTAACAATCACAAACTTTCCGCTGACAAGAAAGCGAAGTGTCTAGCTTTTGACTCCGATAAAGATTGCCTATCTTCACCTTACTTCTAGGACAGGCAAAGATATCCCCTTTCCAGTCAATGAAGCAAGCACTTCTTCCGCCTGAGCAATTCTCCCATTGAGCCGGAGCGTTTCGCAAATCATACTCGAAAAGATTATCCAGTTGAGTAAAAAAACGAATATCTTCGTTGCTCAATGGAGACTTTAACCCCTGCATGGCATTAATAAACAGATAAATATCCGGTGAAAGAGTATTTCGCAAATCAGCAAGTATATTTTTTGCCAACGGGTTACCGACAGCTCCGGCACAAACCTGTATTCCTGCATTATGGAGCGTATGAAGTTGCCGGACAAATTTCTCTACTGAAGTCATTTCCGGATGAAAGCTAGCCCAAACTTTTATCTTATTTATCAATGCCGGAGCAGTCCGGAGTTCGTTCAGCCATTCATCGGCAGGAAAAGAAAGATTAGTCTGACAGGAAATTCCGGTAACTTGCGGCAATGACGCAAGCTGTATGATTCCTTCCCTATAATAGCGATGTATGAGTGCTTCACCATAGGGAATGACAAATAGTTGCAAAGTCTCTCCTTCCCATTGCTCAATAGCGGTAATAAAACGACTCCATGCCTGCTTGTCCCGCATTTTAGATGTAGGATGAGACTTCTTGCCGAAAGGACAATAAGAACAAGTGTAGTTACAACTATTCAATTTACCCCGATAGTATATACGTCGGACGGAAAGTAAAGAACCCTCGTTTGTCATTTCATTCAAATATCATTTAAACTTCACTCAATTTTCATTCAATAGGAATAAGTCTCCATTAATTGCCTGATTTCCGGAGTGATAAATAGCTGACCGATATAATCGGAATAACCAAGTCCTTCGGGAGTCAGCCGGATACGTTCAGGAGTTTCCTCTATCCAGTACTGTTCCGCCAATTGGCGGAACAACGGAGTCCTATCAAGCGGCTCTCCAAAACGCCGAGTATATTCAGCCTTGTCAATCCCCATATAGTACATCAGATTCTTGATGATAAAACGTTGTTGTTGTTCCTTTGCGGAAAGGATAAATCCGTTACGGGCTACGGTGAAATCAGTGGTTGCCATATATTCGTCTATCTCGCGGGCAATGCATTGCTGACAGACTGTATACCGGGTAGCATAGTGTAAATCACCCAAATAGCTGCGTCCACCCGACCCACACGAAAGCATTACTTCATCGCCACATGAGACTTCCGCGTCAGTGGACGGATGATGAATGAAACGCCGCATGGATGTTTGCAGAAAGCCTTTTGCTTGCAATAACTTGCAAGCGGCACGATACATTCGAAAACAGACATCATCTGGTTCCCGTTCGGTAATACCTGTACCCTGACGTACATATAGCGGATAAATAAACAGTTCGTTCGGCTGGAACCGGAGCGCTTCTTCCAGTGAATAGAGGAAACTTTCTACCGTCTGTCCCTTAATACCATAAATCAAGTCGATATTGAAATAGGGAAAATCCATTTGGCGGATATCGTCTAATGCTTGATAAATAGTGTTTTGCCGGGGACGCCTTTTGATAGCTTTCAGTTCTTCATCTTGAAAACTCTGTATGCCGATACTTACGCGAGATACTCCCGCCTTTTTCAAGACATTGAGACGCGGACGATCTGCATATTCCGGTGAAGTCTCTACGGAAGTAAAGGCATGGGACGGATGCACGCCGAACAAAGCGGCGGTAGCCATTAGTTGTTCCAGTTGCGGAACAGTCAGCAGCAACGGAGTACCGCCGCCGATGGCAAAGCTATCAAACGTCAGTCCGGCAGTGAGCGGTGAGAGTTGTTGCGCCTGTCTGTGAAGGGTGTCCAGATAAGTGGCGATATATTCTGTACGGTTCGTTTGCAAAGAGAATAAGTTGCAGTATCCGCATTTATGGCTACAAAAAGGGATATGAAAGTAGAGTGACGCCTTTCTGCCTTGCAGTTGCTCCAAATATGGGAGCAACGAAACCGGAGCAGGAAAAGGACGGTACGCCGTTTTATGCGGATAACTATACATATAGTCTACATATCGGGATAGAGGTTGATTCATTGTTTCGTCAGGATAAAGTGTTTGTAAGGAACCGTGTAGACTGTTTCGTGGGATATGCAGTGATATTCGTAGCCGTCTTCACCATAGCAGGTGCCGTGGTCGGAAAGGGCAATCACCAGTGTGTCGGCACGCTTCTGAAAAACTTCAAACAAACGGGGCAACTGACTGTCGATATATCTCAATGCCGCCGCGTGCGATTCCTTATCGTCTTTCGTTTTACCTTTCACATAGTGACAGTTCGGGTAATGGATAGCGGAAAAGTTGATATACATGAATATACGTTTGTCCGCAGAGTAATTCTCCAGTTTCTTCAAGGCAAAATCAATCTGCTTCTCCGTACTGTCAGGAGCCGTACAGCCAAAGATCGGCAGCCAGTAACTTTTCGTAAAATAACCGGGAAACACACGTCCCAGTTCATTGCGTTTGCTGAAGAAATTCACGCCGCCTATGCAGATTGTCTCATATCCCTTATTGGCAAGGCTCTGCACGAAAGTAGCTTCCGTAAACGGATAACTGCCTTTGGGCGGGATACGCCCCGTCCCTGCCTGCACAGGGAAAAACAGCCATTTACGGCTACGCAAGGAATGAGGCTCTGCCGGTGAAGGAAGAAAGCCTGCAAAAATGGCAAAATGAGAGGGATAAGTAAAATTTCCCGGCGCATGCCTTTTCTCCCACAAACCACCGTGACTGTTCAGAACCGGTGTCCCTCCGGCAGCTTCTTCCGCTTTACTCACATCGTAGCGCAACGTATCGAAGCAAAGCATAAGTATATCATGTGTCCCTACCACCCGGTTCATATCCATATCAGGACACTGGTTTTGTTCTCCAGCGGGCAGTTCATCTATCTGCATGGTCATATTTCTTTTTTATTGTTCTTATCTGTCGGGTATAAATAGAATTGTGAGCGTACATATCCTGGTAAATGTGGTCGCCTTGTCCGTTGACCTCAATAATATAAGGAGTATCCGTTCCTCTTTCTATCAGTACATCTACTCCGCCATATCGCAAACCCAGTGTGCGGACGGCTTTCCTGCATAAGAGGTAAATCCGTTGACGGACATCTTCTGACAAGGGAAGTTCGCTCCACAGGCGTGCGTTGTTGTTCAGGTGCAGATTGGTTATACCCCCCTTGCTACATCTGACTACCACATAGTCAATCTCTTCCTCTCCAGATACTACCCGAAGGTCATAATTCTCTCCCTGCAACTGCTCCTTAGGTATCCATTCTTCCAAAATAGCCCCGGTATGCATGACCGCTTCCGCCAATGGAAGAATATCTTGCTCCTTAGTCAGACGATGAATACGTTTTGTATTATGAATGACTCTGTCCACTTTCTGCAAGGTAGTATAAACCACCCATTTCTTCTGACGCGGCTGATAGCGGATTGCCATAATGCCACCTGCTCCCGAACCATAACGTGGTTTCAGAAAACACCCCCTGCTACAACCGGAAAGAGCTTGCGCCAGTTCATCGAAAGAATGTGGAGTATCCAACATCGGAGTTACATTCAGATCATTGGCTGATAAAATCCGTTTGGCTTCCTTTTTATCAAGAGCCTGCAATAATGCATGAGGCGGATTCAAGAAATGCACATCGTCAGGCAGTGCCGTCTCGTCCAACCGCTGTAATATCGTTTTGTATTCGTCATTAAACAGGGTATATTTCAGAAAATCCGTTTCGCAGCTTACCCACGGTTCCAGTTTGACAACTGCCTGCCGCAATGATGGCAGGCAATTGAACAATTCTTCGTAAGTCATAAAGCGGACTCCCGTCTGCAAGCTCCTGCCGGCTTCAACAAAGTATTCGATGCGTTTGGACGGAGAGTTGCTGACAACGATTATCTGCATTTCCCCTACTCCGTAATCATCGGGTAATACCACATTTCACCGTCGTCCTCATCAGCTTCTTCCGATTCTGCAATGTCAATCTTCATCGGAAGTTCCTGCAACTTCTTCTTCATACCCTTGCTCAAATAATTGTAGCGCATATTAATAAACTTCAAATGGGCAATCTTGTCCATATTGTCCAGCAAGAGTTGGGCACCTTCATCTTTGAGGACACCTGCCGAAATATCCATTGTCTCCAATTGAGGAAGGATATCCGACTCCAGGAACATTTTTACAATCTCATCCTGTTCTTCCGAGTTCACGATGCCAAGATAAGTCAATTTCGGGAAACGCGTCTTAGAGAAAAGCGGACGGAATATCTCAATATCAGCTTCAAAGCCGTAGTCTTCCACGCCGACATACAGAACCAGTTTTTCCAGATTCGGAAAATCGGACGCCAGAATATCCTCTACGACTTCCGTAGGAAGACCGCCACTGATAATCTCCAGTGAACGCAATTCCGGACGTGAGGTTTGTCCCAGGCGCAGGCAATTCGTACCTTTTATTTTCAAGTCTTTCAATTTGGGCATAGCGTCGAGCAACGGGCTGAGGTCTGCCTGTTCAATCCAGGAGATCTCCTGTTCTTCCTGATCGATATCTCCCCAAAACAAGCCTTCAATGTGTGCAAATTTATCTTTATTTTCGAGTATTCCTTTCAGTAAATCGGAGCAATCTTCACCTTCATAGTCCCAACAACCGATAGTGATTTGTTTATATTCGGGCAGATGCTTGTCTTTCAGAATCTTATCCAATAGCCGGACATCGTTTTCGTATTCATCATAACTCAAAGTGTATTTCTTGGCTTCCACTTTCATCTCGCGTGCCGTTTCCTCTGCTGTTTCCACATAGCCTTTCTTTGTTTTCTCCGCAATAAGTTTATTGGCAGCTTTTTCGGCTTCTTCAGCAGTCGAGTAGTTTTTGACCGTCTGTTCCCAATTTGCCATAGTTAACGGTTACGTCTGTTCCAACTACATCTATACTCCAGAATTTCTGTGACTTAAAGTCTTGAAATACGAATACTCTTTTCATAATACTTTTTTTAATGGTTGATATTTGCCCATTCAAAGCGCAAGAACGCATGAACAACGTCTGCAAAAATAATTATTTTTCGCCACGTACAAAGCAATCGTACACTAAACTTTCAAAACTAGAAGATACAAACAAGAAGGGCTGCCCCCGTTTTCCGGAGCAGCCCTTACTATTCAGTTTCTATACTTCTGTATTAATCTTCAATAGTACATATACTTACGCGGTTCCAATCCGGTTCGGTAAACATGTCACCTACGCCCTGACCTTCGGCAGTGATACGGGAAGCGTTAATCTTGTATTTATTGACTAGGATAGTCTTGACAGCTTCCGCACGTGCGGCAGCTATTCTAGCATTGACTTCCACACTTCCTTCCGGAGAAGCGTATCCTTTGATAATCACTTTTGAATCAGGATATTTCTTCATGTAGGAAGCTACACGTTCCACATTCGGCAACTGTGACGCGTCTACTGATGAACGACCTTGTCTGAAAGTAATGATAGATTCCGGAACGCGAGCGGTCTTGACTACTGTTTCAACAGGAACTACCTTTGTACGACATTCTTCCAAGTCTTTCTGCAAGCCGTTGATTTGCCGGTTGGCAGTGTTCAACTCACCGTCCTTATTGTTCACTTCAGAACGAAGAGCATTGATTGAAGAGTTCAGCCCGTCGATTTCCGCCTGGTTGTAGACTTTTACTTTGGTGAAATAATGGTTTCCGGTACTTGTCTTGAAGTGATAAGTCAATCCTGCAGTCAGTTCAAACGCTGCATTATTCGCATTGAAACGGCTCTTTGTTTCGGGAAAGCTACCTTGCATATCATATACGATAGCAGGTTTGATTCCCAATGTCCATGCTTTCGTTTCACCAAGATTGAAATTGAAGTTCAATCCGAAACGGGTAGACCATGAGTTCTGATCTCCGTCACCATTTACATAATAATGCAACCAGCCCATTCCGGCTACTGCTTCTACTTCAAACAAACGAGGCTCGCCTTGATAACTTGCAAACAGGTTCATCAAATTGACTTTACCCAATAAACTGACATCCGAAGCATCGAAGGCCGTTTTACTCGGAGTGGTGTTGATATATCCCATTCCCTGGAATCCCAAACCAAAGATAGGAGTCAATTGTTTTGAGAACCCTACTCCAAAACCGGGACGCATACTCTTAAAGAAAGCGCTATGAGTAAGAGGAGTGATTGCTCCCGCATTTACTTCAACAGACCAGTTGTCTGTGAACTTTGTACCTTCTACTACTGATTGGGCGTTTGCTGTAAATGCACCCAATACAAAAGCTAATAAAATAATAGATTTTTTCATAATCAAATGTTTTTAAACTGTGATGTTTTGCTTGCTAAATCATTAGAAATGTTTTATGTGTTCCATGTCTAATTCTTTAGTTTATAATCAAATTCGTTATTCACAGTAAACAACATATCATATAAAAGATTAGTTCACAGAATGAGACTCCAATTAACAACTATTTAATATTTGGGGACTCCTGCCAAAAAGTGGGAAATATGCATTCAAAGTCTATTTGTAAGATTTAATCGTCTGACTATAATGTCAATTATTATCACCACAAATGATAAAGTTCCCACCCTTAAGAAAAAGGTAATACAAAAAAGGCAACAACTTACTACTTGAACGTTGATTGAGTTATTAATAAATACTGCGACCGTTTATAATAAACGTCCCCTCCGTTTATTATAAACTTTAAAATCCGGATTTGCGAATTTAGCATCAATAATATGCAACAAAAAAAGGTTGCAAACTCTGTAAAGTTTGCAACCTTTGGGGTATATCTGCCGTTCTATCCTTTAGTATAAGCTAAGGGAATGAGCTAAGTTCGTTGTAATATTATACTATTTTCTATCCATTCTATACTCATATTTCAGTTATTCTTTCATCCATAATTCATTGATTTCATTCTTTTCCTGACTACAAATATACGAAATAAAAAAGCGTTTGTCAAGTCCCGGATAAGTTTTAATCGCCTGTCATCAGGAATGCTCTTTTTTTACTTTTCCGGAATCACTTCATTCAGATAGGCTATGGCATTGAGTGTACGCGGATAGCCGATGTAGGGCAATAGTTGTGTGACGACAGCCAGCAACGTATCTTTATTATTCCCTACGTTGACATTTCCCTGTATGTGTCCTTTTACTTGTGACTCACAACCGCCTAAGGAAACAAGAATAGAGAACGTAACCAATTCACGTGTCTTCACATTCAGTCCGTTACGCGTTTGGTAATCTCCGAAGCAATTGGCGGAGAGATAACGCTGGATATGCTTCTGATTCTCGGGAGCGCTTTTATGCATCAGTTCTATCCGTTCACCGAAAATGGATTTCTGCAACTCCAGCCCTTTGTCGAAACGGGTTTCGGATGACACAACCGATTGTCCCTCTAAAGGAAGGCGTACGCCACAGGCGAGCAATATACCATTAGTAAGACCGATAAAATCTCTCACCTTAGCCATGCCTGCATAAGCTACTGCCTGATAAAGGATTTCCTTCACTTCTATCGGGGTAATGCCTTCATTAAGAGCGTTTTCAAGTGTGATACGGTATTCAGCCTGTGCCTGCGAAGCTATATTGGATGCCAAGGTTACCATAAGGCGGGTTTTAGTATCCAAGTCACCATATTCCTGCACTTCTTTTGTAAAATTACTAAATATTCCGTCCAATTCGGGGTCGGTAGCTTTTAGTCCGGTTGCCACGTTGTCTTTTGTAGCTTCGGCATATTGTTGGTCGCTCACACGTTCCAGCCACATATTCTTGTTGGTTTGCGGATTACATTCGATAGCCAGATGCGAGAACCAGCTATCGGGGGCGGCACCGTGCCAATGTTCTATGTTCGGAGCGATTTCAACCACATCACCGGGAAGCAAGCGGCGTGACGCCTTACCACGTTCCTGATAATATCCTACACCACCGACAGCAATCAGGATTTGTCCACCCGTATGGCTGTGCCAGTTATTGCGGCAACCGGGTTCAAAAGTAACGTTGGACATGGGGACATTCAAGTCTTTGTTACTAGTCAGTCGCGCCAGCCAGGATTCCCCCGTAAAATATTGTTTGAATCCTACATTCTCCTCTCCTATCGGAAATGCGCTGATGTTTTGAGGTACTTCTTCTTTTTTCATATTCTGTGCATTTAATGAATTATATCCGAAAAACGTTATTAATGCAACTACTAAAGTAACAATTAATTTCTTCATGTTCATAGTCTAATTGTTTTAAAATTAATAACACAAAAATACGAAGTTATAGCCTTACAAGACTGATACAAATTACAGAAGTCAGTACCATTATTACAGATTTCCCGTCTTACCTGTCAAGCGTTTCCGGCTAATCAACATCACTCCCAGCAAAATCACCAGCAAACCAGAAAGCTGAATAAATGTAACTCGTTCATTTCCTAAGAATACTCCTAGAAGGACTGCTATAAAGGGATTGACATAAGCATGCGTTCCTACTTCTGCTGCGGGACATACTTTCAAGAGCCAGACATACGCCGAATATGCCAGCAAAGAACCGAAAGAAATCAAATAAAGCAAGGAGAACCAGCTTGTAGACGAGACTGCACTCAAATCAACTTCCTGAATATCTCCGCTCACAACGGCACAAAGCCAGAACATCGCACTGGCAAAAAGCATTTGCCACGCAGAACCAGCAAATGCATTCATTCCTTCCTCACGGGAAGAACGGTATTTGGCATACAGCGTTCCCACAGCCCAAGATATACAGCCAAAAACAAGAAGCAGGATACCCCGCTCACTTTGCGGATGCAGCCATTCTGCATTGAGCTGTTCCGCATAGAGCATTATTACCCCACCGAATCCTATCACCCCTCCCGCTATCGTAAGAGGGTTGCGGAAATTAATACGCCACATGGGAACGTCCAGCAGCAAAATCCAAAGTGCCGTAGAGGAAGCGATTATTGCCACGAGACTACTTGTCAGATACTGTTGTGCCAGCATGACGACAGCCATATCTATAAACAACAATACAATGCCGCTAACGGCAGAACGCTTCACGAGACTTTTCTTAAATATACGTTCTCCCCGCAAATAACAAATCCCAAGAAGTATCAGCCCGGCAGCCGTAAACCGCAGTGCTCCGAGCAGGAAAGGCGAAAAATCTTTTAAAGCCACACCTATAAAAAAGTAGGTGGAGCCCCAGACTACATAAATGAGGAAATAAGCGATGATAACACCCGGCAAATTCCTGTTCGAGCGTTTCTGACTTTCCATATTACTTCTTTTTATTCGTATTTACGGGGAGTGAGAAGGGGGACCTCTCAATAAATTGACAATTATTTTATTATTTCAAAGCCCGCCTCAACCTGTTTAATCCTTCTATCAACTGCTGTCGCGGACAGGCGATATTAATACGGATAAATCCTTCACCGGCCTCTCCGTACAAGCTGCCCTCGTTCACCCAAAGTTTTTCTTTCTCCAACAAGGTTTTCACTGTCTCATCCGATGACTGATTCAGTACCGAACAGTCTGCCCAAACCAGATAAGTGCCTTCCAGTGTCGCCACCGGAAATTCAGGAAGATATTCTTCGAAGTATACTCTCAAATAATTGTAATTGGCGAACAGGTATTGTTTCAGTTCTTCCAACCATTCCTCACCGTCGTTATAGGCGGCCATTAACGCTTCCACTCCGAACGGATTCACATCACAAACCTCATTGATATTGATTGCTTTGTCTATTTTCGTTCGTATATCCGTATCGGCAGAAATGATATTGGCTATTTGAAGCCCTGCCAGGTTAAAGGCCTTGCTGGGCGAGGTGCAAGTGACGGAGTGCATCAGAAATTCTTGTGAGATAGAAGCAAAAGGGATATAGGTGTGTCCCGGGAAGACAAGTTCGCAGTGGATTTCGTCTGCTACTACCCACACATTATTTCGGATACAGATGTCACCGATGCGGGTAAGTTCCTGCTTTGTCCATACCCTTCCGGCAGGATTGTGCGGGTTGCATAACAATAGAACCTTTACGCTTGGGTCGGCAGCTTTTTGTTCCAAATCCGCAAAATCTATCTGATAGGTTCCATTTCTATAAATCAGCGGATTGGCAATCATCCCGCATCCGTTATTGCGGATAGAGGAGAAAAAGCAGTTATATACGGGTGTCTGCACCATTACTTTATC
>ERZ773208.2678-NODE-2678-length-11730-cov-2.644026_pt1 | contig 11730 bp, 9 predicted proteins | sample MGYA00581006_ERZ773208 | MGnify/ENA primary metagenome ERZ773208 (study PRJEB29015, sample SAMEA2737793) | human gut metagenome | biome: human gut; feature: human-associated habitat; material: faeces | place: China | collected 2012 ... | reverse complement strand
GAAACTGTTCGTTGCCTATCAGATTGTTCGATTTCAGGCGCAAATTATTGCTGTATCATGTTTATGCAGCCTACAAAATAGCATCAAAGTTATTGTGAAGAAATACAGTATCGGAAAAAATAGCACGAGAATGTACTACCACACTTATACGGCAAATCGATCATTAGCCATTGCCCTAAATATTGAAATATAAGAGTAACTGAACAAAATAAATATTTTCAAGACCATAACAAAGAAAGTGGAGTACAATATGGAGAAGTTTTCGAAGTTGGTTTTGAATCGACAGAAATTTTTCATTTACTGAGAGCATGGATGTTTCAAAACAAGCACCAATAAGAGTCATATATCCAAAAGCCTCCATAAGCAAGAACAAGAGGCTCAACGTTATTGAGTAGAGAAATATAGCTCCTCTTTCTTTTTAGTGCATCGAATTCCTCAAAACCATACAATTTAATAAGTACAATCACAAACTTTACTTGAAGTTTATTCGCTCATTTGAAGATAATCTTATAACTTTGCGACATTAAGTGACTAATGCTAATATCGTTTATATTATAACATGCAACAAATTATTACAAACAAAATATTTGCAAAACGAAAATATTATAAACTGATTTAGGATAATACACTCATAAAAAATTAGATATGACGTATTCTTTAAATTTTATAGATTTGTTTGCAGGTGCAGGTGGTTTGTCCGAGGGCTTTATTCGGGCAGGGTTTACTCCCATTGCTCATATCGAAATGAATAAATATGCTTGTGACACATTGCGATCAAGAATGGCTTACCATTACTTGGCGCAACACAATAGACTTGATGAATACATCAAATACCTGAAAGAAAAAAAAGAAGGAGAAAATGGACAAAAGTTATGGGACACAGTCCCAAAAGAAATAATAAATTCAGTAATTAATAAAGAAATATCTGACGAATCATTACCCGAAATATTTATAAAGGTTGATGAGTTGAAAGGGAATAAACCAGTGGATTTTATTATTGGTGGTCCTCCTTGTCAAGCATATTCCCTCGTAGGACGTGCTCGTGACCCTGAAAGCATGAAAAAAGATCCACGCAACTTTTTATATAAATACTATTTACAGTTTTTAAAACGATATGAACCTAAAATGTTCGTCTTTGAGAATGTTCCGGGAATTTTGTCTGCAAAAAATGGAATTCATTTAGAAAACATAAAAAAGGGAATAGATAAGGCAGGTTATGAAATCGAATTAAAAAAGTTGAAAGCTTCTGATTATGGAGTCCTTCAAAATCGTGAAAGAGTGATTATTGTGGGCTGGAAAAAGGAACTTAACTTAAAATATCCAGAGTTAAAGAAAGAAGAAAATCCATATAAAATTTTGTCAGATTTATTTTCTGATTTACCGGAAAGACAGCAAGGTGAAGGTAGCTTAACAGGGATTGTTCATTACGAAGCACCAGCAACAAAGTATTTAGAACAATCAAAAATTCGTAATGACTTAGATTTTACCACGCAACATATTGCCAGACCTCACAATCCTATTGATTTAGAAATCTACAGACGGGCAATAATATTGTGGCTGGAAAAAAAAGTACGGCTTAATTATGCAAACTTGCCGCCTGAATTACAAAAATAATAAGCAATCATTCCTTAACCGCTTTCAGGTAGTTAACCACGATGGTTATAGCCATACTGTTGTTGCCCACATTGCAATGGATGGACATTATTATATTTATCCATCATTAAAACAAATTCGTTCAATTACCATTCGTGAAGCAGCACGGATACAATCCTTCCCCGATGATTACTATTTCGAGGGTAGTCGCTCAGCAGCCTTCAAACAAATAGGGAATGCAGTACCTGTGGTTTTAGCTGAAAAAATCGCTAATAAAATCAAAGAACAATTTACCTATGGATTACAATAAGATAGAAACTACTGCTGCAGAGCCGTGTGCTTCCTCGATGATACTCACATTTCGGGCAATCGGTTATAATTTGGAAACAGCGGTTGCCGATATTATAGATAATTCTATTTCTGCAAACGCAAAAAATATATGGTTTAATTCTGAATGGCAGGGCGGTAACTCCATCATTACAATATTAGATGACGGAGATGGAATGAATAATGAGGAACTTATACAAGCGATGAAACCAGGTGCAAAAAATCCAATGGAAGAGCGATCCGAAAAAGATTTGGGGCGCTTTGGTTTGGGTTTGAAAACGGCCTCATTCTCACAGTGTCAAAAATTGATTGTGGTCAGCAAAAAAGTTGGCTTTGCTCCAATCTACTGGATTTGGGATTTGAATTATGTAAACAAGACCAATAAATGGGAACTCATTCGTCATCCTATTCCTGATGTTTTCTTACACGCACTTGACAAACATGAATCGGGAACGCTTGTAATATGGACTGATTTAGATCGTATTATTCCACCAGATACTCCAAGTTCCAATGAATTTGCAAAGGATAAATTTTTACTCCAAATGGATAAAGTAAAACAACATATTGCAATGACTTTTCATAGATTTATCGAAGAGAAAAATGTAAGATTTTTTTGTTGGGAACATGAAATTAAACCTTGGAATCCTTTTTTACTAACAGAAACAGCCACACAGCCATTTCCAGAAGAATACATCGGTTCAGCTATGATGAAAGGATATGTTTTGCCACACAAATGCCACCTTACGGAAAATATTTATAAAATGGCAGAAGGTGTAAATGGTTGGACTAATCAGCAAGGTTTTTACATATATCGTGGCAAACGTTTAATGTTGGCAGGTGACTGGTTGGGACTTTTTCGAAAAGAAGAACATTACAAATTAGTACGCATACAGATTGATTTGCCTAATAAATTAGATACTGACTGGCAAATTGACATAAAAAAATCAACAGCTCGCCCACCGCTTGTTTCTCGGGAACAAATTAAAAAATACGCTCTTGCAGTTCGCAATCGTGGCGTAGAAGTTTTTCGACACAGAGGCAAAATCTTGACAACTCGAAAGCAGCAGGAATTTCAACCACTATGGCTTGAAAAGAAACAAGGAAAAAGATATTCATTCATTATTAATCGTAACCATTTAATGATTACTGAGCTTAAACGGTTAGCAGAAACCGAACCAAGCAAAGCTATAGAATATCTCCTCCGTTTTGTAGAAGAAACCATACCAACAAAATCCGTTTTTATTCGTGAATCAGAACAAGGTGAAACTGCAGAACCTTTTGAAGAAACTAATTTAGAGATTGTGAAAACAATGCTTAGGCAAATTTACAACACTCAAATCTTAGCAGGTAAAACTATTGAACAAGTAAAATTACTACTTGCCAATATGGAACCATTTAATAATTTCCCCGAACTAATAGAAATAATTGATACTTATGATTAATAAGGCACTAAATATTTGCAGAGCTATAATAGGTGAAAAGTTAAGCGTAACCGACAGTGAAATAAACAATGCTATTGAGCAATGTTTATTAATACCATTATTTTCTTCTATAGACAAAAAGCAGCTTCATATCGAATTGCTGCGTTTATACAATGTCAGGCAGGAGGAATACAAAATACTTTTTGACAATGAGAGGAATACTCCTTGGCTAATGGAGTTTAAGGCAAACCATCAGAAAAGCGATTGGAAATTCTGGAACAGATACACGACCTATTTGCAAAACACAAAAAATTTTGCTCCGAAAGTAATTAATGAAATAGACCGTCTTACAGATGATATTTTGGATAAGCTTTATAACCCCACAATTCGTGACGTAAAAGGTATTGACAAAAAAGGTCTAGTCGTCGGACAGGTACAGTCTGGTAAAACAGCTAATTACACAGGGTTGATTTGCAAAGCAGCCGATGCTGGTTTTAATCTGATTATTGTTTTGGCAGGATTACATAATAATTTACGTAGCCAGACGCAACACCGGTTGGATGAGGACTTTTTAGGTTTCGACACGAAACATGACAGAGCGTGGCGACAAGATGAAAGTAATAGAATTGGAGTTGGAATTTTGGATAGAAACAACACTGCAATTTCAATTACGACAATAGATTCTGATTTTAAAAAATCATTAACAGATAGTGCAGGCGGAGTTAGTTTTGATGTCTCAAACCCTATCCTGCTAGTCGTTAAGAAAAATTCAACTGTACTAAAACGTCTTAATACATGGTTGCTTTCACAAGCAGAAGATATTAACGGAGAAAAGAAAATTACAAGTAAATCTTTGCTAATAATCGATGATGAAGCAGATAACGCCTCAATTAATACAAAAAAAGCAGATGAAACTCCAACTGCAATAAATAGCTGGATACGAAAAATAGCAGGGCACTTCTACCGTTTCGGTTATGTTGGTTACACGGCTACGCCATTTGCCAATATCTTTATTCCTCTTGATAAAGACGATTTATTTCCACGTGATTTTATCATAAACTTGCCAGCACCAAGCAATTATATTGGTGCTGAAAAAATTTTTGGTACTTCTTTGGAAGTAGACAACACAAACGATGATTTGTTGCCTATTGTTCGCAAAATAGATGATTATCGGGATTTTTTCCCTGACAGTCACAAAAGAGACGATGTACCTCCTACTTCATTACCAGAGTCACTGCAGACAGCGATTAAATGTTTCATTGTTACTTGCGCTATCCGCATTGTACGTGGCCAAGAAAACAAACACAATTCAATGTTGATACATATTTCGCGTTATTTAATTTGGCAGAACCTATTAAAAGAAGTAATAGAGAATCAATTTCTTTTCTACAAACGAGGTATTGAACAGAATGATCAGAGCATCATGGAACAGTTTCGGGCTATTTTTGAAGTTGACTCTGACAGTTACACTTCATACTGTACTACAACGCAAAACATCTTAAACTCTTCATTTAAAGACATTGACAATAAAATAGAAGTACACAAATGGGAAGAAATTAAACCTTGCTTGTATAAAGCCGTTCAAAAAATCAAAGTTATGTCAATCAATGGAAAATCCACTGACGCTTTAGAGTATTACGAAAACGAAAAAACAGGAATTTCAGTCATTGCTATTGGTGGCGACAAACTTTCACGAGGCTTAACTTTGGAAGGGCTGTCAGTTAGTTACTTTTTGCGTGCTTCAAGAATGTACGATACACTTATGCAAATGGGACGTTGGTTTGGCTATCGCCCTGGCTATGTGGATTTATGCCGTTTGTTCACAAGCAGTGAACTTAATGAGTGGTTTAGACACATTACAATGGCAAGCGAGGATTTACGAGAAGAATTTGACGCAATGTGGAATGCTAAAGCTACACCCGAAAAATATGCATTAAAAGTACGTACTCATCCTGGTCAACTCCAAATTACGGCTATTACAAAAATGCGTAATGTGGACAAAATACAAGTATCATGGTCTGGCCGCTTAGTTGAAACTTACCAATTATTAACTAGTAAAGAGATTATCCGTAAGAATTTAGATGTGACTAGAAGCTTTCTTTCCAAATTAGGAAATCCAGTGACTAAAGGTAGTAACGATTATCTCTGGTCTAATGTTTTACCTACAGATGTTCTAAAATTCTTTTCAGAATTTACTGTTGCACCGCAGCTAACAAAAGTTGATTTAACATTAATAAGTAACTTTATTCGCAAGCTTAATCAAGCGGGCGAACTGGATTCATGGCGCGTTGCTCTGATGAATAAGGCCAATGCCAGAACAAAATTTACATTATCAAGTCAGATTAGTTCGGGCTGTTTTATCCGAAACACTGCTGGTGACACCGATACTTACATAATCAAGAAAAATCATATAGTTGGAAATCCAACAGATGAATTCATAGATTTGGACAGCACAGAACTAGACAAAGCGTTACAAATATCAAAACAAGATAAGGATTGGAAAAAAACATATCCCAAGCCCAAACTTGTTCGTGAATCATTTCGAAGTGTAAATAATCCATTACTAATTATTTATCCACTTGATCCTTTGGGTGCAAATTCTAAAGAAGAAAATGGTAACCCGATAATTTTTCAAGCGGATGATGATCCAATAATTGGTTTTGCAATTGTATTTCCAAAAAGTAATACAGAGCACACTGTAGAATTTGCAATAAACACTGCTTTAGCAAACGAATACTACCAAGCGGAAATTGATTTTGACGATAACAATGATAATTTGGAAGATAATGAATAATAACATACTAGAAATATGGTCAAGTATTGAACAGTCGAGCGAAGTAGGATTATTAAAACGCCTATATACAAATGATTCAGAATTGTATATTTATGCTATTTTCCAAAATCCTGAGAAATATTGTGGAATTGCTTTGTCTTTCGATAAAAGCATTCATATTGATGTTTCCCCATTCTCAAACTTGCGGGACTTACAGGTTACAGTAAATAATGATAGTTCATTTTCTAACAATAACTTGCTTGTTATAAAGCTCATGCACTATCAAAGTCGTGATATTTTCGCTGTGATGTGTGAAGATATAGTACAGCATATTTTATCTTTGCATTCAGAAAAACAAATTGTAGAAACAATTATTAACCAACTTGAAAAATGGCAAGCACTCTTTGATAAGCTGAAAGGAGAAGGTTTAACACTACCAGAGCAACTAGGACTTTATGGTGAATTACATTTCCTACAAAAGCTTATTGCCAAGCAAGACTTTATCTCTGCCCTTAATTCGTGGGTAGGAATAGATAAGGAAGTACGCGATTTTCAGTATAACGATTGGGCTGTCGAAATAAAAACTACCGCAAGTAACAACCATCAAAAGGTAAGTATCAGTAGTGAAAGACAATTAGATGAAACTTTGCTGGAAAACTTGTTTTTATTTCATTTATCGGTCGAAGTAGCAAAAAAGAATGGTGAAAATTTAAATACTAAAGTAAATACAATCAGAGAAACATTACAAAGCAATATTTCTGCTCTAAATATCTTCAATAATAAACTTCTAGAAGCAGGTTATTTTGAAAGACACAAACATTTATATGAAGAAAAATGCTGTCAAATACGTACAGAAAACTATTATAGAATATACGGCGATTTCCCACGCATTAAAGAAAAAGAAATCCGTAATGGCGTAGGTGATATTAAATACTCTATTATACTCTCACAATGCAGCAAGTATTCGATTCCTGAACATATAGTATTTGAAAAAATGACATTTCATGAGTGAAATAAACAAATATTACACATCTTTATTGCAAGATATTCGAGCTATGCAGGATACCGCCGAAGACGGCGCAAATCAAGAGCAACTGTTTACACAGATTGCTCTGGAAATGCTTGCAGAGGCAGGTGAAACCGAAAATGCAACACCCGCTTACGACGAGAAAGAGTTAGGAACAAAAGGACAGCACAAGATTAACGGTTATGCAATGTCTGATAACTATGAAACAGTAGATTTATTTATTTCCATTTTCCAGAGTGCAGAGACACCTCAAAGAATCTCAAAAGAAGAAATAGATAGAGCTGCTAAACGTATAGCAAATTTTTTCCGCAAAGCATTTTATAATGATTACGCAAAAGATATAGATGAATCATCACCAATATTTCAATTTACATACGATTTAGCAAAACTACCTGAAATAAGAGAAAGACTTGTACGGGTAAATGCAATAATTCTTACTAACGGTACATATAATGGTGATATTCCCAAACAAGAAAAGGTTGCAGGACAGGATATATACTACAATATTTTTGACATTAATCGTTTGTACGCAATCTCCGAAAAGTCTCACATATCTATTGAATTAGATTTTGAAGAACAGCAAATCAAAATCCCTTGTCTAAAAGCCCCCATCGAAAACGCTGATTATGAATCATACATTGCAATAATGCCTGGACAAGGTTTGGCAATGCTCTACAAACAATTCGGTGCACGTTTGTTAGAACAAAATGTGCGTTCTTTTCTGCAGTTCACAGGCAAAATAAACAAGGGAATACGAAAAACGATTAATGAAGAATCGCACATGTTCTTGGCTTATAATAATGGAATTTCTGCAACAGCTGACAACATAGAACTTGACGAGACCAGACATTATATAAAAAAAATCAGTAACTTGCAAATCGTCAATGGTGGACAAACAACTGCTTCAATTTACCATACTTGGGACAAGGATAAAGCCGACATATCAAATATCTTCGTGCAAATGAAAATATCTGTTATTAAAAAAGCAGATTCTTACAGTGAAATTGTATCACGTATTTCAAAATACGCCAATACACAAAACAAGGTTAATGATGCAGATTTTTCGGCTAATAACCAGATACTTATTGAACTGGAAAAGATATCACGTCGCTCATTCTCTCCCATTACCCCACAATGTAATATCCCGACAATATGGTTTTTTGAACGAGCCAATGGACAATATAAAAATATGCGCTTACGTGATGGCTTTACACCATCTCGAGCCAAACAGTTTGATTTAAAATACCCGAAAAAGCAGATGTTTAAAAAGACTGACCTTGCCAAATTTGTCAATTCATATGGAGAAATACAAGAAGGTAAAAAAATAGTTATCGGGCCATACATTGTTGTTCGCGGTAACGAAAAAAATTATGCCCAGTTCATAAACAACAACTTACCCAAAAAAGTTACAGGAGTATATTTTGAAGATGTTATAGCTAAATTTATACTGTTTCGAGAAGCCGAAAGGTTATATGGTATCAAACCTAATAACATTGGCGAAATGAGAAATGCTGTTGTACCCTATGCTATTTCACTGTTTGGTCACCTTACCGATTATAGATTAAATTTGGAAAAAATTTGGAAAAATCAAAGAATTTCCGATGAATTGGCGGCAGTGCTTTATTCGCTGATGAAACAAATAAACAAGTTCATCTTGCATAATTCCCCAAGTTCCCATTATATTGAATGGGCAAAAAAAGAAGATTGTTGGGAAACCATAAAGCGACAGCATTGGGACATTGACTATAATAGCATTAAAGCTGATTTTGCCACAATTGAGCAGATAAAAAAGCGTAAATCCGTTGTTGATGATTTAGATACTGATACAATGCAAAAAGAATATGATATATCATTGTTACGATCAATCCCTTACGCCCTTTGGAAAAAGATTGCAGAATGGGGAAAAGATACAGGGCTTCTGACTACAAGTCAACAATCCTTTGCCAGTTTTGACATGGCAAATGCCATAAAATTTAATCGAGCAATTACAGATAATAATCACAATAAGGCAATGAATATTTACGAAACTGTTTGTGAAAACAACATTGAATTGCTTGCAGAAGCTGATGAACTTACAGAACAGGAAAAAGCAGAATTAACAACAAAAACAGAAAATGACGCAAATATAAACAATGGAATAACTATTGAACTGATACAAAAAATGGTCGATTGGGATAAACGTCGCCGCATTCTCAAAGATTGGCAGTGGAATGTGATGAATGATATCGCTTCAGGTAAAAAGCTATTAAACGAACGTTTAGCATGGGGATGTAAACAAAATCTCAAGATATTAAAGCAACACGGGTTTACAGAATAAAAAATATTTTCAAGTATCACTAATTCCCAAATATCCAAAAACATCTCCCAAACACTATAGTTTAATTCTCGCCATCTCATGAATTTCCATGAAATTTATGAGATAGAATTACTGAGTATTGCCCCCTCTATTCTATCAATTAACGGTGTAATATCGTGTTTGTAAGTGTGTCTTATTTCACATTCCCAAACGATTAAGACATTCCAGCCCAACGCCGTAAGTTTTTGAAAAACCGTTTTATCTCTCTCTGCATTTGAAGTAATTTTATCAACCCAAAATTTAGTATTTGTTTTCGGAGTATAAGCATATTTACATCCCTCATGTCCATGCCAAAAACAGCCATGTAAGAAAATAATTGTTTTGTATTTAGGTAGAACAATATCAGGCTTCCCTGGCAGTTTCATATCATTTACACGAAACCTAAACCCTCTTGCAAAAAGGGCTTTACGCAATGCCAATTCAGGTTTTGTATCTTTCGAACGAATTTTCGACATGCATTCTGACCGCTTATTTTTATCCCAGATATCCAAATTTTAAAGATTACAATTAGATTGTAAAATTACAATTAAATTCTGATAACAATATAAATCTATAGTAAAAATATGTGTATCTTACAAATAATAATTATTACTACAAGAGTTCTTTCAACCAAAATATCACTATTAGAAATATATAATTTTCTACAATAGTACGGTTGTCTACAAACACAAATCAATACTTTAGAGAACCTAAATTAATGAATAAAGAATTCCACAAAAATATCATTATCCTATCTGCGTATTAATCTCCCGCTTGAAACCTACGGGATCGGACAGGTAGGGATAGCTGCTTGTCGCCCCTCCGGTAGTTACGGTTATCGTACCGTAATTCAATATCCTCCCCAAGACGGATTGTTTAATCTGCAGCCCCTCGCATTTTGCCAAGACCAGATCGAGTGCCCGGCGACTGATTACCCCGGTTTTAAGGATTACACGCTTGTTCGTGACGGCGTACACGGAGCCCGCCTTTACCATAATACGTTGGACAAGCGACACCACCCCCATAAACAGCAGGAATATCCCTCCGTAATGAAGCACTTTTATTTCCATAGTGCACAACCACCAGCCCGGCAAAAAGAGTAACACGGGCTGAAAGAACAGGGCTGGATGCAGCTTTGCCACATATTTGATTTCTTCCCCCGGTTGCAAGTTCTGTTTTAAGTAGTCCATATCCTTATAGATTGATTATGGCGGCAAGTTAGCGATTCGTCCTTATATAGTACCTGACACTTTTTTACCTTTACATAACCTTTTTTGACCGGGGAATAAAATTCCCTTCGTCCAAGAAAAAAGCCCGGCAATTCCGGGCTTTCTCTTTTCACTGATTCTGTGCTATCTCTCTTTTTCTTCATCGCCGCCGCCTTCATTCTGAAAGGAAAAGGAAACAGAAACGACCTGCCCGTTATTATCCTGCACATATATATCTATCGTTTGCTGGTCGGTGCAATGCGAGGTATAATACAACCGGAACACCATTCTATCAAGCGGGTAAAGGTCGTTCGGGGCAAACACCGTACCGTCATCCAGGCGAAGCTCGCCTTTGCCGTCCGGCTGGAAATAACGGATATAGTACCGCGTCCGGTCATAATCGCCCTCCCGCCACAACGTACAACGGATTTCTGCCGTTTCACCGTCTATGATCTTCTTTTGCACGGGCATCGTTTCCAACCGGAAACCATATACCTGCTGTACGTCCAGGTCGGTATCGCAGGCTACCAGCAGGAGGATAATCACGCCCAAGCCGACACATACCGCCAAAATTCTTTGAATACTTATCTTTTTCATCGTCTTACATTCCTATAAGTTAGTAGTTAATTTAATATTTGTTCCCACTTGTTCCACAACCAGAACACTCACCGCGTTTCCAAGAAGCCCGTATCTTATACTACGGCTTATCTCACGGATTTCTCCATCGTAATCCCCGTAACGGGTATAATCGTCAGGAAAGCCCTGCAACCTTTCACCCTCAATCTCGGTTACCATCCTCAATGAATTATAGTCTATGGCCGTCATAAAAGGTTTATAATGACCACCCGGAGGTATAACCTGTATATAGGGTACGATATTCGAGGCACGCCCGTAGCTTTTGGTTATCGTTCCGATATGGGAGGGTACCGGTTCTTGTGAAGCTCCACTACCTTGCGTATCCTCGCTTCCGACAGGAAATATATGTCCGGCACATTTTTCAGACACACGTCCGACAAGGTAGATTCTCTCTCTGTTCTGGGGTAGAA
>ERZ773208.2677-NODE-2677-length-11730-cov-51.216103_pt1 | contig 11730 bp, 11 predicted proteins | sample MGYA00581006_ERZ773208 | MGnify/ENA primary metagenome ERZ773208 (study PRJEB29015, sample SAMEA2737793) | human gut metagenome | biome: human gut; feature: human-associated habitat; material: faeces | place: China | collected 2012 ... | reverse complement strand
ATTGCCGGGATTGCCTTGTGTCGCAATGCTTTTTGGGTTGGTCAGTAGACATTAAATAGACTATATTGGACATACGCTGTTCAACTTCTTTTGCAATACAGCGAAATATCCCTTCTATCCCCTTCAAATGTATTCACGCGCGTAATATTCCGCAAACATCGTTGTAACATATCACATACGCGGTTGTGACGTCGCTCCGCCAGTTAATCGTAAACAGCACTTCTTCCTGCACCTGCACGGCGTCAGCGACGTGGTGGAGTTCCACCGCAGCCCCGACGGTGTTGCGCTGCACGGACGCGAAGGGCTGTGGCTGCCGTACCCGGTAGAATACAAAAAAGGGTCAGACAAAACGCAGGATGCCGACGAGGTGCAGCTGTGCGCACAGGCGCTCTGCTTGGAGGAGATGCTCTGCTGCGCCATCCCGGAGGGCAGCTTGTTTTACGGCGAACCCCGCCGGCGGACGCGGGTTGCGCTGGATGAATCCCTCCGTGCGCGGACGTTGTCGCTTCTGGTGGAACTGCTGGAGAATCAGGCGCGCGGACATACGCCATCCGTTCGGGCGCACAAGGGCTGCAATGCCTGCTCGCTCAAGGATGTATGCGTTCCGCGGCTCATCCGAACCGGCAGCGTCCGCGCCTACATGCACGCCCGTATTGCGGAGGATTCGCCATGAGAAAGATGCTGAATACGCTGTTCGTGACGACGGAAGACGCCTACTTGTCGCTGGAAAACGAGAATATCGTCGTCCATGTGGGCGAGGAAAAGCGCGCGCAGTATCCCCTGCTGATGCTGGAGGGCATTCTGACTTTCTCCTACAAAGGCGCAAGTCCAGCACTCATGGGTGCTTGCGCAGAGCGCGGTATTGGGCTGACGTTTCTGACACCGCGCGGGCGATTTTTAGCGCGCGTCTGCGGCAGCGAGCGCGGCAATGTTCTGCTGCGCCGCGAGCAGTATCGGCGCGCCGACAGCCTATCCGCCAGCTGCCTGATTGCACGGAATTTCATCTTCGGCAAGGTATACAATCAGCGCTGGGTGCTGGAGCGTACCATCCGCGACCACGCCTTGCGCGTGAATGTGCAGGCACTCAAGGATGTTTCCGCCGCGTTAGATGCCAAGCTGCCGCAAATTGAATCAGCGGTTGATTTAGATGTGCTGCGCGGGCTGGAAGGCGACGCATCCGCCGATTATTTTTCGGTATTCAACGAAATGATACTGACTCAAAAGGCGGATTTCTTGCTGAACGGCCGCAATCGCCGCCCGCCGCAGGACAACATGAACGCCCTGCTTTCCTTCGCCTATGTGCTGCTCGCCAACGACTGCGCTGCCGCGCTGGAAAGCGTCGGGCTGGATGCCTACGTCGGCTTCATGCACCGCGACCGTCCGGGGCGCACGTCGCTCGCCCTTGACCTGATGGAAGAACTGCGCGCCCCGATGGCAGATCGCCTCTGCATCACGCTGGTGAACAACCGTGTGCTGCAGGACAAGCACTTCGACCGGCAGGAAAGCGGCGCCGTCTTCTTGAACGATGCCGGGCGCAAGCAGTTCTTGACTGCGTGGCAAAACCGCAAACGCGAAGAAATCACCCACCCGTTCCTGAAAGAAAAAATCATGTGGGGGCTTGTTCCCTATGTACAGGCGCTGCTGCTTGCGCGCACCCTCCGCGGCGACACAGACGGTTATCCCCCATTCCTCTGGAAATAACCCGAAAGCGAGGCGTTCCCGATGCTGGTTCTAATCACCTACGATGTTTCCACCGTCGATGCAGACGGCAAACGCCGCTTGCGGCAAGTCGCCAAGCGCTGCGTCGTCCACGGTCAGCGCGTGCAGAATTCCGTATTTGAGTGCTCTTTGGATGCCGCACAGTACAAGCTGCTTCAGGCGGAACTTCGGCAGCTGATTGACCCGGAAAAGGACAGTTTGCGCTTTTACAACCTCGGCAATCACTACGAAAGCCGGATTGAGCACATTGGCGTGAAGACGAGCTACGCCCCGGAAGGGCTGCTGATGCTGTAAGGGCGCGCCGCGCGAATCGCCCGTGCGAAGCGCAAGCCTCCAGCCTTTTGCAGGGAGGTTCGCACCGGATTTCGCGGTCTTTTCGGCAAAATTACCGCATTTTCGGCTAAGCTGATTCTCAAAAGGACTGTTTTGTGGTATACTTTTTGTGCAAAGCCTATGATTCTGATCGACAGAATTGTTACTTTGCGCTGTCGCTCCCCGTGCGGGGAGCGTGGATTGAAATCCGTGCCGTGCCATGTGCGCCTCGCGGCTGTTTTGTCGCTCCCCGTGCGGGGAGCGTGGATTGAAATGACGCCTACAAGCAGCAGGTGGAGACGGAAAAGGTCGCTCCCCGTGCGGGGAGCGTGGATTGAAATGGCGTGGGTGATGGGTTCGGCGTGGGTGACGGATTGTCGCTCCCCGTGCGGGGAGCGTGGATTGAAATACCAGCAAGGCAACCGGGACTGTTTACCAGCCCGGTCGCTCCCCGTGCGGGGAGCGTGGATTGAAATTGAAGTATATGCTAAATTGTTGCGCAACAAATATAGGTCGCTCCCCGTGCGGGGAGCGTGGATTGAAATTAAGGCTGTTTGAAGAACGTCCTTGTCGTTGTGTCGCTCCCCGTGCGGGGAGCGTGGATTGAAATTACTGTTTTATTTTGCATAAAAAGAACGGCGCTTGTCGCTCCCCGTGCGGGGAGCGTGGATTGAAATATTGAGGAAGAGGCGTGGTGCGACGACGACATCTCGTCGCTCCCCGTGCGGGGAGCGTGGATTGAAATGCCCAAACTGCCCTGCAGCCTTTGGGCAAAGGATGTCGCTCCCCGTGCGGGGAGCGTGGATTGAAATAGGATGCTCGTTTCTTCGCCGCGCTTGCCCGCCAGGTCGCTCCCCGTGCGGGGAGCGTGGATTGAAATAACATGGAGGGGCTGATGCGCGGCGACTACAAGGTCGCTCCCCGTGCGGGGAGCGTGGATTGAAATTGGTCGGGGCGGATGAAAAGCTGGAACAAAAAGGTCGCTCCCCGTGCGGGGAGCGTGGATTGAAATGATGAGGGCGCGGCGGAATACCCCGCCGCCCGCGCGTCGCTCCCCGTGCGGGGAGCGTGGATTGAAATCACTACCGCGCGCCCGCACACGCGACGCGCCCGCGTCGCTCCCCGTGCGGGGAGCGTGGATTGAAATGAGGCGTCGCGGAAAACCAAAACGCCGCGAAATCGTCGCTCCCCGTGCGGGGAGCGTGGATTGAAATCAAGGTGGAACGTTACGGTAATCGGGTCTGTATCGTCGCTCCCCGTGCGGGGAGCGTGGATTGAAATGTGTTTGAAGACGTATGTGCGACGGAGGGGATGCGTCGCTCCCCGTGCGGGGAGCGTGGATTGAAATATGTACACGAACGTGCGGCGGCAGCTGGCGGCGTCGTCGCTCCCCGTGCGGGGAGCGTGGATTGAAATGCCTTCAAGTCCAGATTCGCCATGCTTGCCCGAAGTCGCTCCCCGTGCGGGGAGCGTGGATTGAAATGTCGTTTTCCAGCTCCACGCCGTTACCCAGCAGATGTCGCTCCCCGTGCGGGGAGCGTGGATTGAAATCTGCCTTGTCGAAGTCCTCGCTGTGCTTGTATGCGTCGCTCCCCGTGCGGGGAGCGTGGATTGAAATGGGAATGCCGCTGACAATGCGCTCTAAGTCGTCGTCGCTCCCCGTGCGGGGAGCGTGGATTGAAATACCCTGCGACGTGGCGATTTGCAGCGGCCTTGCGTCGCTCCCCGTGCGGGGAGCGTGGATTGAAATGGAATGGCCGACCCCATCGGCATCTGGGGCAAGTCGCTCCCCGTGCGGGGAGCGTGGATTGAAATATCTTCGAGGTAAAACGTGAGAAGTGATAGCTTGGTCGCTCCCCGTGCGGGGAGCGTGGATTGAAATGCGAATACCTTTTTCGCCTGTGCGATGCTCTCCAGTCGCTCCCCGTGCGGGGAGCGTGGATTGAAATTTGCGGTCGCAACATATAGTGGGACAACCACGTCAGTCGCTCCCCGTGCGGGGAGCGTGGATTGAAATCACTACCGCGCGCCCGCACACGCGACGCGCCCGGTCGCTCCCCGTGCGGGGAGCGTGGATTGAAATCTGTGCGCTTATACACGTTGTACACAACTCGCCGTCGCTCCCCGTGCGGGGAGCGTGGATTGAAATATGTAGTGGCAATATATGTTCAGCGCTTCGGGCGTCGCTCCCCGTGCGGGGAGCGTGGATTGAAATACGCCCGACGCCATCACCTGCAAGGGCAAGTCCGTCGCTCCCCGTGCGGGGAGCGTGGATTGAAATGTAGCCAACTTTCATCAGCACCTGCACCATTGCCAGTCGCTCCCCGTGCGGGGAGCGTGGATTGAAATTGTAAGGATGTAACGCACGCCGATTATTTGGATTGTCGCTCCCCGTGCGGGGAGCGTGGATTGAAATCGCGTCCACCATCAACAAGTGGGCGCAGGAGGCGCGTCGCTCCCCGTGCGGGGAGCGTGGATTGAAATCATTGTGATACCCCTTTCTGTCTTTGCGCTTTTCGTCGCTCCCCGTGCGGGGAGCGTGGATTGAAATTATCAAAGTTAGTGGACAAGCTGCCTTGCGACAAAGTCGCTCCCCGTGCGGGGAGCGTGGATTGAAATAAAATCAAATTGCCATCTGGGCTGACCGCGTTGGTCGCTCCCCGTGCGGGGAGCGTGGATTGAAATCGACGAACGCACCGGTAATCGTTTCATCCGTTGGTCGCTCCCCGTGCGGGGAGCGTGGATTGAAATCGTTTCCATCAGCATGATTTTCATGTGCGTATTCGGTCGCTCCCCGTGCGGGGAGCGTGGATTGAAATTCAAGAAAATAACCGGGCTGGTAAACAGTCCCGGTTGTCGCTCCCCGTGCGGGGAGCGTGGATTGAAATACGGTGACGGTTTCCCAGTCAGTAAGGACTGCGGGTCGCTCCCCGTGCGGGGAGCGTGGATTGAAATGGTTTCCGTGCTGCCCGTGATGGAAAGCCCCGTGGTCGCTCCCCGTGCGGGGAGCGTGGATTGAAATCAGCCGCCCATGACCCTCGACAATCAGGTTTTCCGTCGCTCCCCGTGCGGGGAGCGTGGATTGAAATGACGTTCGCGCTGGGAGCAAAGAGGCGCTGGAAGAGTCGCTCCCCGTGCGGGGAGCGTGGATTGAAATGTTCCGGGCAATTTCATTTTTGGCGACTTGCCGGTCGCTCCCCGTGCGGGGAGCGTGGATTGAAATGACTACCTGTGCGGACTGTCCGACAACCCGCAGGTGTCGCTCCCCGTGCGGGGAGCGTGGATTGAAATTTGCCTGGAACAATTCGACTTCGAGGAGAACGAGGTCGCTCCCCGTGCGGGGAGCGTGGATTGAAATGGATTGTCGCTGTACTTTTCCAAGTCTCCATACGGTCGCTCCCCGTGCGGGGAGCGTGGATTGAAATCTCTTCGCCCGGCTCGAACACCTGAAAGATGTTCGTCGCTCCCCGTGCGGGGAGCGTGGATTGAAATAATTATATCACGCCTTTGTGATTTGCGCAAGCCCGTCGCTCCCCGTGCGGGGAGCGTGGATTGAAATAGCTGCGCCAGCGCGCCGATGCGCTCGGTCAGGGTAGTCGCTCCCCGTGCGGGGAGCGTGGATTGAAATGCTCGTTGCCTGCTACACGGACATCGAGCGTGAGCGTCGCTCCCCGTGCGGGGAGCGTGGATTGAAATGTGCGGACTGGGCTGGGGGCTTGCGCCCTTGCCTTGTCGCTCCCCGTGCGGGGAGCGTGGATTGAAATTTGTTGTCCGGGTCGATTTCTGCGGTGATACTGTCGCTCCCCGTGCGGGGAGCGTGGATTGAAATTGCGAAGTACCTGTCTCTTGCGGAAACGTGGAAGTCGCTCCCCGTGCGGGGAGCGTGGATTGAAATTCCTCGAAGTCGAACTGCTCCAAACAAGACGCGCGTCGCTCCCCGTGCGGGGAGCGTGGATTGAAATGATGCGATTGCATCCGCAGCTGACGGTACCACGGGTCGCTCCCCGTGCGGGGAGCGTGGATTGAAATCCCTTGTGTGTTTCCATCAGCAGGATTTTCATGGTCGCTCCCCGTGCGGGGAGCGTGGATTGAAATTGCCGCAAACACGCAGACCGACAAAAGGCGCGGCGTCGCTCCCCGTGCGGGGAGCGTGGATTGAAATGTGCATCGGCTGGTGGCTGGTAGCGGTTCGACTTGTGTCGCTCCCCGTGCGGGGAGCGTGGATTGAAATTGTCGCGGTCAGTCGTCGTCGCGGCGCTTGCGCGTGTCGCTCCCCGTGCGGGGAGCGTGGATTGAAATCTTTTCTCGCTCTGATAGCTCAATGTGATACGCGTCGCTCCCCGTGCGGGGAGCGTGGATTGAAATTGGGATGTCGAGGTTAAAGTCGTCGCTCATTTTTTGTCGCTCCCCGTGCGGGGAGCGTGGATTGAAATCGTTGGCAATCGTCTGCCGCTTGAAGCGGATTGGTCGCTCCCCGTGCGGGGAGCGTGGATTGAAATGCTTGATTACCCGCTTTGCGAATACCTCTGCATCGTCGCTCCCCGTGCGGGGAGCGTGGATTGAAATGCTTGATTACCCGCTTTGCGAATACCTCTGCATCGTCGCTCCCCGTGCGGGGAGCGTGGATTGAAATAACAAGGATGATTGCTCCGCCTTTTTCCGTGTGGCGTCGCTCCCCGTGCGGGGAGCGTGGATTGAAATTGGCTGAGTGTCCCTGGCGTAATGCCCAGCGCATTCGTCGCTCCCCGTGCGGGGAGCGTGGATTGAAATATTGTGTGAGACGGATTCCCGACGCTCTTTACCGTCGCTCCCCGTGCGGGGAGCGTGGATTGAAATAGCTTCGTCGTGTCGCCGTTCACGTCAACCGTCGTCGTCGCTCCCCGTGCGGGGAGCGTGGATTGAAATGGGCTGGGCTTGCGCCCTTGCAAGGCTTGCTCGCGTCGCTCCCCGTGCGGGGAGCGTGGATTGAAATTGCACGGCTGCAATCGCAAGCGCGCGCGCAACACCGTCGCTCCCCGTGCGGGGAGCGTGGATTGAAATGCGGATATACCCACGAAAACGATTGAAAACAGCGTCGCTCCCCGTGCGGGGAGCGTGGATTGAAATGCCATCAGAGGCGAACGATTCTGGGTTGTTTATGTCGCTCCCCGTGCGGGGAGCGTGGATTGAAATCCCAACAAGTAACGTTCACCATATTCTTCCATTTGTCGCTCCCCGTGCGGGGAGCGTGGATTGAAATTATTCCTCCAATTAATTAAATCAGTCGTTTTTGGTCGCTCCCCGTGCGGGGAGCGTGGATTGAAATATACTTTTCACCCTCCATTTTTTGGGCGGGCTGTGTCGCTCCCCGTGCGGGGAGCGTGGATTGAAATAAGTTTAGTCATTTCTATTCCTCCAATTAATTAAGTCGCTCCCCGTGCGGGGAGCGTGGATTGAAATGGGGCTGGGCTTGCGCCCTTGCAAGGCTTGCTCGTCGCTCCCCGTGCGGGGAGCGTGGATTGAAATTCGAACTTCGCGCCGCACTGGGCGCAGGTGCATTCTGTCGCTCCCCGTGCGGGGAGCGTGGATTGAAATGCCTCGATGCGCTGTGCCGTCAGTGCGTCAATCACGTCGCTCCCCGTGCGGGGAGCGTGGATTGAAATATTTTCGCCGCCGCATTGCGGATTTGCAAGGGCGTGTCGCTCCCCGTGCGGGGAGCGTGGATTGAAATGCTTCCCAGATTGCCGCCCGCGCCTCTGCGTTTGGTCGCTCCCCGTGCGGGGAGCGTGGATTGAAATCCAGCCGTTCGCCTTTTCTGCTTGTTTTTTGGTGGTCGCTCCCCGTGCGGGGAGCGTGGATTGAAATGTGAGGTCGCGCAAATGGTCATCATGTTCGCGAGTCGCTCCCCGTGCGGGGAGCGTGGATTGAAATGATTATTCCAGTTACGCCTAACGCCCGCGAATCAGTCGCTCCCCGTGCGGGGAGCGTGGATTGAAATCCCTGACCGCCCGCGAATCAGCAGACGGTCACGGGTCGCTCCCCGTGCGGGGAGCGTGGATTGAAATCTTGATGGTCTCAAATGTGCAGTTATTGATGATTTGTCGCTCCCCGTGCGGGGAGCGTGGATTGAAATGACTTCGCCGTGACGGATTTCCCGGACGCGAACTCCGTCGCTCCCCGTGCGGGGAGCGTGGATTGAAATTCCGTGCGCACATATTTCAGGTACTGCGCGTGCATGTCGCTCCCCGTGCGGGGAGCGTGGGTTGAAATCCTCGAAAACGCGGAGGACGCAATCCGCGAAACCGTCGCTCCCCGTGCGGGGAGCGTGGGTTGAAATCTCTTGCGGGGGCGCTCTCCGGCATCCGCCCGGTCGTCGCTCCCCGTGCGGGGAGCGTGGGTTGAAATAACCATGTACCCGTGGTTCTTCCACTCGGCGAAGGTGGTCGCTCCCCGTGCGGGGAGCGTGGGTTGAAATCTCTCGCTTGCCGTCCGCCTCAATGCTGCGCGTGTGTCGCTCCCCGTGCGGGGAGCGTGGGTTGAAATCGCGACCGGCGCTCATCAGGCGGGGTTAAATCGTGTCGCTCCCCGTGCGGGGAGCGTGGGTTGAAATTTGTCCATCTCGTACTTAACCGCCAACAGCAGGGGTCGCTCCCCGTGCGGGGAGCGTGGGTTGAAATGTTTCCTCTGCCGCTGGCACGGGCAAGGGCAACACGTCGCTCCCCGTGCGGGGAGCGTGGGTTGAAATATTGCCTTGTCCTTCTTTCCGCCGGTTCCGCGTGTCGCTCCCCGTGCGGGGAGCGTGGATTGAAATCTTCTTTCCGCCGGTTCCGCGTCCGGCCATCGTCGTCGCTCCCCGTGCGGGGAGCGTGGATTGAAATCAATTTTGTCGGGTCGAGTTGAATTACTCCGAAGTCGCTCCCCGTGCGGGGAGCGTGGATTGAAATGACAAACTCGTAGATGGCCGCGACGAAGCGCCCGTCGCTCCCCGTGCGGGGAGCGTGGATTGAAATCGCCGTGCGTGCCGCGTCGCGCGGACGGGGCTTGGTCGCTCCCCGTGCGGGGAGCGTGGATTGAAATACAAACGCCCCAAAAAGGCTTATCATAGGCTCACGTCGCTCCCCGTGCGGGGAGCGTGGATTGAAATGCCATTCCGCCGCCTCGTTCGTCCCCCGCGGGGGGGCGCTCCCCGTGCGGGGAGCGTGGATTGAAATTGTTTGCCTCCATTCCGGGCGTGCGCCCGTCTTGTCGCTCCCCGTGCGGGGAGCGTGGATTGAAATGGGGCAGTTGACCGCCCAGCTGAACGGAACGTCTCGTCGCTCCCCGTGCGGGGAGCGTGGATTGAAATCGCGTTGACGGAGGCGGTGGCGATGCCCATGAGCGTCGCTCCCCGTGCGGGGAGCGTGGATTGAAATATTGAGGAAGAGGCGTGGTACGACGACGACATCTGTCGCTCCCCGTGCGGGGAGCGTGGATTGAAATGCTTCCCACGGCCAAACCAACGTTAAGGGCGCGCGTCGCTCCCCGTGCGGGGAGCGTGGATTGAAATAGCTCGCTGTCGAGCATCTTCAGCTTCGCCGTCGTCGCTCCCCGTGCGGGGAGCGTGGATTGAAATAGAAGGTGGTAGCGAGTGTTGTCGTAGTGCCGCCGTCGCTCCCCGTGCGGGGAGCGTGGATTGAAATACGGTGACGCAGAAGAACGCGGCATCAATCCGCGTCGCTCCCCGTGCGGGGAGCGTGGATTGAAATCTTTTCGTCCGCGTCACGGAGGTTGAAACCGTCGAGTCGCTCCCCGTGCGGGGAGCGTGGATTGAAATCATCGTCATGGGTATAGATACCGTCGGCCGCGGGTCGCTCCCCGTGCGGGGAGCGTGGATTGAAATCCGCCAAAAGGCGGGTAACAATTTTGTAGGCGGTGTCGCTCCCCGTGCGGGGAGCGTGGATTGAAATTTATTGCCCACCGGGGAAGCCGTCGCGGACGCGGTGTCGCTCCCCGTGCGGGGAGCGTGGATTGAAATAACAATGGCGACGGCGTTCTTTTCGTTCAGGTAAGTCGCTCCCCGTGCGGGGAGCGTGGATTGAAATTTCGCGCCGGTGGTGCTGGATGCGACCGAGAGGGTCGCTCCCCGTGCGGGAAGCGTGGATTGAAATGTTGGAGCAGGAACCCCTCGACTGGCCGACAAACGTCGCTCCCCGTGCGGGGAGCGTGGATTGAAATATCGTGGTCGGGTTGATTTGGTAGCCCTGCGCCAGTCGCTCCCCGTGCGGGGAGCGTGGATTGAAATCATCTTCCGCTTGCGCTCGGACACACAGACTTACAGTCGCTCCCCGTGCGGGGAGCGTGGATTGAAATGGACCAACGCCATAAAGCGCCTGAATTACACCAAGTCGCTCCCCGTGCGGGGAGCGTGGATTGAAATGCCTTGCAATTGTGGTACATCTGCCATCTGTCGCGTCGCTCCCCGTGCGGGGAGCGTGGATTGAAATGATGCGCTCAGCAAGCTCGGAGAGCGTGGGTGTTGTCGCTCCCCGTGCGGGGAGCGTGGATTGAAATGCACCGTATGTGCCGTCGGGAACAGGGCGGAAAAGTCGCTCCCCGTGCGGGGAGCGTGGATTGAAATAAGAAGTAACAATTTTTCCTCATCCGTGATGTAGTCGCTCCCCGTGCGGGGAGCGTGGATTGAAATAAATTATTGGGATTCCACGCGGAAGAAGGTGGCAAGTCGCTCCCCGTGCGGGGAGCGTGGATTGAAATGTTCCCGTGGGCGCAACCTCGCAATAGTAGCCGTCCGTCGCTCCCCGTGCGGGGAGCGTGGATTGAAATGCATACATGGCACCGGCTTGTGCAGCAGAAATCGTCGCTCCCCGTGCGGGGAGCGTGGATTGAAATCTTGAAAAGCGTCCACGTGTGCGCTTTTGGTCTTGTCGCTCCCCGTGCGGGGAGCGTGGATTGAAATTGCATGGCGGCGGCCATCCTGAGCGCGGCGTCCGCGTCGCTCCCCGTGCGGGGAGCGTGGATTGAAATTTTGCGGCGGCGGGCTTCTTCGCGGCGGGCTTGTCGTCGCTCCCCGTGCGGGGAGCGTGGATTGAAATTTCCGGGGTCTGTCCCCACAAGCCCGCTCCGATGCGTCGCTCCCCGTGCGGGGAGCGTGGATTGAAATCGGGCTTTGCGTCGGAGATTGGGACAAGCTCAGTCGCTCCCCGTGCGGGGAGCGTGGATTGAAATGTAGAATTTATCCGCTTTCTATAGGCATAGAATGTCGCTCCCCGTGCGGGGAGCATGGATTGAAATTAAAGGGGCAGGAAAACCCTTAGGGCAAATCATCCAGCTTGTAGACGCCGTCGGACAGCTCCTCCATCTGGCCCACGAGCTTTCCGTCACGGTATACCTCAAAGACTGCGCCACTCAGGTGATGATCGGGATAGCTTTTATCCACCTTGGTCAGCTGAACGCTGCCGCGAATGAGCTTGTTGGTGATCTCAATCTCGACCACAGCACCGTTCTGATCTACCTTCACGGTATAAGGCGTGTCATCCATCACATAGCCCTCCGGCGCAGCGATTTCACGAACCACATACTCGCCATAAGGGATGTCCGCGAAGGTGAAGCTGCCGCCCTCTGCGGAAACGGTGGTCAGGATAGGCTCGGTGTCGTCTGTAAGGAACAGCCCGATGGTAGCTCCGGCCAGCGCCTTGCCGTCCTCATCCTTCTTCATGCCGTGGA
>ERZ773208.2672-NODE-2672-length-11762-cov-4.030836_pt1 | contig 11762 bp, 8 predicted proteins | sample MGYA00581006_ERZ773208 | MGnify/ENA primary metagenome ERZ773208 (study PRJEB29015, sample SAMEA2737793) | human gut metagenome | biome: human gut; feature: human-associated habitat; material: faeces | place: China | collected 2012 ... | reverse complement strand
CTCATCGCCGCCCTCTACCTCGACGGCGGCATGGAGGTGGCAAAGAACTTCATCCTGCCCTTCATCACCGAGGGCAAGCACGCCGAGGCGGACTACAAGACCCGCCTGCAGGAGATCGTGCAGCAGAACCCGGAAGAGCGCCTGAGCTATGTGGTGGAAAGCGAGTCCGGCCCGGATCACGACAAGCATTTTGTGGTGGCGGTGCGCTTTAACTCCGACCGCGTGGCGCGGGGCGAGGGACGCAGCAAAAAGGCCGCCGAGCAGTGCGCCGCCAAGGAAGCGCTCAAGCTGCTGGGCGTGATAAAGGAAAAGTAAATGGTATTCAAGGAACTGGAGATCCAGGGCTTTAAAAGTTTTCCCGATAAGGTAAAGATCAGTTTTGATACCGGCGTCACCGGCGTGGTGGGCCCCAACGGCTCCGGCAAGTCCAACCTTTCGGACGCAGTGCGCTGGGTGCTGGGCGAGACCAGCTCCCGCCAGCTGCGTGCCGCCGGCAAAATGGAGGACGTCATTTTCGGCGGCACCCGCAAGCGCAGCCCCATGGGCTTTGCGCAGGTGCGGCTGACGCTGGACAACGCCGCCCACACGCTGGATGTGGACGCGGACGAGGTGACCATCGGCCGCAAATACTACCGCTCCGGCGACAGCGAGTACACCATCAACGGGCAGGTATGCCGCCTGCGGGACGTGTACGAGTTGCTGCTGGATACCGGCATCGGACGGGACGGCTACTCGGTCATCGGGCAGGGACGCATTGCGGAGATCGTGGCAGCCAAAAGCAGCGAGCGCCGCGAGATCTTTGAAGAAGCCTGCGGCATTGCCAAGTACCGCTACCGCAAGACCGAAGCCGAGCGCCGTCTGGCCGCAGCGGGCGAGAACTTGGAACGGTTGCGGGATATCCTTGGCGAGCTGGAAAGCCGGGTGGGTCCGCTGGAAAAAGAAAGCGCCAAGGCGCAGAAGTTTCTGGAACTGAGCGCCCAGCGCAAAACGCTGGAAGTGACCCTGTGGACCGATGGGGTGCACCGCGCCCGGGAAGCCGTGCGCCAGCAGGTGCGGGACTACGAGACCGCCCAGACCGACTACGAGCGTTTTGACCGGGAGACCAAGGCCGCCGAGCAGGAGGCTGAGGAGATCCGTATGCAGGCACAGCAGCTGACGGTTGCTGTCGAGCGCCTGAATGGGGATATCCGCAGCATCACCCAGCAGATCAGCGGCTCCGAAAGCCGCATCGCTGTGCTGGAAAACGATATTCTGCGCAATGACGAGAGCGCGGCTTCTTTGCAGCAGGAGATCGCCGCCGGGCAGCAGGACACTGCCGAGGCGGATGCCGCCTTGCAGCGCCACCGCGCCGTGGCAAAGACCATGGAGGCGGCAGGCGAAAAGCTTGCGGCAGAGATCGAAGCGCTGAATGCCGAACTTGCCCGGCTGGCAGATGCCAGCACCGCTAGCGGTGCCCGCAAGGACAGCCTGCGGGCAGAGCTTGCCGACCGCACCGCAAAGCGCACCGAGGCACAGGTGGCACAGGCTGCCGCCGAAGCCGCCGGAGACACCGCCCGGCAGCGTCTGCCCGCGCTGGAACAGAGCGCCCGGGATGCCGCCGCACAACTGGAGGAAACAAGACAGGATCTGGCCGATACCGTAAAATACCGGCAGACGCTGGAGGAAAACGAAAAACAGCTGGGCAACATCCGCTCCGGTCTGGAACTCAAGCTGCGCAGCCGCAAGGCCGCGCTGGACGAAGCCGATGCCGCTGAGCAGCGGCTGGGCAGGGAACTGGATGCCGCCCGGCAGCGCCTTTTGGTGCTGCGGGAGCTGGAAAAGAACATGGACGGCTACCAGAACTCGGTGCGCGCGGTCATGCGCGCCGCCGGAGCCCGCCGTCTGCGGGGCATTCTGGGGCCGGTATCCACCATCCTGAAAGTGGAGCCCGGGTGCGAGGTTGCCATCGAGACCGCACTGGGCGGTGCACTGCAGAACATTGTGGTGGAGAACGAAGCCGCTGCGAAAGCCGCTATCGCCCTGCTGCGCAACGACCATGCAGGCCGTGCCACCTTTCTGCCGCTGGATACCGTGCAGCCCGGCGTGTTCCGGGGACGGCTGTCCGGCACGGCACGGCTGGCCTCTGCGCTGGTGCAGGCCGACCCCCGGTACGAGAATATCGTCTCGAACCTGCTGGGGCGCATCATCGTGGTGGAGGATATCAACGAGGCCTCCCGCGTGGCGCGGGACAACGGCTACCACAACAAGGTGGTCACCATGGACGGACAGGTGATCAATGCAGGCGGCAGCTTTACCGGCGGCAGCGTGCAGCGCAGCGCCGGTCTGTTTACCCGCAAGCAGGAGATGGAAGAACTGCGCCTGAAGGCGGCCAAGCTGCAAAAGGACTGCCTTGCCGCACAGGAAAAGACTGACCAGTGTAAAGAGCAGGCAGATGCTTTGCAGGCAGAGCTGACCGCCACCGCCAGCGAGCAGATCACTGCCGCCAACGACCGGGTGCGTGCAGAGGCGGAGCAGAAGCGGCTGGAAGCCGCCGCTGCCCAGCTGGAAACTGCCGCGCGGGACGCACAGCAGCAGATGGACGCCTTGCAGGCTGCGTTGAACGACAGCCGCGCCAAGGCCGATGCCGCTGCCTTGCAGCAGGCAGAGTTGACGGCGCAGATTGAGCAGCTGAGTGCCGAGCTGAGCTTCATCGCAGAGGGCAGCGACAGCTTTTTGACCCAGCAGAACCAGCTGGCACAGGCGCTTAGCGCCAAGCGACTGGAACAGGTGACCCGCCGTAAGGATGCGGAGCTGGCTTACAGCCAGATCGCTGCGCTGGAGCAGCGTGCCAAGGACGCCGCTGCCCGCCGCACTGCGCTGGAAGAAAGCCTTGCCGCCCTTGCCGCCCGCAGCGAAACCTGCCGCACCGAGATCGCAGCCATCCGCAAGGCCAAGACCGACAGCCAGACCACCATTACCCAAAAGGAGCAGGCCATCCGCGAAGCCACCGAAAAGCGGCTTGCCTGCCAGCAGAAGGAAACGGAAGCGCTGGCAAAAGCCCGCACCGCCTCCGACAGCCGCGAGGAGATGGGCCGGGAGATGGCGCGTCTCGCCGAGCGCAAGGCTGCTGCCGAGACCGAGTACGACCAGACCGTGGCAAAGCTGTGGGACGAGTACCAGCTCTCGGTCAGTCAGGCGGAGCAGCTGTGCGTGGAGTTCGACAGCCTGCCCGCTCTGCGGGCACAGGTGGCCGACCTGCGCGGCAAGATCCGTGCCCTTGGCAGCGTGAATGTGAGCGCCATTGAGGAGTATAAGGAAGTCAAAGCCCGCTACGATGATCTGTCCCGTCAAGTGACCGACGTGGAGGAGAGCCGCAACGAGCTGAGCCGCATGATCGCAAAGCTTTCCGCCCAGATGCGGGAGATCTTCACCGACAGCTTCCGCGCCATCAACGAAAACTTCAGCCGCGTATTCACCGAGCTGTTCGGCGGCGGCGAAGCCAGCCTTGTGCTGGAGGACGAAAGCGATGTGCTGGCCTGCGGCATCGGCATCCGGGTAGCCCCGCCGGGCAAGGTCATCAAGAATCTGGAAGCCCTTTCCGGCGGCGAGCAGGCGCTGGTGGCTATCAGCATCTACTTTGCCATTCTGGCGGTGAACCCCGCGCCCTTCTGCATTCTGGACGAGATCGAAGCCGCCTTGGACGATGCCAACGTGGTGCGGTTTGCCCAGTATCTGCGCCGCATCAGCGATAAGACCCAGTTCATCGTCATCACCCACCGCCGCGGCACCATGGAAGCTGCCAACGTGCTGTATGGCGTGACCATGCAGGAGGACGGCGTGTCCAAGCTGCTCAAGCTGGATCTGGAACAGGTTGACGCAACGCTGGTTTCCTGATATAAAATAAACAGAAAATAGATAGGAGGACCACTATGGCGTTCTTCGGATTTGGAAAAAAAGAAAAAGACAAGATGAAAACGGGTCTGGAAAAGACCCGCACCGGATTCTGGGGCAGCATTATGAACACCCTGACCGGCAGCGTCATCGACGATGAGATGTACGATGATCTGGAGGAGCAGCTGATCCTTGCCGATGTAGGCGGTGAGGTGGCGGTGCATCTGGTGGATAAACTCCGCGATCGTGTGCGCGACAAGGGGCTCAAGACCGGCGAACAGGCCGCAGACGCCCTGCGCGACATCATTGCCGAGGAGATGACCCCGGAGGCCGAGATGGCGCTGGACGGCAAGCCCGCTGTCATTCTGGTCATCGGCGTCAACGGCGTGGGCAAGACCACCAGCATTGCCAAGCTGGCCGATTACTACACCCGGCAGGGCAAGCGGGTCATGCTGGCCGCCGGTGATACCTTCCGCGCCGCTGCCAGTGAGCAGCTGGAGATCTGGGCAAGCCGCGCCGGTGTGCCCATCGTCAGTGCGGGCGAAGGCGCAGACCCCGCTGCCGTCATCTTTGATACGGTCAAGTCTGCCACCGCACGCGGCTATGATATGGTCATTGCGGACACCGCAGGCCGTCTGCACAACAAATCAAACCTGATGGCAGAACTTTCCAAGATCAGCCGCAGCGTCAAAAAGGCAAGCCCGGAAGCCAGCCTTGAGACCCTGCTGGTGCTGGATGCCATCACCGGGCAGAACGCCATCAGTCAGGCCAAGGAGTTCTGCAAGGCTGCCGATGCCACCGGCATCATCCTGACCAAGCTGGACGGCACCGCCAAGGGCGGCTGCGTTGTGGCGGTCAAGCAGCGTCTGGGCCTGCCGGTGCGCTTTATCGGTGTGGGCGAGGGCATCGACGACCTGCTGCCCTTCACCCCGGAGGGCTTTGTGGAAGAGCTGCTCCCCCGGGAATGGAAACACTAAAATAGAACCCTCTCACCGTTCCGTCCGCTTGCAGCGGCGCGGAAACGGAGATTCCCCTCTCTGGCGCTGGACGCGCCATCTCTCCCCGGCCGGGGAGAGTCTTTCCTCTCAGGGGGAGCTTTGAAAGCGGAAGGAGTATCAAGATGAAAATTTGTGCAGCCACCGGCAACGCCGGAAAGCTTCGCGAGCTGCGCCGCATTCTGGAAGCGCAGGGACATGAGGTGGTCAGCCAGAAAGAGCTGGGCATCACCATCGAGCCGGAAGAGACCGGCACCACCTTTGCCGAGAATGCCCTCATCAAGGCCGAGACCATCTGCAAGGCCAGCGGTCTGCCTACCATCGCCGATGACTCCGGCCTGTGTGTGGACGCGCTGGACGGCGCACCCGGCGTGTACAGCGCCCGCTACTGCGGCCACCACGGTGACGATGAAGCCAACAACGATAAGCTTCTGGCTGCCATGCAGGCGGTGCCTGCCGGGCAGCGGGGGGCAAAGTTCGTCTCGGCGGTATGCTTCATCCTACCGGACGGTCGGCACCTGACCTGCATGGGCGAGTGCCCGGGCAGCATCGCCTTTACGCGGCTGTGCGGCGACTACGGTTTTGGCTACGACCCGCTGTTCATCCCCGCTGACTGCGGCGTGGGCAAAACGGACAAGCGCCCCAACACCGAGAACCGCAGCTACGCCCAGCTGACCCCGGACGAAAAGGACACCATCAGCCACCGCGGCAACGCGCTGGCAGCGCTGGAAAAGCAGCTGCCCAGCTTTCTGAGCGCAGTCACGGAAGAAGGCGTTATCGCACAGGTGTCTGGAAAAGTAGAGATCAAGCTGAAATGATCGTAAATCCGAAGATGGCTCGCCCTCTCCGCCTCACCTTGTTCGGCACCTCTCCCAAAGGGAGAGGCCTTGGCAAAAACACAAACTTTATCTCCTCGCCAGAGGCTCTCCCTTTGGGAGAGCTGGCGCGAAAGCGCCTGAGAGGGCGAGGTCGCTGACAGATACGCCCCATCCCGTGAAAAAGTAAAATTGAAAAATCCGAAATATCAACCTGAAAATAAAGGAGAAATACTATGCTGACAAGCAAACAGCGCGCTATTCTGCGCGGCAAGGCAAATACCATGGACCCCGTTTACATCGTGGGTAAGGGCGAGATCGACGAGACCCTGATCCAGGGCGTGAAGGATTGTCTGGACGCCCGGGAGCTGATCAAGCTCAAGGTGCTGGAAAACAGTATGTACAACGCCCGCGAGGCTGCTACCAAGCTGGCCGAGGCTACCGGCGCAGACTGCGTGCAGGTCATCGGCTCCAAGTTCGTGCTGTATCTGCAAAAGAAAAAGGACAGCGCCTACGCTGCCCTGCTGAAGTAAGATGAAGATCCTTCTCTATGGCGGCAGCTTCGACCCGCCCCATAACGGCCACCTGAATAATCTGCGTGCAGCGGCAGACCGTGTGCACCCGGATAAGATCGTGGTGATGCCGGCAGGCACCTCTCCTTTTAAGGAGGGGACAAACGCCTCCGGTGCGCTGCGGCTGGAAATGTGCCGGTGCTTTGCGGCGCTGGCGCAGGAGCCGGGTATGCCGCCGCTGGAAGTAAGCGGCTGGGAGGTGGCGCAGGCCGCAGCGGGCAGCCGCAATTATACCGTGCTCACGCTGGAAATGCTGGCAAGGGAAAACCCGGGCGCTGTGCTGTACCTTGCCATTGGCAGCGATATGCTGCTAAGCTTTGACGGCTGGCACCGCTGGCAGGATATCCTGCGCCTTGCGCGGGTGGTGGTCACCAGCCGGGATATCGGCGATGCACCGGCGCTGCACGCAAAGGCAAAGCTGCTGGACCCATCGGGCGGACGCATCCTGTTTGCCCCCGTGCAGGCGCTGCCTATGGCAAGCAGCCAGCTGCGGGCCCGGCTTGCCGCCGGAGAGGAGTGCGAAGCTGAACTGCCGGAGGAAGTGCGCAGCGTCATCCGGCGGGAAGGACTATACCGGAACACAGAAGGAAGTAGCAGATAAATGGATCTGAAACAGGCAAAAGAGCTTGTGCGCAGCAGCTTGAGCGATAAGCGCTACGAGCATACCATCAACGTGAAAAAAATGGCCGTCAAGCTGGCCAAGCACTACGGCACCGACCCGGAGCAGGCCGCACTGGCGGCGCTTTTGCACGATGCCGCCAAGGAACTGCCCAAGGACGAGATGCGCGCCATCATGCAGGCGTACCCGGAATACGCGCAGGGCGGCGAAGCACGCCCCACGCCGGTGTGGCACGGCATCTGCGCCGCCATTCTGGCGCGTACCGAGTGGGGCGTTACGGACGAAGCCGTGCTCAGCGCCATTGCCTGCCATACCGCAGGCAAGGCGGGCATGACCCAGCTAGACAAGATCCTGTATCTGGCCGATATGACCAGTGCCGAGCGGGACTGGCCCGGGGTGGAGAAGCTGCGCAAGCTGGAAATGAAGGACTTGGACGCAGCCATGTTGGCAGCGCTCCGGCAGACGAACGGTTTTGTGCTGTCCGAGGGCAAGCCCTTAGACCCCGAAAGCAAGGCCGCCTACGAGGATATCTTAGCGCACAGCGGGCAGAATGAAGGGTGAAGAGCCGGACGCCGATTAAAAATGGTTCCGGACATCCCCGGATAAAACAATTGCAGATTTTGCCGTACCATGCTATACTGAAGGATATGACAGGTCTGCAGGTGAAAAACTCTGCAGAGCAGTGAAAAGCTGGAGGATACAAAAAGCATGAGCCAAACGCCACGCCATATCAATACAGACCGCTCACTCAGCCGCCCGGGTCAGGCGGCGCGCGCCCCGCAGGCTGCCCCGGAGCAGAACACCCGCAGCACCGCCGGGGCACAGCACGCCCCGCCGCCCCGCCGCCCGGCACAGCCCGACATGGGCGGGAATGACGCACCGCGCCGCCGCAAAAAGAAGAAAAAGACCCCGCTGTGGCTGCCCTTTGCCATTGTGATGGGAGTGATCGCCGTGATCTCCGGTGTGGTGGTGTACGGTGTGAGCCTTGTGAACAAGGTGGAGGACAGTATCCGCCCGGCAGAAAGTGCCCCCTCCATCGTACAGGAGATCCAAACCGCCGAGGAGTACAAGGGCGATGTGGTCAACATTCTGGTCTGCGGCATCGACTTTGAAGAGGGACGCTCTTACAGCGACGCCAGCTCCAACGATGGCATGACGGATATGATCCTGTACTGCCAGTTCGATATCAAGGGCGGTGCGCTGCGGATGCTGCAGATCCCCCGCAACACGCTGGTGACCACCCAGAACCGCAAGCTTACCCTTTCCAACGGCAAGACCTATGCCGTTTCCAACTACCAGATCAACTCGGTGGCGCTTTCCAACGGCGGCAGCATTGCCGCGCTGGCAGATGTCATCTACGACCAGTACCACCTGCCCATCGACTACTATGTCACCATTGATATGCAGGCGCTGGTGGAAATGGTGGATAACTTCGGCGGCATCGAGGTGTATATCCCCCGGGATATGTCCTACGGCGGCAGTAAGCTGCTGAAGGGCTACCGCAATCTGGACGGTGCCTCGGCAGAGTTCTTTGTGCGCTGCCGCCACGGCGACGGCTACGCAAACTCCGATATCGACCGCTTGAATATGCAGCGTTACTTCTACGCAGGTCTGTTCAAGCGCGCCCGCGCCATGGGCATTACCGATATCCTGAACCAGCTGCCGCTGATATTCAAGGACTATATCCACACGGATATGGATATCACCACCATTGCAAAGCTGCTGGCGTCCTTCCTCAAGATCGACAGCTCCAATATCATTCTGGCGCAGACGCCGGTGTTCATGGGCGTGCCCAACGTGGGCAAGACCGACTCCTTTGCCGGCTACTCCTGCGTGGTGCCGGATGCCGGCTCCATCGCAAACCTGCTCAACCAGTATTTCTGCACCTACACCGGCCCGGTGGAGGTAAGCGAGCTGCACATGGTCACCGACCAGTGGCCCCACGGCAGCGCATCCACCGATGCCAATGTGCAGTATATGGGACGCATCGATAAGGAATCCGACGACGCCATCCTCAGCGGCGATACCGACCTTTCCGGCGCTGTGACCACCGATGGTCAGGCAGCGGGCACCGGACAGTAACAACAGAAAACAAGGCCCTGCACACCGGGTGTAGGGATGTTCCGACAGAAGGGAGAAACACATGGATAATTTCAACGACAGCAAGGCGCTTGCCATTGAGATCGCCAAGATCCTGGACAAGAAGAAGGCGCAGGATGTACGGGTGCTCAAGGTGGAAAGCCTGACCGTCCTGACCGATTACTTCGTCATCGCCTCCGGTACCTCCACCACGCAGGTGGCCTCTCTGGCCGACGAGGTGGAGTACGAGCTTTCGCAGAAGGGTCTGGAACCCTACAGCGTTGAGGGTCACGACACCAAGAACTGGGTGCTGCTGGATTACTCCAACGTCATCGTGCACGTCTTTGTGCCCAACAGCCGCGCTTACTATGATCTGGAGCACCTGTGGGCAGACGGCGAGCCGGTGGACATCTCGGAGTACCTGACCCCGGATAGCAGCATTGAATAATTAAGGCAAACAGGTCTACCTTCGGTAAAAGTCCTCTTTGTTATTGCGGCGCAATAGGGAAAGTTGGCAAAAACGCCCCCTTGGGGGAGTTGGCAGGGCGAATGCCCTGACTGAGAGGGTTTATACCGGAAGTACCTTAAAAGCATACGCCCCCAAGCAACGGTATTTTGGTTAAAGTCTGGAGCTGATTACAAACATGAAGTATGATTACAAGGCTGTTGAAGCCAAGTGGCAGAAGGTGTGGGAGGACGAAAAGACCTTCCACGTCGAGATCGACCACAAAAAACCCAAGTTCTATGCCCTTGTGGAGTTCCCGTATCCCTCGGGTGCAGGCCTGCACGTCGGCCATCCCCGCAGCTACACCGCGCTGGACGTGGTAAGCCGCAAGCGCCGTAAAAACGGCTACAACGTGCTGTACCCCATGGGCTGGGATGCCTTCGGTCTGCCCACCGAGAACTTCGCCATGAAGAACCACATCCACCCGGCCATCGTCACCAAGAGCAACGTGGATCATTTCCGCAGCCAGCTCAAGGCGCTGGGCTTCTCCTTTGACTGGGATCGTGAGATCAACACCACCGACCCCGAGTACTACAAGTGGACCCAGTGGATCTTCCTGCAGCTGTACAAGCACGGTCTGGCCTACAAGAAGGAAATGAACGTCAACTGGTGCACCGGCTGCAAGTGCGTGCTGGCCAACGAGGAAGTTGTCAACGGCGTGTGCGAGCGCTGCGGCAGCGAGGTGGTGCACCGCGTCAAGAGCCAGTGGATGCTCAAGATCACCGCTTATGCCGATAAGCTGATCGACGGTCTGGATGGCTTGGATTACATCGAGCGCGTGTCCACCCAGCAGAAGAACTGGATCGGCCGCAGCCACGGCGCAGAAGTGAACTTCGGCACCACCGCAGGGGACACCCTGACCGTGTACACCACCCGCTGCGATACCTTGTTCGGCGCTACCTACATGGTCATCTCCCCGGAGCATGCCCTGCTCAAGGCATGGCTGGAAAAGGGCATCATCAAGAATGCCGAGGCCGTCAAGGCTTATCAGGCCGAAGCTGCCCGCAAGAGCGACTTTGAGCGCAGCGAGCTGAACAAGGAAAAGACCGGCGTGCAGCTGGACGGCGTGATGGGCATCAACCCGGTCAACGAGACCGAGATCCCCATCTTCATCTCCGACTACGTTCTGTCCACCTACGGCACCGGCGCCATCATGGCCGTGCCCGCTCACGATACCCGCGACTGGGAATTCGCCAAGAAGTTCGGCCTGCCCATCATCGAGGTGGTCAAGGGCAACACCCCGTCCAATCTGGACGAAGCTGCCTTTACCGATGTGGCTACCGGTACGCTGGTCAACTCCGGCTTCCTGAACGGCCTGTCCGTGGTCGATGCCAAAAAGAAGATGATCACTTGGCTGGAAGAAACCGGCAAGGGCCGCGATAAGGTCAACTACAAGCTGCGCGACTGGGTGTTCAGCCGTCAGCGTTACTGGGGCGAGCCCATCCCCATGGTGCACTGCGACAAGTGCGGCTGGCAGCCCCTGCCCGAGAGCAGCCTGCCGCTGACCCTGCCGGACATCACCGACTTTGAGCCGGGCCCGGACGGCGAGTCCCCGCTGGCACGCCACAAGGACTGGGTCAAGACCACCTGCCCCTGCTGCGGCGGCCCCGCTACCCGCGAGACCGACACCATGCCCCAGTGGGCCGGTTCCTCCTGGTACTTCCTGCGCTATATGGACCCCCACTGCAAGGACGCTCTGGCCTCCAAGGAAGCGCTGGAATACTGGTCTCCGGTGGACTGGTACAACGGCGGCATGGAGCACACCACCCTGCACCTGCTGTACAGCCGCTTCTGGCATAAGTTCCTGTACGATATCGGTGTGGTGCCCACGGCAGAGCCTTACCAGAAGCGCACTGCCCACGGCATGATCCTTGGCCTGAACCCCCACAGCTTTGTCAACCTGCCCGCTGAGGAGCAGGAGAAGCTGCTCAAGGAGTACGGCAGCCAGAAGGCCGCCGAGAAGGCACTGGAAGAGAAGTACGGCGAGATGGCACGCCATCCCATCGTGAAGATGTCCAAGAGCCTTGGCAACGTCATCAACCCCGACGAGGTGGTGGACCAGTACGGTGCCGACACCATGCGTCTGTACGAGATGTTCATGGGCGATTTTGAGCAGGCTGCACCGTGGCAGACCTCTGCCATTGCGGGCTGCAACCGCTTCCTTGACCGCGTGTGGGCACTGAGCGACAAGCTGGTGGAGGGCGAGGGCTACCGCCCCGCCATGGAGACCCTGATGCACCAGACCATCAAGAAGGTCAGCGCAGATATCGAGGGTCTGAAGATGAACACCGCCATTGCCCAGCTGAT
>ERZ773208.2657-NODE-2657-length-11819-cov-10.977389_pt1 | contig 11819 bp, 10 predicted proteins | sample MGYA00581006_ERZ773208 | MGnify/ENA primary metagenome ERZ773208 (study PRJEB29015, sample SAMEA2737793) | human gut metagenome | biome: human gut; feature: human-associated habitat; material: faeces | place: China | collected 2012 ... | reverse complement strand
AGCATAGTCTCCGAGGCTTCATATCCGCTTCGGGTACTATGCTTATTTTGTACCATACATAAAGATAGAGTGAGGGCCTGATATATGGACGAGAATAACCAAATCCAGTTTACAAATCTGACGCTCGATTCTGCATTTCAAAAGTTCTATACTGTTCCGGATTATCAACGAGAGTATGTCTGGAAAGAGGAACAGGTGGAGCAGCTTCTGGCTGATATTACGGAGGCGTTTCGGGCAAATCGCAGCAAAGACTATTTTGTGGGAAGCGTCGTTGTCTATCCCAACGGAAAGGCTTTCGAACTGGTTGACGGCCAGCAGAGAATGACAACGTTCTTTATTCTTCTCTGTGTATTGAAAAGCTTTTATCAGATCAATGGTGTTGATACCGGAATTTTTGAACAGTGCATTCACGGGACTACGGTAGACGACTCTGGACATCCAGTCAGCCTATATCATCTTGAATTGCAGTATGAGGATACGAGCTCTTGTTTGCAGATGATTTCTAAAGCGAAGTTTCCGATTGAAGATAAGGCTGCTACTGGAAAAAGCAATCTGCTTTTCAATGCCGCAAATACGATTTATAAGTATATCCTACAGCAATTTCCATCGTTCGACAATGAACTCGCCCCTTTCACGGGATATGTTCTTAGACGGGTTCGCTTTGTGCAGATAGAGACCCATGATATGAGCGACGCGTTAAAGATATTTGAGACGATCAATCAGCGCGGCATTGGTTTAACGCCGATGGATCTTTTGAAAAATATGATATTCCGTCAGGTCAAAAGAGAGCAATTTGGCGAGCTCAATGTGAGATGGAAAAGAATGGTCGACCTTCTGCAAAAAGGAAAGGCGAAAGAGCTTCCGCTTCGTTTCCTGCGTTATTACTTGATGGCGACCTATGATACTACGGTAGGAACGAAAGATGGAATCCTCCGTGAGGACAGTATCTACAACTGGCTGAATTCGCAGAAAGGCCAATGCGGTTATGAAGACGATCCGTTTGGCTTTGTCCAGGGGCTTACGACAGGCGCAGAGCGTTACATGTTCTATTTGACCGGCGGTGACGGAGCCGGAGACAATCATTTGAAAAATATTGTACGGCTGGGCGGCAGTGCTTCAAAACTTCACCTCTTGCTGCTGCTGGCCGCAGTCAACATGGATGAACAGGCACTAACACATTTGAAGGCGCTGCTGGAGTCGATGGTCTATTATTCAACGGTCAATCAGATCAAGACAAATGAGCTTGAACGGCTATATGCGCAGTGGTGTAAACAAATACGCGAGATCCATACCGATGAAGAACTCACATCTTTCATCAATAACAAAATCAAGCCGACCATATCTCAATGGAAAGTCAATAACCGCTCTAATTTCATGCGTATTGGCTTTGACTCCATGCAGCAATACAGGGTCAAATTCATTCTTGCGCGTATCACAAAGTATGTCGATGTGAGAAGGAAAAATGGCGGAGATGCATCGAACGTCGCGGAGTTCTATGAAGGCGGCATTGAGATCGAGCACATCATGCCGCAGAAGTATTCGGCAGCTTATGGAATCTCTGAAGATGACTACAATGCAGCAAAGCAGCGACTGGGAAATCTGACGCTTCTTGAAAAAACGATCAACGCATCTATTGGTGACGATGCCTTTGCAAGTAAATCGAAAGCGTACAGACAGTCAGCATATTATCTGACGAGGTCGATCGCTCAGCTTGACGATGTAGGTCAGCAGACTGCAATCAACAGGATGAATCAAAAACTCAGGTCGTGGAGCAGTTGGGGGCCTTCGATGATTGAAGATAGACAGGCTATCTTGTATGACTTGTCAGAAGAAATATGGAGCATCGATTAAAATAGCACACAGAAACCTGTAGTGAGAACACCCGAGCCCATTTGACAAACGGGCTCGGGTGTTTTCATTACCAAAATCAAAAAGGAGGACTTCAAATGAATCCCAACGCAGATTATCTTGGCATCGTCACCCTGCTCCGCGGTCTGCGGGAGCGCGGGCTTGTCAGCGGCAGCGAAGCAAAAAAGATCGCCGCGCGTCTGATGGTACAGCTTGGCGCGGACATCATTATTTCTCTCTGATTTCTCGCTTTTGGGTATAGCTATTCCGGATGCTTCATGGTATTGTGTGTTGCTGAAAAAGGAGGTGTCAGCGCAATGAACGACAGCGAGAAAACCACAGGCTCTCTCGCCCTGAAGCCAAAGCCGCGGATCATCACCATCCCTGCCACCGGGCAGGATCTCACGCGCCCCCTCCGGGTGGCGGCATACGCCCGCGTCAGCTCGGACTCCAACGATCAGCTCCACTCCTATGCAGCCCAGACCGCTTACTTTGCAAAGCTCATCAACAGCAATCCAAATTGGATATTTGCAGATATCTATGCAGATCAGGGCATCACCGGCACATCCGTCGAAAAGCGAGATGACTTCCTGCGGATGATGGAAGATAGCCGCAGCGGCCGTATTGACCGTATTCTTGTCAAATCCACCTCTCGCTTCGCACGCAACACTAAAGAAAGTCTGGAGGCCGTGCGAGAACTGAAGTCTCTCGGTGTCAGCGTCTACTTCGAGGAACAGAACATCGATACCGCACAAGCCACCGGCGAAGCCCTCACCGCAGTATTCTCGGCGCTGGCGCAAAAAGAGAGTGAAGCCATCTCAGAGCGAATGCGTCACAGCTATCAGATGCGGATGCAGCGCGGCGTCTTCTCTACCCGCTGCGCCCCCTACGGCTACCGGCTGGTCGATAACCAACTGGAAGTCATTGAGGACGAGGCCGTTGTCATCCGGCAGATCTTTGACCGCTACCTCTCCGGCATCAGCATGGAGGATATCGCAAAGGAGATCACGGCGCGGGGTATCCCTACCAAGCAAAATACCCCCTTCTGGCAGGTTCGCAGTATCCAGTATATTCTGCGCAATGAAAAGTACATCGGGAACTCGCTGGTACAGAAGACCTACGCCACGGTCACGCTCCCCCACCGGAAGAAGGAGAATAAGGGCGAGGAGGATCAATACCTCATTGAAGAAACCCATCCGCCTATTGTCAGTCAGGAGGTGTTCGACAAGGTCCAGCAGCTCTTATCCCGAAAAAGCGCTTTCATTCCGCCTCGAGCCAGTGCTTCCCACCCGTTCTCCTGCAAGATCGTGTGCGGACACTGCGGAACGATCTGCAAGCGAAAGGTATGCCGCGGCACCGCCTATTGGGTATGTCAGACGCATGAAAAAAGTGCCGAAAGCTGTCTCACCATGCAAACGCCCGAAACGGAGATCACAGAAGCCTTCCTCCGCGTATACTTTCGTCTCAAGCGGTACGGGGAGGAAGTTCTCACACAACTCATCCAAGCTCTCCAGACTGCCAAGACCGGAAGACTTCTCTGGAGTGAGGATATCATTTCACTCAACAAACGAATCGCAGATATTGCAAGTCAGGAACGATTGCTGGCCCAGCTCAAGCAGCAGGCCATCGTCGATCCTGACATTTTTATATCCCGCAGCAACCAACTGGCTGAACAGCGCCGCGAGGCAAAGCTGAAGAAATCCCGCATTCTGCGCGCCGAGGACGATCAGACGATCCAGCGCACGCAGGAACTTCTGGACATTCTGGAAGAAGGGCCGGATCTGCTGATGGCCTTTGACGGGGCGCTGTTCAGCGAGTTGGTTGAGAAAATCACCATTCAGAATAACAGCACAGCAATCTTCCGGCTCATCAACGGGCTGGAAATCCCAGAACACTTTGAAAGGAGATAATAACGACATGGCATCCAAGCGAAAAATGGTCTTCGGCTACCGTATGGAGTTTGGGGACATCAGTCCCTGCCCCAAAGAGGCGGAAACGGTACAGTACATCTATACAGCTTACCTCACCGGCGCATCCTTCCGGCATCTTGCAGCAGAACTTGATAAAATGGATGTTCCTTACGATGCAGGCAAACACTGGAATGTAAACATGGTGGCTCGGATTTTGGAGGACAGCCGCTATATCGGAACGGAGGTCTACCCCGCACTCATATCTGCGGAGCAGCTTCAAGCAGTACAGGAGCGTCGAAAGCAGAAACGCTCTATCCCCTCTCGAACCCCCGCGCAGGCTGAACTTTACAGGCTGTGCGGCGGCACAGTCCCCGACAGCGTTGCGCGAAAAGTCCTCAAGATATTGAATCAGGTGGTAGGCGATCCGCAGCTCATCAAGATAGAGGCATTCGGTGTTCCCAGCACAGAAGATATTCGTCGGCTCCGACTGGAGCTGGACAGGCTTCTGCATACGCCGCCCGTAGATGAAGAAGTCGCACGGCAGAAAGAGATGGAGCTTGCGGTCTTGACCCTTATAAGCGTCCAGATGGAAGAATACGAAGCCCACCGCCTCCGCAGCATCTTCGGGCGAAGGTCAAAGATGACCGAGCTGGACGCAGAACTGCTGCGACAGGGAGTTCAGAGCGTCGAATGTCAGGGCGACGATGTGCGCGTCCATCTGAAAAATGGTCAATGCCTGGAAGCATAGACCATCCCCGCGATTGACGAAAGGAGCGTGACAGCTCATGGCAGAGCCTCGTCCGAAAAGAAAAATCATTATCATTCCAGCGAAAAAGGAATCCCCGCAGGAACAGGCAAAGAAACGAAATCTGCGCGTCGCCGCTTACTGCCGCGTATCCACCGGTGATGAAGAGCAGCTGACCAGCTATGAGAACCAGAAAGCGTTCTACACCGAGAAGATCATGAAGAATCCTGATTGGACGATGGTGGACATCTTCGCGGACGAGGGCATCACAGGAACCTCCACCTGCCGGCGCAAGCAGTTCCTTCGCATGATCCGCCAATGCCGGCAGGGCAAGATCGATATGATCCTCGCCAAGTCTGTCTCCCGCTTCGCCAGAAATACGCTGGACACCATCAGCTATACCCGTGAGCTGCGAAGTCTCGGCATCGCCGTGATCTTCGAGGAGCAGAACATCAACTCCATTTATCCGGAAAGTGAGTTCCTCATTGCGCTCCACGCCGCCTTCGCCCAATCCGAAAGTGAATCCATCTCCGCTAACGTCCGCTGGGGCAAGCGTCAGTCCATCAAGGACGGCAAGGTCACCTTTCAATATAAAACCATGCTGGGCTATAAGAAAGGGGTGGATGGTAATCCTGAGATCATTCCGGAAGAAGCAGAAACGGTTCGTCGGATTTTTGAACGCTACCTTGCCGGAAAAAGCATACAAAACATCCGCCAGGCGCTGGAGGCCAGCGGTGTCCGCAATGCTGCCGGGACGACGGAATGGACCACCAGCAACCTGCGCGCCATCCTCACCAATGAAAAATACTGCGGGGACGCCCTGCTTCAGAAAACCTTCATCAAGGATTGTATCAGCAAAAAAGCAATATTGAATACAGGGCAGCTTCCCAAGGTCCTCATTCAGGACAACCATGAAGCTATCGTCAGCCGCGAGATGTTCGATGCTGTGCAGCTTGAAATTGCGCGGCGCCGTGCACAGGATGGACGCACAAGGAAAAGTGCTCCCACCGGACGCGGCAAATTCAGCGGCAAGTACGCACTCAGCGGACTGCTGTTCTGCGCGGAATGCGGCACAGCCTACCGCCGTGTCGTTTGGACTCAGCACGGCGAAAAGCGCGCGGTATGGCGCTGTACGAGCCGCCTGGACTATGGAAAGAGATACTGCCTGCATTCTCCGACGCTGGACGAGGGGCCTCTCCAGCAGGCCGTGCTAAGTGCCGTTAACTCTGCCATGTCCGATCACGGCACGCTGACCGCACAGCTCATCGACGCGATGGAGCAGGAGCTTGCCCCTATCCCCGGCGAGAGCATGAGTCTCGGAGATATTGACCGAGCCATGGAAGGCTTGGGACAGCAATTCAACGATCTCTTGCGAAAAGCCGCCGATGCGAATAACGCTGACAACTATACTGCACAGTTCCAATCCATCTCCACGGCAATGGCAGAGTTCAAGCGCCGCAAAGCCATGATTCTGCAAATTTGTCAGGAACAGGAGCAGACGAACCGCCGTGTGCAGGCGGTCGCGTCGGTGCTGAAAACTGCGTCAAGTGAGCTTACGGAATGGGATGATAATGTGATCTATCAGCTCTTGGAGAAGGTCACCGTCCTGTCCCGAGAGCACATCCGTGTAACGCTGCGGGATGGGCTGGAAATCGAGCAGGCTGTGGAACAGCCCAAGAGGAGGAAGTTTGCATGATCTATGTGACTGGCAACACTCGGGGAAACTTCCTCCCCTTCCGGCCGGAGCACCTTGCGGAGTAAAGCCGGGATGACGAAAGGTGATGTGGTCATCACGCAGGGCACTTTGCGCAGTGTGCGGTTTGGTGACAGCCACGGCGGCAAGGCACTAAACCGACTTACAGCCTTTCCGCAAGACATTCAAGAAAAGCCAAGCTACCTCTACGGTTATTTGGATTCTAACACAACAACCGCATACTTGATGTCAAACACCTCCTACTGTGGAAGCAAGCAATTATGGCTGAAGTGCAGTTGCATACAAATCTCTCGCAAAACAATAATGTACTTGACTTTTACACAAATATATGTAAAAATAAGGAAAACAAATTAGGAGGTGGCATTGTGATCCACGAAATTCCCTTGAGTGAAAATCAAAAAGCTTTTTTGGCAAACGGTATATTTAGAGCAGTAACCCAAGATATGCCTGAGCTAATCTACGAAAATGAGTTACCAACCGCCGTTGGAAGTGGGCTCTTCCGTTGGAATTTTATTAATAGAAACTTATCGAACGGACTCAATGGTGAATTTCAAGTTAGCTTTCAGAAACGAGGGGCGTGGAAGTTTTTACTTCTTTACGACAGTATTACTAACTTCTCGGTGTCGGTGATGACCGAACAGAATTTAAAAAAACTACAACGTCACCCTACACTCCACCCACACTACCTCGAGGCGTTAGTGTCTAACAATCAGAACCGGGTCCCCATAGAGGGACAGTTATGCCTTGAAGAAATGATGGTTGAACGAGATTTTTCAATATTGTCCGAATTAAGAAATCAATTATTGAGCAGCTTTTCTGGTATTATAGGCGAACATCTTTTGATACTGTTCGACTATAATTATACTGGGGTGACGTCGGCTCGAGCGGTATTGCTTACACCTACGCTTGAAATCGCAGTAAGTGATGATTGGACAAAATACTTGAAATCTAAACACATTCCAAAAGGTTCTCCTCTTATGTCTATCGTTTCTGACGACGAACCTATTGTTAAACTTAAAGACAAATATATTAACAAGGAAAATGATTTGACCGCCTTACACGAGAACGACTCGGAAACCAGTAGGACGACCGAAAAATAAGTGTTAAATAGTTTATATCAGAGGGGTGAGCATTGTGAGTCAGTTTAATTCTGAACATTTAGCTGAAGCTCGTGCTTACAATAAAATGACTGGCGAGGAACTGGCTGGTCTTATTGGAGTAAAAAAGCAAGCTATATCTCAATTTGAAAACAAGAAAACAGAACCGGATTATGGTACTGTTTGTAGAATGAGCGAGGTTTTGAATTTCCCTGTGAGTTTTTTTTATGAGAAAACTGTACCAGGTCTTATAGGAAACACATATTTTCGTGCACCATTTTCAAGCAACAAAAAAGACTTAAATTCGCAAAAAATCAAAACCAGATTTGTCACACAGATTTACGGTACATTAGCTCGATATGTGGATTTTTGCCCATACAATGTTCCAGAATTTAGAGATACTCAAAATATTGCAAGCGTTGCACAACGGTTAAGAGATTATTGGGGCTTAGGGCAAGAACCCATACAAGACATGATTAGCTTAATGGAGCGAAACGGTATTATCATGTCAGAATTTGCTACGGATACAAAAAAGATTGATGCTTTCTATCAATATGGGGAAATCGGAGATAATGCGTACCATTGTGTTGTTCTAGGAACTGAAAAGCCATCTTTTGCCAGGCGACAGTTTAGCGCCGCGCATGAGCTCGGTCATATTGTACTTCACGAAAAGTTTAATGACCTTGATGAAGTATCTCGCGAAGATTTTCGTAAACGAGAAGACGAAGCGAATGAATTCGCAGCCGAGTTTTTGCTTCCTAAAGCCGCATTCTTAAACGACCTCAAAATGTATCCCAACAAATTAACTCACTATATAGAGCTTAAAAGGAAATGGCGAGTTTCCATTTCGGCTATGGTAGTACGTGCCTATAATTTAGAAGCGATCAGCCAAAATCAGTACCAATATTTGATGCGACAAATTTCTAAAAATGGGTGGCGAACTGAAGAACCCCTGGATGATTATATTCCATTAACGCATCCTAAGGCTCTCCGTCAAGCAGTTAATCTTATAATCTTAAATAATGTCCTTTCCGGTCAGCAATTACTAAACGAGTTCAAGGCCGATGGCATTTCGTTATCCAAATTCGTTGTGGACGAAGTCCTGTCACTTGACCCGGATACAATAACTCTCGACAGCAGTCAAGCTGAATCAAAAATAGTTCCTTTCGCAAAATTGAAAAGGTAGACTCGGATAACTATGAAGACATTTTTTGAGAGTGGAATTATGAAAGAAGTGCCTTATTTTATTAACGGTAGTGGCACGTTTTATATCCAAGAACTTAAAGACGCTGATTTTGACAAGTATGTATATTCTGGAGATTCAATAAAATATGAGCTTGATACGGAATTAGTATCTCTCTATGATAAATTTCGAGATTTATTTTTCGAAGATACGGATGCATACTATAGAGAACTGAGTTCTCTCCCGATTTTCATTCAAACAGCAGGACAAGATTCTAATTGTGATCTGACGGCTGAAGCTTTTAGCGAGTGGATACTCAAAGACGAGTTTACCAGTATTCCCAACTTCTATAGACATTTATATCTGGTAGATTGCCAATTTCTAGTTGGGGCAATTCAAAATCTACTTATCGGAATGGATAATTCCTTCATAAGTTATTACACTCAGATTGCTAACATAGGTAACCACGAATCTGCGTCTGTTTCCAATGAAGTAATGTATGAAATGTCCCCGTCAGTAAGCTGCATATCGACTCAACTTGAAAGCTACTTTACAAAAGCATATTCCATCTTAGACATGCTCTGCAAAATTGGATATGAATTCCAGTTTCCAGAAAGGGACTTCCCTTCATACAGAAAAATTAAAAGTTCGGAGATACTATGGGGCGCACGGAAGAAACTGCAGATTAACAATACTCCACATACCCTATTTGAGAAATGCGACCTAATCACCTTAATTGAGTCCTTGAGAAACGAAGTCGTTCATAACGGGACATGGGGGTTAAATCCAAAAGTGTTTTTAAGATTCGAGAGAGGCTCACTTATCGAGCGCTACATGTTATTTCCTGACATTTCTCAGGGGCATCTATCTACTGTAAAAAGTCGAAAGCATTTCTTTGGAAATAGTATAAAAGTAAACGAAGTGCTCCCAAAAATTCATATTGCATATCAGCAACGACTGTTAAATTCTGTAAAACTACTAAATGCACTGCAATTATAAAAAGTTGAACGCTGGTCATACTGATTCGATAGTTTACCCGTAGATACATTATAAATGAATCTGTTCCTATAAAGAACGAGTCTCATTTGTTCCCTGTGATCCCCGACATTAAGGTTTCCTACAAATCTTTAGTTTTGTAGGAAACCTTATCTTATCTGAAAATTTGCAGCGCCCTGGTTGGCAACTAGATTCCGCCATAAACCCGCTACAGTGTATCAAGCACACCCTTTGCGCAGGACTCGTGAGGCGTCAAAGGTCAAAAAGTCAACGGATACTCATTAATAATGTCCAATGCTTGACGGCAAAACAACTGATCATCAATAGTATTAGAATTGCGATTCCGGTTGAAAAGTAATTTCCAGGATTTAGGTTCAAGTATACTCGGACGCATGCCTGTAATAGTGAATAGGACTTTAGAATTACAAGATATTTCAGCATCACGTAATTTTTCGTCAAGGACAAACATGCGAAACCGTTGACCCACATCTGGATTGGTTCCCTGCCACACGTAGCGAAAATCTGTAAACATAAGTTGATCCAATGAACTTGTATAAACGATGATAGCTGTAATTTTGCTGAATGCCTCTGGGTTAAGCGGCTCACTGAGGTGTAATTTCGGACCAATTTCTCGATGTGTCAATAGCCCATTGAAATCATTTGTAAGTAGGGACCAAGCTTCTAAGAAACTGTTTGATGGGAAATCACTATACGACCAGTTAATATACAACAGATTATACTCATTTTCCTTAGGCTCTTGAAATTTTTTTGATGCGCTATTGATAAACTCAACCAATTTATTGACACGAGGAAACACGCACATCACACCGTGGCTCTCACAAAGCTGTTGAAACTTATCTCTTCCCTCATTTGTTAGTAAGACAGTGGAAATTGCGCTCCTGTCATGGCATTCATCAAGCGAAGGAAAGCGAGGGGTCTTTACTTCAATGTTAACCTTAATTTCAAAATCTTCCCCCTGATCGCACGGAAACATCGCCCTAAAGCTAGCCTCTGGATTTGCTTGGCCTACGCCAAGACGTGGTTCATACACAGCGGATTTAGCAGGAAATCGAGAACAGTAGAAATCGAGTATTTCAATTTCTGACAGAGCTTGAAAGAACATATTTTCATCATAGTGCGTCTTTCCTGCAGAAAGCTGGTTTTGTATAAAAGCGGAAATTTTTTCCTCGCTGAAACACATACTCATCGTACTCAAGCATTCGGAGATATTCATAACAAAAACTTGTGAGAATTGTGAAAAATCAACAGCACCATTTTCGTTAATTGGCGAGAAAATTGAAAGTGAATTATTAGAAATCATCTGAGTCTTCCACTCCAAATCACTTACCCTATCTTCAATGGCTTTAATGAGGAAGTGATCGTTAGAGTATTCATCAAACCACCCCTCTGTCCAGCAATGGTTCAAAAATCCCGTAATATCTATCCTTTTAGCTGGAAAACCGTGCTGACTTCTCCTGTCCATCATACCGACCTCCGATTTTTCTTACAATTCTATTTTTGACATACTCGGATATTTCTAATAATACCTGAAGCACTGTGAAAAGCAACTTCTATTTTGTACACAACATATAACAATGGAAGGAGGCTTCCCTTATGAACATCCGCAAGCCCACAGACTACAGTACCCTGTTTTCTGAATTGGACAAGCTAATGGCAACCCAGCTTCCGCAGATGGAATTGTACTGTGAGATTGGTCGGCTGGTCAGCGGCAGAGCGGAAAAAGGTGCGGCTGTTGCAGCGTCCGAGTACTTAAAAATGACTTGCCCTGATGTTGAAGGCTTTTCTCCACGCAATTTGCGCCGTATGCGGGCGTTTTACGCAGCCTACGAGAAATCCCCTGAAATCATGAGGCAGGCGATGAAGCTCGGCTGGACGCAGAATGTGGCGATTTTAGAGCGGTGCGGCAGCAACGAGGAGCGGGCATGGTACATCCGAGCCGCGCTACGCTTCGGCTGGAAAAAAGCAAAACTGCTGGAAGCCATAGAATCTCAGGCGTGGCTGCATTCTTCTCTCGACGAGCCGATGGTTTCCTGCTATACTGGAGAAAAAGAAATCTCTCAGGAGAGCGAGTGCGATGAAGAACATACTCTTTGTATGCCATGGAAGTACACTAATCGAGCGCGGAAACCCTTGATATTCCTTGACTTTTTGAAGCTAACAGAGAAAATTTACTACTTATTTACTACTTACTAAAATTGTTGATTGCCTTGCCACGATATAAATAAAATTGAACATTATTCGCATAAGCGACGTTACCTTATCCCAACAGGGAAACAAGGAACGCCGCTATTTTTTTACCCTCATG
>ERZ773208.2655-NODE-2655-length-11829-cov-4.676576_pt1 | contig 11829 bp, 9 predicted proteins | sample MGYA00581006_ERZ773208 | MGnify/ENA primary metagenome ERZ773208 (study PRJEB29015, sample SAMEA2737793) | human gut metagenome | biome: human gut; feature: human-associated habitat; material: faeces | place: China | collected 2012 ... | reverse complement strand
GGGGGCTAAGGCTATTGGTATGCTGAAAGGAGGAGCAAAATGAAAACCTACATCTACCCCGAAAACCTGAGAGCAAGCGTAAAGCTGTGGTTTTGGAGCGTTCGGGATCTTATCATTATCTGTGCAGGGATAGTACTGTCTGTGATAGTGCTTGTGAATCTATGGAACATTATCCCCTTTGCAGTCACAGCCTGCTATGCTTTTGTGACTGTAAGAGCAGATGAAATGTCGATAATGGACTATCTTTTTAATGCTGTAAAGTTCTTTGTGACCTCGCAGCAATTATATTTTTGGAGGAAAAGTTAAATGAAGAAAAGCAAAAACAGCGTTCAGGGTCTTATCGGTCTTGAACGCTTTACTAAATACGGCGTAAAAACCGATAAGGCTGAGATAGCATTTTTCAGCGTAGAGCCGACCAATATTTCCGTGCTGTCTGCGGCTAACATCGACGTGAAGATACATCATCTTATGATGCTGTTAAGCACTATACCTGATCTCGAGATACTTGCTCTTGACTCCTGCGAATGTTTTGACTCAAACAAAATGTATGTGAAAAAGCGTTTGCAGACGGAGAAGAACGAGGCGGTCAGAAAACTGCTGCAGGCAGACTTTGATTTTATTGACGAGATCCAACTTGAAATGTCCTCTGCAAGACAGTTTGTGTTCGCTTTAAGGTTCAAACGTGAAAAGGACGAACAGATCTTTAACACCATCAACCGAGTGGATAAAGCGATTTCCGAACATGGATTTGCGGCAAGAAGAATGTCAAAGCCTGAGATAAAAAGAATGCTTGCTTTGTTTTTCGGTACAAGTATTTCAGGCGAAGAGATCCCCGATATTGAGGGAGAAACTGAATTTGATCTAGAAAAACAGGAGGTGACTGTTAATGAGAAGTAGAAAGCAAAAGAAAAAAGAACTGTCAGAAGAACAGCTTGAGATCATCGATACAAAGGACTTTTTTGACCGCATTGCACCAGGCATTATACGCTTTTACACAGATCACTACATCTGTGGAAACTTCTACAAGTCCTGCTGGGCGTTGACGGAGTATCCGCCGAGTACGGAGGAAACGGCTATCCTCGCACACCTTGCCGACAGAAACGGCGTAACGCTAAGAATCTACAACCGCCTTGTGACGAGTATGAAACAGAGAAAAATCGTTCAGCAGGCAATGCGTAAGAACCATATGATGACCACCACTAATGATGTAAACGAGAGTATCAAGGCTCAGAACAACATCGACGATGTGGTTGAACTGCTTTCAGAACTTCGCCGAAACAAAGAACCGCTACTGCATACGGCTGTGTTTATTGAGTTGAAAGCAAGCTCTGAGGATAAGCTGAAAGAACTGCAGGCCGATGTTCAAATGGAGCTGACACGTTCCAAAATATCTGTTGACCGTTTGCTTTTACGTCAGAAAGAGGGGTTCTTGTCTGTTCATCCTGCGGGCAATAACGTATTCGCAAGTCAGTTTGAACGTGTTCTTCCTGCAAGCTCGGTGGCTGATCTTTATCCCCTCAACTATTCGGGCAAGACCGATGAGAGCGGCTTTTATGTTGGAAGAGATAAGTACGGCACGAATATTCTTGTTGACTTTGATAAGCGTACAGAGGATAAGACAAACAGCAATATCCTTATCCTCGGCAACAGCGGTCAGGGTAAGTCGTATCTGATGAAACTGCTTTTATGCAATCAGCGTGAGGCAGGGAAAAGTGTTCTGGTCTTAGACCCTGAACATGAATACGAAGATTTATGTTCAAACCTTGGCGGAACGTATATCGATATGATGTCGGGAGAATTTATGATAAATCCTCTTGAACCGAAAGCGTGGTCAGAAAATTCTCGCTTTGGAAATCAAGAAAAGGAAACCGATGACAGCCCTGAAACATTCCGAAAAGTAACCCGTTTAAGTCAGCACATCAGCTATCTAAAAGACTTTTTCAGAGCGTACAAGGACTTCACAGACGCAGAGATAGATACGATCGAAATTATGCTGATGAAGCTGTACGCAAGATTCGGCATAGATGATTTTACGGATTTCAGTACGCTGAAAAGCGAGGATCATCCCATGATGTCAGATCTCTATGACCTTGTGGAAAAGGAGTTTTACGCTTTTGATAAGTCTAAAAAGCAGCTTTACACAGAAAAAATTTTACAGAACATCTGTCTGGGGTTACACAGTATGTGTAAAGGAGCGGAAAGCAAATACTTCAATGGACACACCAACATCAAAGACAGCGAGTTTATCTGTTTCGGAGTAAAAGGTCTTATGGATACAAACAAACGGCTGAAAGATACGCTGCTGTTCAACATTCTAAGCTACATGAGCAATCAGCTTTTAGGGCGCGGAAATACTGTTGCGGCAGTCGATGAGTTATATTTATTCCTTACAAATATGACGGCAATCGAATATATTCGCAACGGTATGAAACGTGTTCGAAAAAAGGAATCGTCTTTCATATTAGCTTCGCAAAATATCGAGGACTTTCTCCTGCCTGAGATAAAGGAGTTCACAAAGCCGCTGTTTTCTATTCCTGCACATCATTTTCTGTTCAATCCCGGTAATATCTCTCCGACTGCATTTATTGATACCCTACAGTTGGAGGAATCGGAGTACAGCCTTATCAAGTATCCCGAACGAGGTACTTGCCTTTACAGGTGCGGTAATGAGAGGTATCTTTTGCAGGTCATTGCTCCTGCCTACAAGGCGGCACTGTTTGGTTCGGCGGGAGGAAGGTGATGTAATGTCGGCGACAGTTGCGGCGGCTCTTAAAAAGGCAGCCGTATATATTCTTGGCGATAAAAAAAAGCGAGGCAAGCTTGTGACTGTGGTGCTTAGTGCTGCGGTGGGTATGCTCCTTTTGCTGTGTGCTCCTGCAGTGATGCTTTCTTCTCTTGGGGAGGTCGGCGAGGAAGCTCAAGTGCCTGAACTCCACATTAATGCCAATGATTTTTACAGTTCTCTTGACAGTGAAAGCAGGCAAAGGCTCGATGATATCCGATCAGCAGGTAATGACATTGCCAACGCTATGGACGAAAAGGGTGTCAAGGTTCAGACCATAAAGGCTCAGCTGATATATATGTCTTACTTTGAAGATGTTCAGAATTTCAATGCCGAATCCTATGCCAATCTGTTTGTCGTTGCTCCAAATGACAGTGATTTAATTGCGGCGATAAACTCAACTTACGGTTTGGATATTGACTATGATGAGTTTGTCCGCACATACACTTTTGTAATGAACAGCACCATAAATGCGTTTATGTTTACTGATACAGGCACGAAAAATTGTGCTGATCTTGCGGCTTGGGCTGATAATGCTTACATCTCAGGCTGGGGATATATGAACGGTTTTATTGGTGAAAGGAATGAAACTGACAGAATACGTTATGCGGATAACGCAGGGCTTGTGCTGGGGTATTTAAACTACGATCCTATGGAAAAGGTGTTTAATTCTGCTTACAGCACATTGGTTTATACCGAACAAGGCGGTATAGATACTATGCCTGAAGTTGTCGGGATAGGGGTGTTTGACGGAAGTCAGCACGGAATTTATATTGGGAACGGAGAGGTGATTTTCTCCTCTGCCGATTGCGGTTATGTCACAAAAGAGCCTGTTTCAAATGGCAGCTGGACAAGCTGGTGCACCTATGAGGGGATAGAATATCCTCAGGAGGTGGAGGACGCTATTGAAAGTTTGAGCGGTGAAAGTTCATCAGAATAACAGATTGGAGGTTGATAGAATGAAAAGATCAGTTACGGTAAATGTAAACGAAGAAAAGCTCTCGGCTATTGAAATGTACCTTGAGCAGAAAAGTACAACTCTTGCAGCAGAGCTTGACAAGTACATTGAACAGCTTTACAGCAAAGTAGTGCCGCAGAATGTGAGGGACTATATTGAGATGACCTCAGCTAAAAGACCTGCGGTAAAACACAGAAATGCTCAGACTTACAGAGATGGAAGTAAGTCTGAGCAGTAACTCGCCACGATTCGCAGTGTGTCGCCCTGTGTGGAGAGGTTCGGCTATCGGTGGGATATGTTTACCCTAAAGAAGTTTGGACGAACGTGGGGCATTTGTCGGCGAGTTTGGGGAGTATGAGAATGAGAAATTCAGGGGTGAGGAATGGAGAGCGGAGAGGTGGGGATGGTTTGCAGGTTAAAATTTTGGCGTCAAAGCCGCCAAAATGCTCACAACGGACGAGCAAAGCTCGCCGTATTTGCGAGAGTTTTGAGAGATCTGAAAAATGGAGTCAGAAAGCGAGGGGTGAGTTTTTTATGGCGTCAAAGAATAGAAAATCATCAGAAAAAAGCGAACGTTCAGGCATTTGTGATGATGTCAAGGTGAAATTTCCGCTTTATGTTTTCCCTGAGACGATGCAGAAGATCGATATGCTTTATGAGGCTGACAACTGCAAGTCAAAGACGGAGTTTATAGAGAAGGCGATACGTTTTTACTGTGGGTATCTGCTTAACAAGGACAGCGTGGCAGCGGAATATGCCGCTACGCAGATCACTGCAATAACCGAGGGCATAGTAAAAGGCACGGAACAGAGGTTGTCCCGTGCCTTATTTAAGGTTGCTGTCGAACTTGGTGCAGTATCACATATGCTTGCGGCGGTTCATGAGATTGATGATGATACTATGATCAAGCTTCGGACTATGTGTACGGATGAGGTCAAGAGGATCAATGGTATCATTAATTTTGAAAAGGCGGTGAGGTATCAGAGAAATTGATGATAAAATTAGCTCATTGTATCTTTTAAATTGATACAATGAGCTGTTTTTCAAGTAGTGATAACTATAAATTATCAAATACTAACACAATATTCGGAGAGAAAAAATCAATGGCCAACATAAATGAACTAACCCCCAGAGAGTTTGAGGTGCTTGCAGCAAATTATGCGAGATCCATTTTTCCTGATTATAATTGGAAAATAACAAAAGCTGTTGGTGATTATAACAGAGATTTTGAGGCAGTGGTTGATGATCTGAGCAAATGGGGAGAAGCTAAACAAACTGAAGAAGATTCGACAGCTGTATCTAAAGGCAGATGGGATCCTACTTTATTATCCGCTATTCTGAAAAATGATGTAGATGAATTAATACTTGTAACAAGCGGTTGGATTTCTCTTCAATATGTAGTCAGGGCACGCCATTTGGTAGGCATCAAAAATATGATCAGTAAAATCATTTTTGTTAACGGATATCTTGTTAATGAATGGCTAAAAACACACGAAGGGGATTTTTATAATTTTGGAGTTAAAGATGTAGATCTGAATTCCAAAATTATAAAGCCTGCAAAGTTCAGTGGAATCAGCAAAAGTGATTATTGTATAATACAGGTTTTTGATATGTATAATATACTTGAACCAAAAAATGAACTTTCGTATCATGTTCCATATAATATCCTTATCACTTTTTTCTTGAAGTCAGACAGCAATGTTAGAATATCTGTACCGAATTGTTTCAATATAAACTCAGTTTCCTATGAAAATCTGTCAGATAAATCAGGAACCTCAAAAGATATAACTGCAAAAACCATTGAAATCATTGCAAAGCAAGGATATAATCAAATCACTATATCAGGTAACGGAGATCATAGTCAATATTCAGGCAACAGTGAAATTAAAGTAAAAATAAATGAAATTTCAACTTATACGTGCAGTATTACCATAAAAGAATCACCTGTTATTGATAAAAAACTAATTGAAGAAATAGTCAAAATTGAAAAAGAGCATAATGATTCTTTACACCCAAATGTTAATTCAGTAGTTAATGTTACAGGGATATCCAGAAACGATATTACTCTTATTTCAGAAAAAGATCAAAGATTTTTCTATTTTCATTTTAACGATTCTTATTGCGAGAATGCTGTTGAATTGTGTAAAATACTTGCCTTACTCATATTTGGAATTTATAACGATCAAGGTGAACAGGAAACAATTGAGGAAGCAATAAACAGTACTTTGAACTATTGTCCTACATATCTGAGCAAAATTCTTATTGGTGCTGCTGACCCTATTTATGCTGTCGATACAATAAAAGATCTTTCAATAAACTCGAAAAAATATACGATTGATAAATACAGTGTACCAGATAGATCGATTATTTTTGTTGAAATATCGAATAGTACATCTTTTGATATTTTGAAATTGCTGGAACATCAGCTTGCTTCTTTTAAGATGCAGTACAATTCTTCAATAGTCATACTAAGCAGGAAAATAGATGATAAGACAGCGGATAAGCCAGAAAATGAAAACACGAACGTGCTTGAACTGATCGATAAGTTGCAAAATAATAATGTAGACGAAAAAGATGACGTTTTAGCACAACTTCAAAAAAAAGCAAATGAGTATTATAATAAATCTGACTTTTTTAGAGCTAAGTGTTTATATGATATTATATTTCAAAACATAGACTTAAAAGATCAGAATTTATATGAAGTATTTAAATATGCAGACAGCTTAAATCATTGTGATTCCTTAATGCAGTCTAAAAAGTTCTTTACAATAGCAGCACAGGCTTCCGATAATGATGATCCGAAAAGAGAAAAGAAGATCTTAGAAGCACAAACGGAATTATTTAATCTTCGCTTTTGGAGTCTTGATGTAGATACTCTTGTAGATGATATCGACAAAATGCTGGAAAAACATTCAAAGATTCTTTTGAGCAACAATGGTGAAAGGGCTTTGTACGCATATTATAACTGCCTAAACCGCAAAATGGTGACCCAGTATCTTATTGGCGATTATGAAAATGCGGAAAAAACTTTTGATAAATATATAAAAAGCATCAATTCGGATAATTATATGAACTATAAAGCGTTTGCTTATATGGATAGTGCTAGAGGACTTTATGCCAAAGACCTTAAAAAGGCAGAATGCAGATTAAAACAATCTCATGAACTTCTTGAAAAAATACATGAAAAGGGCAATGAAAATCGCAGATATCTTGATTGTAATGTTGAACTTGCGTATGTAGATTTTATTACTGAATATGAAAAAGGTAATGAACCCGATATTCAAAATTTAGAATCAGCAGTTACTCAAGTCAGAATAAACGGTTACACAAGTATGCTGATAAAATGTAACCTGAAACTGTCAGCATGCTATCTTGCTTTGGGAAATACAGAAGTAAGCAGTAAATGTCTGAACTATGTTAAAGGCAGTTGCGATTTTAACGACAATCCAAGAGTTGAAATGCTTTATAACAACTTATTCTGTGCATTATTGTCTGTAATAAACAGCTCAAATGCGAAAAAACACGGCATCGCAAAAGATTATCGAGCAAAGCATATTATTACATTTGACACTGCTGCTAAGAAAAAGATCAATATAGAACCACGTTTGTGGTAACATTTATCTTATTTTGTGACAAGCGATCGAACAGACAGCACATTACCTGATAAATCTATTATCAAGTCATTTTTTCTTTTTTCGTATTTGAACCACAAAAGATTATTTTTTACCTGAGTATAATTATTAGTAAAATATATAATATCGGCGTCATATCTGCAAAAAGCATTTGGAAGACACCGAAAGAAATCTAACGATTTTGCTCCTGAAATATAGGTGTACGAAACCATATTATCGACCTGAATACCGCAGGCTTCCAGTATAGGCGCTGGATTAGGCAGTTTTGAGAAATTCAATACAACATAATTGCTTAATTCACTCGAGGTAAGTTGAGCGGAAATAATATTATGAAGATCCTCCTTAATATTTTTGCTCCATTTTGACCAAAAGATAGCTGATTGAGCTTCCTCATTAAGTTCATATTGATTCCTTGCCCCACCTCTAATATGATAAGCCTCAGCCTCATGAGCATACCAGCACTTTTCACCATTATATGTGAGCTTTAATGTATATTCCATACCCTCCCATGCATTGTAATATTCTGCACTGAATTTTCCCATTTTTGAAAATGAAGTCTTTTTCGTTGCGCATAGGGCAGTCGTCAGCGCTTGTCTTTCGCCGCTTTTATTTACTATTCTTGAATCAATGTGTGCATTTTCGAGAGCGTGGGCATTTGTAAATTTAGTAAAAATATGTCCTGTACTTTGTACCAAATTACTCTGCGGATATATCAATTTAGGCTGTACAGCCGAAACATCATCTCTTTTCAATACAGACAGCATTTTTTCAAGACAATCGGGTTTTAGTATTATATCGTCATTCATAAAAATCAAATAGTCACAATTGGCGCTTTGTGTAGCGATATTATTTGCAGCGCCGTAACCTTGCTTTTCTGAAAGGTCGATCTTATGAACGCAATTAAGTCCGAGGTCTTTATACTGCTCTTCACTTATGGAGTATTCTCCGCCGTCATTGATAACAATTATCTCATATTCATTTATAGTGGGATATTGTGATAAATGAAATAAAAAGTTTTCAAAAAGTGTACGGTTGCTGTTTGTTGAAATTATGATGCTTGCCTTCATTTTTTAACCTCCGATAATTTATAGTTATCCTTCAATAATCATCTCACACATAACACCATATCACGTTCTTACATAAAAGTCAATCACATTCCAAGATTTTTGTAAATTCTCACAAATTGTCGAAATTTGTCGTTTGCGAACAACTCTGATATAATATAAGGTAGGTTTAAAAGCAAATTTATTCGTAAGCCTTTATGCTTTTTGTGAATGTTGACTAAATTGCTTTGCCTAATAAAATTTTAAGGAGCTGTTTTGATGTTTGAATATAGACCTTTTGTAGACCAATTTCTCGATTACTGCCGTTACCATAAAAAGCTTAGCGAAAAGACAGTGCGTGCATACAAAATCGACCTTTCGCAGTATGCACTGTTTTCCGATACGCTTTCAAAACAAGCATTGTGGGATTACATCGAGTGCCTGAATAAAAAGTACAAACCAAAAACCGTAAAGCGTAAGCTTGCTACTCTAAAAGCTTTTATCCACTTTCTTTTGCTGCAAGACTACATGGATTTTAATCCATTCGATAAGCTCGAAACTTCGATCAGAGAGCCTGTGCTGCTGCCCAAAACGATACCTCTCGACGTGATCGCTAAGATAATTTCCTTTTCTTATCAGCAGATAGGTTCAGCCCAAAGTGCCTACCAAATGAAATGTGCCGTCAGAAATGCCGCTGTAATTGAATTGCTTTTTGCTACAGGTGCAAGGATAGCTGAGATATGTACTCTTAAACCGGAAAATGTTGATCTTTTAGGACGCTCCGTTAAGTTTTACGGCAAAGGTTCAAAAGAACGCCTTATACCGGTAGAAAATATGGCTGTGCTCAGCATACTTAAAAGGTACAGACTTCTTTTTGAAGATAAGATTGCCGTGTCAGGGTACTTTTTTGTCAATAAGCTCGGCAGAAGAATGACAGAGCAGTCGGTGCGAAATATGCTGAGTTCCTATTGCAGACAATGCGGTGTTGAAATGCACATAACGCCGCATATGTTCCGTCACTCGTTTGCCACTCTGCTTTTGGAAGAGGACGTGGACATTCGTTACATACAAAGAATGTTGGGCCACAGCTCGATAACCACGACTCAGATCTATACTCACGTCACATCGTCAAAGCAAAAAGAGATCTTAAAGACTAAGCACCCAAGAAACAAAATGGATTTTCAGTGATATGTTACAACTAATAATATTATATCATATAAGAATACATCGTGCTGTGAAATGTCAAAATTATTTGGTGAAATGTAGTGAAATGTAACTTTGCGGTGCTTATTATCATAAGGGAGGTGTAAAATGTCGCAGCTTATCGTTACGAGCCGTTATCTGAAAAACGGAAATCAGAAAAATAAAACAAAACGCAGAAACTATACAAAGTATATTGCTACCCGTGAAACTGTCGAGATACGAAGTCAAAAATTTGTTGACAGAAATGCCAATGCAACTAAAAATCAAGAGCAGCTTATTAACGATCTGATAAACGACTTTCCTGAATCCAAAAGATACCTTGAGTATGATGACTATGAAAGAGAGCCGACCATTGAGAATGCCGGTGAATTGATAAGCACAATAGTAGAACGCAATGCTGACGTGGTTGGAAACCGACAGAATTTTGTCGGGTATATGGCTATGCGTCCGGGCGTTGAGAAGAGAGGTTCGCACGGCTTGTTTAACGAAAAGGACGAGCCTATAATTCTGAATCAAGCGGCAAATGAGATAGCTGAACATAAAGGCAATGTTTGGTCACACGTTGTTTCACTTCGCCGTGAAGATGCAGTAAGGCTTGGCTATGATAATTCGGACGCTTGGCGTGAGCTTGTCAAAAGGCATATCTCAGATATTGCAAAAGCACAGAATATCCCTCTTTGCAATTTGAAGTGGTACGCCGCTTACCACGATACTACTCATCATCCGCATATCCACCTGCTTGTTTATTCAACAAATCCAAAGCAAGGATTTCTGACAAAGGCGGGTATAGATAAGATACGTTCAGCATTTGCAAATGATATTTTTCACGATGATCTGCAAAGCATTTATCAGGAACAGACAGTAAGCCGTGATGAATTGAAAGCGGTTTCCAAAAACGAATTTGAAAGCATTGTAAATATAATCGCAAGTAATGATCATACAGATCCACAGCTTGAAGAACTTATCAGAAAACTATATATCCAATTACAGAATGTGAAAGGCAAAAAAGTTTACGGCTATCTTCCAAAGGAGATAAAGGAAACCGTCAATAAAATATTTTCAGAGCTTGCAAAAGATGAGAACATACGGCAGCTCTATGACAAATGGTGTAGTCTTGAACGCTTGAAATACAAGACGTATACTCTGAAAGAAACGGAACTTCCTGAACTGTCTGCTAACAAAGTTTTTCAGCCTTTGCGGAATATGATAATTCGTACAGTACTTAATATGAAACCATTTGATGCAAATACTGAAATTGAAGGATCTGAACCAAATGATGAATACTTTGATAATACGCCTCAGAATATGTCACCTCTGTTTGATGAAGCAGAACCGTTGGCAGAGAAAGAAACTGATGAATCGGCTGCGGCAATAAAAAACTATATCAAATGGAACGATCAATACAAAAAAGCCTGCAAGCTTATCTATGGCAAAGACGCTAAGCTCAATGATTTTAAGAAAGCTGAACAGCTTTTGTTGTCTGAATCACAGCGTGGGAATGTTTTGGCTGTTTACGATCTCGGAAAGCTTTATTCTACCGACAAGCTTGGCGAAAAAAGCGAAGAAATATCTATTGCAAAATACACACAGGCTTTGCAGGGCTTTTTGCAAATAGAACCAAACTCAAAGAAATTAAAGCCATATGTTCAGTATCGTATAGGCAAAATGTTTTGTTATGGTCTTGGTACGGAGCAGAACTATCAAAAAGCCTTTGAGTGGTTTGAAAGATCGGCAAAACAGAAAAACAAGTTTGCTCAGTTCAGCCTTGCAAATCTGTATTACTATGGCAGCGGTATAGAGAAAGATCTGTCGCAGGCTTTTCTTTGGTATCAGAGATCATCCTCTCAGGGGCAGCCTTATGCGGCTTATTCTATCGCTCAAATGTACAGATATGGAGAGTATGTCACCAAAGATAATGATACAGCACAGCGATATTACAAACAAGCTTTGTCGGGATTTTTGAAAATCGAAAGCGATGATATGGCGAACGACGATCTGTTTTACAAATTAGGGCAGATGTTCAATCTTGGACTTGGAACAGACTCAGACGTTACAAAAGCTATCGAATACTTCAGACGTTCAGCTGAAATGAATAACAAGAACGGCTTGTTTGAGTATGGCAAAGCACTTTTGACAGGTGAACACATTCCGCAAGATACAGATAGTGCAGTAAAATTGCTTGAGAAAGCTGTCAAACTTAAAAACAGCAAT
>ERZ773208.2649-NODE-2649-length-11862-cov-2.657745_pt1 | contig 11862 bp, 19 predicted proteins | sample MGYA00581006_ERZ773208 | MGnify/ENA primary metagenome ERZ773208 (study PRJEB29015, sample SAMEA2737793) | human gut metagenome | biome: human gut; feature: human-associated habitat; material: faeces | place: China | collected 2012 ... | reverse complement strand
TCGTAGCCGCAAACCGTCTGCGTATCACGCACCGGATGGAACCACTGGCGGCATTCTTTGTTGGCGCACTTACGGCGCGGTAACTTAGCCATGCTCAACCCCACGTCCTGTTTTGCCAGACCTTACTCGGGCGCGGCGCTTTGTCGCTTTCCGGCAGCTGCACACTGATAGTCCAGGTGATGTTGTCGCGATTAAGGCTGCGTTCTACCGTGGCGCCACGACGGCGGTAACTGGCCACCAGCTCGTCGGCCTGTTCGGTTGTGCATTCGTGATGGTGAAACCATGAATATTTCATCGCCATCACCCCGCAAAGATCATGAGCTGCGATGCGGCGTTTTCCGCTTCACGCTGGTCCTTGAATGACCGGGACAATACCCAGCGCCACAGAACATCGAGCGCGGCTTTGTACAGTTGCTGGAACTCGGTTTCGTCCATGTTTGCAAAGGCAATACTGCGGGGATGTTTACGAAGAGTTCCGTCAGGTAGTTGAATTGCGTCGTAGTGGCCGGCCTCGACAATTACCCAGGCACGGTACGCGTCAAAGGATTTACACAGGCTGATCCCATTGGTAACTCGGCGACTGGCTACCTGCTCCAGATACTGCTCGGCAGCATCCAGCAGTGCGCCTTCGTTTCCACCAAATGCCGCGAGGAATTTAGCATAACCATTTACGAGCTTACGTTCATTGCTGGATATCGCCCCGCCGGTGGGTTCCCAGTATTCGAAACCGAGATTCAGGAGCGCAAAGAAACGGCGATGGAATACGGGATTCCTCACCTGGCGGAACTCGGCTACCAGCACGGCGCCTAGTTTGATTTTTGATTGCAGAATATCGCTGGTCTCCGGCGTCGCGGGGATCAGGATTCCTGAGGACTGCTTGATGAGTTGTAGTTCGTGCGCCATGGTTTCTCTCCGTGGCGCAGTAGGTTACGGTTGTTCAGACCGTTGATTTCATATTATCAGAAGGTGGAGTTACCCGGTAGCCGAGGCGGCGGATAAATTGCACAAAACCATTGGGAGTAAAGACTTCTTCATCATCGAGCAAAGGCCGCATTGATACCATCCCATTAACACGATAAATCAGATGCCTGCCAGATGAAGGAAAGCTAAACATAACACAACCATCAGAGCGTCTGACAAGGTCGTACCAATGATCATCTGATGCCTGCAATGCTGAATTATTCACTTATTTTTCTCCCTTCAATCGACACAGACGCGGTTAAAAATTGTCGGCAATAGCATCAAAGGGATACACATTTTTGGTATTCTGTTATCTGCGCGCCGGCTAACCCAAGTTCAGTAAAACCAGTCGTCGGCGCTTTCCCATGTTTCCTGCAGGATTTCCTCCACCTTCGTTTTATCGCCCTTATCGCCACCGAAAACAGTCAGGCTATCACCGCCAGCCCTGCGGATAACCAGAGAACAATTTTCATATTGATTCTGAAGTCGTTTAAGCAACTCTTTCTCAAGTGCGGGTATGGCGCCGCGCGGCAGGTCTTTTGATTTGTTGATGGTAAGTTCTATCTTCATAATTCCCTCTACATCAATACACTGTACATTTATACAGTATGCCTGTTGAACCTCATATTCAAGTGGTTAATAGCACTTTTCGCCAAAGCCATGCCGTTGTATACGCTAAGTTTTTCCGAGTATTCGGAGTTTACTAAATCAGTTATACAGGGTCAGAAAGGAACGAAAACCCGTCCAGGCCTTGATTTATATGGCTATCTCAGTGCCTGAACAGGGTTTGGTTTAGTCATGCCATATGGAGAATCATTCAGGTGAGTGAATCTCTCCAGCCACATTGCAAATTGTAAGAATGCAGCTTATCGATAAAGTGAGCACACGTTATTAGATATGTGTTTATTAAATCGCTAAAAGTAAACAGTGTTTTCATCCATATACTTCAATGTTGAAATAATACTGTCAGCACGACATCTTTTATTGAGTGGGAAATTTTTGAAAACAAGACCATTTGTAAAATAAATGTCACACTTTTTCGTCTCAGTATCTATATAAACCTCTCTGAATGATTTAAAGGCAAGTCGCCTGCATACCTCCCTATCTTCTTTTAGTGATAAGTTTAGTTCTTTACTCCCGCGACTTTTATCCTTCTTAGCTTTATTTTTCAGAACCTTAATTGTAGTTTCGATTTTCTTTAACTTACGATCCAGTTCACGAACTTTACCAGCCAAAACATTTACTTCAGGGGCTATTGTAAGTGCCTGTACGAGACTGTTTATTTGAAGCTGTAAATCAATGCTATTTTTTTCTAATGTTTCCTGCAAACTTACCTGATTTGACTCAATCTGTAACTTATCAAAATTGAAAAGTATCTCTTCAATCAGATTAACATCGACAAGCTCTCTTTTAATCGATGGACTCTTACACCGATGAAGCCTTCTCATAGGGCATACATAATAACCTTTTCCAGACTTACTCACTGCAGTGACAATCATGGTATTCCCACAACATTTACACTTCATCACGGTTCGCAGCAGGTTTATAAGATATGGGTTACCGCTGTGAGAGTTGAAACCGAATGGAGACAATCGCACCTCCTGAACAGCATAAAATTCATCATCAGTAAGGACTTTGGGGTAATAATCAATTATTTCATTAACGCCTTTTGCACGTCCTCTATATGTTGGTCTGCAAATACCAATAAGCGCTTTGTTACCAAGGATTTTTTCGATGACAGAGGGACTCCACTCACCAGGTGTACCAGTCATATTTTCAATCAACCTGTCATTGAGATATTTAGTAATAGCTGTCAGAGATTTATTTTCCTTACGTAATGAAAAAATTTTCTTAATCACCTTCACCTTTGATTCTATCACTTCAAAATGACTGTAGTCAGGACTAACTCTTAACCAGCGAGGACATGCTTTTGTCATTATCCTACCGTTTAACTCGGCCTCATCTCTTTTCTTTTTCCAGGAGAGTTTCACCCTACTTGATTTTATTTCGCTCTCTTCATTAGCTCTCTGAGCAATTAGAATTGCTTTGATGAGTGCATAGGGATCATCGAGCGATGCCTCAGAATATTGGGTGTTATCACTAAGAGTGATGACATCAATACCACATTTTAAGATATATTTTAGTCTTTCTGTAGCCTCTCCGACTTTCTCTCGAGAAAGTCGGTCCAAACTTTCAACGAGTAAAACTGTACCAGGAATAATAAGCCCATTCTCCAGTGCATCAATAAACTCACTAAATGCACCTTCTCTTGCATGTTTCCCCTTATAAGCACTTAACCCCAAATCTTCATATGTAGTTGGGTCAAGAGTATATTGCGGGTTATTTTTAAGCCAATCATCTATTAGTTTTTTCTGTCTCCTTAATGAATCCCCCTTGTCCTGATTTACTGACGAGAAACGCATGTAAGCAATGGCCTTTTTCATATATACCTCATTTTCAATGTACACACTCTATAAGACCATTAACTTTTAATTTCTGATGAAATTTTCCAGAATTTTACGATGTAAAATATCTTATTCTTACCAACCTTAATAAAAGCTGACTTTTCAGTCAGATGATACGTTTTATAGCGTATTCCAGTTGGGTTACATCACTTATCTCTCTGATGGTGTTCAGTTTTGATATGCAGGCGCGGCTCCCCGTCTTTCGGCTCAGGCCATTCTCGCTGCTTGTTTACCGCCAGCTTTTCTACCATCGCCAGGGTAATCTGCTCGTCACTGATACCGGCACGACGTTGTGCATCCCATAACAGGAATTGCATGTCAGCCCATTCGCTAAGGTCGCCAGGTTCAGCAGCAGCCTCGAGCGCTTCTTTGGACAAATGTTTGAGCGGACCAACCGGGCCGACATCGCCGAAAGTGGTCTGTGACCATACTGAATGCTCGCGGCGTACCAGCTCGCGGGCAATCACCCCATTAATAACCTTCACAGCATCAGCCATTGCGTAGCCGAGATTACCGCCGTCGCTTTGTTTTGCTGCTTTGCTGAGTATTTCGCTTATCTGGTGCAGGCGATCGAGTGATACAGGACCGTTCGCTGGGTGGTTGTTAGTGGTCATACTGATGTTCTCCCGTAAAATGCCAGAATCCGCTTCATCGCTGGACTTGTACGGCATACTGAAGTAACCATGTTTTTTCGCACGCTCGATTTGATCTGCTTGATGTTCAGCTCCCCGCTAGGCTGAAGTGAATAGACCGGGCGATGCGGTTCGCCAGTACGGATAACTACCGTTTTGCGTGTCAGGTGAAGCAGCAGGTTGTGTGCTTTCTTGCAGTCGCATCCCAGCAGGTTCTGAACCTGACGAGGCGTTATGGTCTGGTTAACCCGAAGGAAATCGACGATTGCCCACAGTGATTTGCTTGCCATAGTGATTTTCCCTCGCGGTTATTTAACGATCCGGAGATGGCTAACGTTCTTGCGATAGCTGCCCCAGTCAAAGTTCACCCACATCCCGCCATCCATTTGGAGGCGATCGATAACCCGCGCACCCAACGCGCCGAGAAGTTCGTCGTGGTTCAGATTCGTCAGAACGCCAACCGGGCGCATTGATGACAGCCGACGGTCAATAACCTGATTCAGAATGACTTTCTCCCCGTTGCTACCGCGCTGAATACCGACCTCATCCAGCACCAGCAGATCGACTTTGCAGAGGTCATCCAGAAGCGAAGCCTCTGACTGGCCACCGTCGTAACACTCGCGAACGCGCAGCATCAGGTCAGGGATAGTCACTACCAGTACGCTATGCCCGCCAGAAAGCAGATGATTTCCGATTGCCGCAGCGAGATGGTTTTTCCCGGTACCCGGACCACCGCTAAACACGAAACTTGCGAACCCAGCGCCGAAATTTTGTGCGTAGCTCTTTGCCATCGTGAAGGCTTTGCGCTGACCTTCCCCGGAAACCTGATAATTCGCGAACGTGCAGCTGCGGTGCAGGCTTTGAATTCCTGATCGACCGAAAATTTTCTCTGTCCGGGCTTTCTGGTTCAGCCTGTCCAGTTCTTCACACCGCTTCAGGCCTTCTTCCCTCTGCCATGCCAGCAGTTCTGCCGCGCTGGTGAACTTCGGCTGAACGCCTGGCGGAATGAGTTTTTTCAGGCGCTCAAGCGCGCTGCCGGTACTAATCATATTTTTCATCGCTACCCCCTGAACCCTGGTGGGATGGAGTTATCTGGACGGGAAATGGCATTCGGATCCCGCATACCTAACAGAGCTGTCACTTCCCAGGCTTCTTCGTAGTGTTTCGAGGGACCAAAGAACGTTGCCGCCTGCTTCACGTACTCGGTATTCAGCTTCCCCGTTGCCCTCACGAAATCGGCATAACGCCGGGTGCCATCAAGCAACTCCTGAACTGTGGCACCTGTTTTAACCCTGGCTTTCCAGGCTTTGCAGGCGTCAGCCTTGCTGTTGCCTCCTGAACGCTTTGGATAAATCGCCCATGCTTGTTCGAAGCCGTCCGGGTAGGAATTTTTTTTCGGAGATGTACCACCTTCGGAAGAATCATCACTCTCTGGGGGGATGGCGGAGCCATGCCCCGAAGTGTTTTCTTCCTGTTCCTGTTCCTGTTCCTGTTCCTGTTCCTGGTTAAGGAACGGTTCAAGAACCCTTTCGGAACCCTTTAGCTTTGCGCCCCCGATATGAGCTATCGCATCAGCCATAACCCGTGCCAGCTCTGGCTTAACGGTGGACTTATCCGGCACCTGGGAGAATAGGCGCATAGCTGCTATACCCTGATTTGGATTCTCGACAGGATTCCAGCTCATGAAGTTACGAATAAGAACCCATTTCGAGACAGGGTCACGAGTTGCGAAACCGTTTTTAGATAGTTCATCAAACCCTTTCGAAACCCTTTCAAAAGTCCAGGCAAGGTCTTCAGAAACGTATCCATCTGGTAGCCGGAAACACCCAATCATGTTCGTGTGTTGCCCCGTGAGCAGGTACAGCGCAAGCAGGCGGGCATCATCAGAAACCCGACGCATTCCATCGCTAATCCAAAAAGATGTATGCACTTTGCCGTAATCACGCATAAAAACCTCTGAATGCTTAAAGTGCTGTCGGTTCGTCAGTTTTGGCGGAGTGCTTAAAGACCATCTCGACGCACAAAAAAACGCAGTCCTGACAGATTGAGACGCCTGGCCCGGCGACAAGAACGCCAGCAACTTCAACATTCGTTTTTCCACAAAAAGAGCATTTGTGGGTTGGTTGGATGTTTACCTCGGTACTGGTTACTGACATACTGACCTCGCAATAACTGCCCGTTTTTGCACCCGAAGGCCGTCTGTGTTCGAGCACAGCGGCTTTCCCTATTTTTGAACCGGTCATATAGCCCCCAGCATCATCTGCACCATTTCCATCAGCGGACCGGTTAACCCAGGGTCAACGCGATACATCTCAACGATCCCCTCACTCAACTCTTTCAGCTTCTGATGACGTGGCGCATTCATCGCGACGGCAATCTTCGCTTCGCTGGTTTCTTTCTCCAACTTTGCCAGGCGGGCCATAACGTTGTCTTCTGGTAGCAGGCGGCTGCGGAAGTCGAGCGGCAGAACAGCAAGAATTGCCGGAGTCAGTTGGCGAACATTTTCGCGATACCGTTCGCTGTTGAAATGGTTATCGAGGAAGCGGAAAAGCTTCTGACGCTGTCGGCTGAGGTCATCAGGGAAAGTGATCTCGTCTCCCCCTTGCGCCTGGTACTCTTCGATGATCAGAGCCGTAACTACGTCCTGACCATCTACACCCGCCCACGCACGAACGGCATCGCGGATCTGGTCATGTTTATCTACCGAGACAGGTTGATTGCGATTTATCATCGCAGCCGGTTGATATCCGCTATTTTGATGAAGTGACAGTGACTGCATGGTTATGCCCTCGTTTCCTGAGCTGGTAATCCATCCGTAGGGTTGGGATACAAATCTGGTCGCAGTTCATGTGGTGTAATACCTGTAACCCTGAAAATCGGTAATACGCGGTCCGGAGGAACAGCACCTTTATAGCGCGTCTTCCAGCGGCTAACTGACATGGGCTTTATGCCCAGTAATGCTGCAAGATTGCTGGCATTACCTGCTTTTTTGATAGCTTTCTCTAATCCGTTCATCATTGTCTCCAAAAGATACACGAACAAATTAAGCCTTAGACTTATACATAAATCAAGTCCCGGGCGAATTTTATTTTATAAGCAAAAGGCTTATTCTTTTGATATGGCTGAGAAAAAAATACTTAACCCGATTCTCATCGAGCGTTTGACAGAACTGACGCAGCGAGGGATGACAAAATCTGATATGGCAAGGGTTGCGGGGATTACTCCGCAATCCGTAAACGGCTGGTTTAAAAAAGGGGTTATCAGCAAAAGTTCTGCATTAGCGGTTGCTGATGCTGCTGGGGTATCCGTCCCTTGGCTGCTTGGTGAGGATGTTGGAGAGAAGGATGGTCTTAAGCCTGATGAACAGCGCCTGCTGGAGCTCTACCGCCAACTGCCAGAAGAAGAACAACAGAACATGTTGCGGATCGTATCTCTGCGATTGAAAGAACTCGACGAACTGTACGCCAAGTATATGGGGCGGCGGATTAAGGGTGATACTGAGTAAGTAGCATCTGATGAAAATGGCGAGGGACATTATTGAAAACTGGCCTGTTTTTAATTTCCATCGCTGTTCTTTGCTTTACCTTCATTTTCATCTGGATCATGCTCATTGGTCCTGTGAATGGGCATGAAAAGACTTACTTTAAGGACTCAACAACTTTTGCGGTCATCGTTATGGCAGTGCTATTGATAGCATTCGTAGTGGTTACAGTAATGGTGTTATTGTGAAGCGGAAAAGTAAGTTTTGTGAGTTTTATCGCTAACAACCAGAAGAAGAGCAACAAAATATGTACCGCATCTATGTGCTTTTCCTGAAGTCCTAGATGTTTTTTTATTCTAAGCACATGAATCTTGGAAATAAAGGTGAGCTTCGTCTGTCAACAATCGCAGCCGCTACCATAGTGGGGTAGCTAAGTTGCTAACAACGATTTTGGATTATCTGTGTACGATGATGGTGGCTCGCGTGCATTTTGTGAGTTAATATATATGTTAACTATGGATTAGTAGATGGTTCAACATACATTTAAAGGTAACTGCTTCACAGTAACTCATTGTAATGGGGCTCTTAAAACGCTATCTGATGTCATCCGGAGCGTGACTCCAGCCAAAAAGCAAAAAACTATGGTAGTCAATCTTAGACTACAAATAGAGCGATTAGCCTCTGGTAAGAGGACTCCCGACCTAAGTGTTAGAAAGGAGGGGGTTTTACCTTCTTACAATGGAAAACCCAGCAAAAATTTTTGGGCTATAAAGAAGATACCCATCAGAGGTTATTACTGGGAGTCAGAAAGAGTATTCATGACTTATTTCATAAGTCATTACATCTACAAGGATTTTGATGACCTAAGTGATTCTGATACCCAGAAGGTCCGTAACAACTGGGAACGAATCGAGAGAGGATTAGATGACTGTTGACAACAATTCTGCAGGCGAAGTTTTCGAACTTCCCTATGTCAGTGAAAGGGAGATGGCTTCCGAACGATTGGTGTTCAACACCACGGAGGATCTCCTACTAGCCATGCAAGATGCAGGCATCACCAAAGGTGAGCTTGCCAGGAAACTTGGTAAATCACCTTCCCATGTTTCGCAGCTGCTTGATGGAACCAGAAACATGACCCTGAGAACATTATCCGACATATCATACGCACTGGGTGCTGAAGCAAGGGTCTCTGTTTTCAGAAATGGGGTTGATGTCTCACATCACATCATTCCACCATTAAGGCAATATGAGACTAGTGAACCCGAACTGAAAGATACTAGTGAAACAAAAATTGTGCGCTTTGTGATAGGAAGTAAGTTTGGCTCTAGCAACGACAACAATGATGTGGGTATTTTATGTTATCAGAGATAAGGCTCATTGAGGTCAGCACTAGCAACATACATTTCAAGCATACCCCTTTGAAAAGTGGTACTAATAGGGGCAATTTTGAAGCTGAGATCGGTGAGATTACTGTCGAAGCCGGTAAAAAATTAAAATCCGATGAAGCACTAAGTATAATTGAGATAACTGCTTCCCCAAAGGTTGTAGGTCTCAGCACGACCAGTGATGGGGCAATCCATGAAACGTTTAACCTGCAATTTGGTTTACGTTTAGTATTCACTTATCCAGACAGTATCGATTTAACACCAGAATTACTTGATGAAAACCGATGGTTCTTTGAATATAACGTAAAAATATTCTTTAAAACACAATGTGAACAAATACTTAAGCCAACAACTATCAAGAATATTGAGCTACCATTTGGGTAGAATCGACCCGGCCACCGCGCCGGGTTTTCTTTTGCCTACCCTTTTCGCACTTCCTCAGCTGCAAACCTGTACACCTGTCGCCAAAAATCGTTCTGCTCAATATCCCCCAGCGACACCAGCATGGAAATGATCGCCTCAGTAGTTGGCGCGTCTCCATGTGATATCAGATTCAGCGTCGCTCTACCTACCGCCTGACATACATCGTTGTAACCCACGTAGAACTTTTCCATAGCCCACCCTCATTGATGTTTTTCTGACCATAGCATCCTCTGCTCACATGCATTCGTCAAAAAAATAAGCCGTAAACTTAATCACAGTGTTAGCCATAAGCTTGACATTAATTAAGTCTTAGGCTTAATATAAATCCACATCAACACAACCACCGAGGCAGGACGCCCACGAAGTAGCCATCCGGGGCATACGAAGACCGGAATGAGGTGGTGAGATTAACGCGCAGTAGGTTTGAAACGTTCCGCCAGCCTGGCGACAAGGGCAAAACACAGATGTGAGCTTCGCGGTGGTGAACTGCAGAGTTAAAACGCTCAACCGTGAAGATCAGCGCCGCGGCGCCACCAGCGAAGTTCACTCAGAAAACTGGAGAACATCATGGTTCATCAGCACTACGGTACACAGACAGTAAACCGCGGCGCAGTTCAGCCGGGGATGCTCGTCAAACACAAAGACTCAACCTGGACGGCATCAGCTAACGCTCGCGGACGTTTGTATCTGCATCGCGGCGTGGAGATGACTTACACCAAGGATTTGCTGGTTGAAGTTTATCTGAACGGTCTGGGGAATGGCCTCAGCCATTAACGGAGAGTGTCATGCAAGACAAGAAATGCGGTTACTGCAGCAAGCCGGTTAAACCGGAAGAAGTTATCAAAAGCACCCTTCTCTATCGCAACGGCTCACAGCTGGCGCGCAAAGAAAAAGAGTATTGCTCCAAACGTTGCGCTTCGCACGACCAGATGGCTCACGAAGGCTAACGTAAAACCCGCGCAAGGCGGGATCTACGTCCGGTGCCACCGACCAAAGTTACACCGGAATTTATAGCAAACCAAATAAGACACCCAATGGGCGCTATCAATGGTCCGGGGATTCCAACACCCAAAAATGAGGATCTCACATGGAATTCTTTAATGTGGTTAAAGCCACTCAGAAATCCGGAAAGCAAGATGCAGTGGTCTGGTTCACTGCAAAAACTGAGGCTCGCGCCAATCTGCAGTTGGATGTTGCGCTGGAAGATGCAGGTATCGAGACCGGTCGTGGCAAGGACTACGCTAAACCAATTCGCACAGATTTTCCTGTTGTTGATGACCTGCCGGAAGAAGGTGAAGTTGATTTCACCTGGTGTGATCGTTACGAACTGGCCGAAGACCAGCGCACCTGGAATGTGAAATTGAAAGCTGATAACGCGGCGCAGGAAGAAAACCACCAGGCTGCTGACAATATCGTTGATGGTGAAACCGGCCATGCAGACGAATCCCAGCAGGCAGAACAGCCGCAGTTGATCACCGTCGCCACCCTATCCTTGCGCCAGCGTATTTTGGCTCAGTTCATCTCTGATGAATACGCTTATCACATCGATGCTGAGCAAAAGAAAATTATTCAGGGACTCGAGCTGGACGTGGATAACAGCTACGTCCAGAACCTGCTGCTTGCTGCTGAAAACGTGGAGTTTTTCAAGAATGCTGCTGAGATTGACATCTCCCGGGTTGTAGCCGCTCTGAAAACCGTCTTCCCGGTCGAAGGGAAACGGACTGAACTGTCTCTTGTTATGCGGTTCATCAGGATCTGGTTCAACACTGATTACATCGACCGTGGCATCCTGGCGCGCGAATGGGCCGCCGGTAACCGCGTCAGTAATGTTCAACGCACTGACTCCGGTACAAATGCCGATGGCGGATATGTCACTGACCGTGGCGAGGGCGCACACCACACGCTGGATACACTGGATTTAGAGATTGCCTGCGCCCTTCTGCCGATGGACTTCAACCACTTCGAAATTCCGGGCAGCATTCATCGTCGCGCCAAAGAAATCGTAGCCAAAAAAGAAGAACCGTGGAAATCATGGAGCAGCATCCTGCGCAATCAGCCTGGCGTACTGGGCGTAAACCGCACAGCCATTTTTAACCTGGTACGTATCGCACCAGAGAATATTCACCTGACACCTGTTGCTCATCTGGAATTTGTTAACCAGACGATGACTGCTGAATTCAACGCTGCGGTTGAGTTATTGCCGTTGCCTGTAGCTGGCGCACAGGAATCAAACGCTCAGGAGCAACCTCGCGTTGAGAATCTTGGCGCTGGAATTTTCTCCATAGAAGGCCTGATGGGTGATCAACAAACACATACAGATAACCGTTCACCAGTTAATGAGGACACCACCAGCGATGTGCAGATGGAAGAAACTGTCAGTGATGAAGAACAGGCTGGTGATGAAGTGCAGTCAGGCGAAAGCAGTCTGGAAACTGGTGAAGAGTCACATACCGGCCAGCAAGCCGATGTGAAACAAAAACCGGAAAATGCGCATCAGAATGATGAATATGCGCATC
>ERZ773208.2644-NODE-2644-length-11880-cov-3.344693_pt1 | contig 11880 bp, 7 predicted proteins | sample MGYA00581006_ERZ773208 | MGnify/ENA primary metagenome ERZ773208 (study PRJEB29015, sample SAMEA2737793) | human gut metagenome | biome: human gut; feature: human-associated habitat; material: faeces | place: China | collected 2012 ... | reverse complement strand
GGCTGGTATGCCGACTCACAGCTTGAGGGCGAGCCTATAACGTCCGTGAGCTTTTCAGACGGCTCAAAGACGCTTTATGCAGGCTGGAAAGCTAATACCTGCACGGTTGATTTCACTGATATAAACGGCACAGTTTTGTCATCTCAGACCGTAGAATACGGCAAAAGTGCCGATCCGCCCAAAGCACCGACCGTAAAAGGCAAACGCTTTACAGGCTGGGATAAAGACTTTTCAAAAGTCACAGCCCATATGACAGTGCAGGCGGTCTATACCGACAGAAAGCTTATAAAAGACTGCGAGATATCAGGCTTTAAAACACATATGACATTCACAGGCTATGAGCTTGCTCAAAGCAGTATAACGCTTTCCTATGGCGATACCACTTTGACAAATAATAAAGACTATACCATTGACTATGTCGATAATATAGCCGCAGGCAAGGGCAAAATGATAATAACAGGCATTGGCGGATACAGCGGCGCTATAGCCAAAGCATTCGACATTCTTCCAAAGTCCGCCCAATTGACAAGCGTCTATTATGTTGATACGCTCTCCTACACAGGCAAGCCTATAAGACCTGACGTTATGGTAACAGACGGAGGAAAATTTCTTCTTCCTGAACATGATTATACTGTTTCCTATAGCTCAAATACAAAAATAGGCGTTGGAAAAATGATCATAAGCTTCATGGGCAACTATCAGGGTACGATAGCAAAAACTTTTACCATTTATCCTGCAAAACAGGAGATACAATCTCTGCAAACAAGATATAAAGGCTTTTTTATCGACTTTGCTCAGAAAGGTTCAGGCACGGGATATGAATTGCAGTACAGTATACGCTCTGACTTCGCAGGTGCAAAAACCTTGATCATATCCTCAAACAAAACGGATAAAAAGACCGTTTCAAACCTGACGTCAGGGAAGAAATATTATGTAAGAGTGCGTTCGTATACAATAGCCAGCGGCAAGCGTTATAACGGCGCATGGTCTGATACAAAGAGCGTGACCACCGCAAAATATGATATTTCCAAAGCTAAGGTCGCAGGCATAAAAAACAAGTCTTTCACAGGCAAGAACATCACCCAAAGCATAACAGTCACATATTCAGGCAAGACCCTTAAAAACGGCTCAGACTATATAGTGAAATATTCCGCCAATAAGAATATAGGCACAGCTAAGGTAACAGTAACAGGGAAAGGTTCGTATGGCGGAGTGATAACGAAGTCTTTTGTCATCACCCCCGCCAGGCAGACCATACAAAAGCTCATTCCGGTGAAAAAAGGCTTTTATATAGACTATGCACAGAAAGGCTCTGCTACAGGCTATGTGATATCCTACGCTGAAAATATATCTTTCAGCGATGCAAAGACAGTTAAGGTGACCTCAAATAAGACCGACAAAAAGACCGTAACAAATCTTAAAAGCCAAAAGACATATTTCGTCCGTGTGAGAAGCTATACAGCCACAGGGAACAAGACCTATTTCGGACAGTGGTCTGATATAGCCAAAGTTTATACCAAATAATTATCCGTGTTATCGGGAGGGATAGCAATGATCACAAAAACAAAGCTTGTAAAAAGAATATTCTCATCGCTCTTGACAGCCGCACTTGCAGTTCCAATGACGGCTCTCACTGCCCATGCAACAGGGGAGGCTTTCTTCTATCCGCCTAAAAACCCCGTCATGACCGATCAGCAGTTTGAAGTGTCCGTGACATTTTCCGCAGATTCAGAGATAGGAAGCGTTCAGGCAAATATCGCCTATGACGATTCCGTTATAGAATTTGTGTCAAGCGACAACGCCTCAGGTGGCGGAGGAGTTCTTACAGTAAACGGATTTCCTGATACCCCCTCTTCAGAAGTGGATTTCAGCTTTACGTTCAAAGGTCTGTCAGCAGGAAATGCAAATATAAGCCTGCAAAGCTGTCAGATATATTCCCCTGATTCAGAGCTTATCGGCTCGCCTACCGCCTATTGTGTCATAACAGTTGGAAGCGATAAGGTGGAAACCAAGACCGACCACCACTGAAAAGACCACCACCACTACCACTAAGACCGCACCTTCAAACGGCATACCCGATAAAGGCGTTCTTACAGCCCTGACAGTGGATAACGGCGAGCTTTCTCCTGCCTTTGCCTATAATGTCTATAACTATACAGTGAACGTTGACAATTCCGTTACCAATGTTGAGATAGAGGGAACAACAGCAAGCCCCTCTGATTATATATGGTATACAGGCACAAGCGAGTGTCAGGTGGGCGAAAATGTACGAACCATAACCGTCACAGACGTTGACGGCAATGCCGCCACCTATACTGTCACCATAATAAGAGCCGCAGGCGGAGATGAACAGCAGACCCAGACCGTCCAAAAGAAAGACAGCTCCGATACATCATCTGCCGTGTCCAAAAACGCAAATGTTATGGACCAGTATAAAAAGATGCTCAATACCGCCCTTGCTATCGTCCTTATCGTCCTTGTTATTGCACTTGTCGTAATAATTATCTGGATAAGAGGAAAGATCAAAGGCGGCAAAAAGGATAAATAAGTTCTGTGTAAAGAGATGATAAACAGCCAAAAGTGGCGTATCAACGTGCTTTTGGCTGTTTGTGACAGCATTTTTCACTCTGCTTACACGAATACACATTTTTTTTACAAAAATCACACAAAAACAAGTATAATTTCGACACCTGCCAGAGTATAATGTAAACATGCTGATGGTGATTCAGTTTAGAGAGTGGCTCCAATAGGGGCTGCTTTTTTTTATGCTTCAAAAACTTTTTTCATGAATTCTTCTGTGGAGATGATCCCGCTGCGATTGTATCTGTAAAGACCAAAAAGGCAGCGCTCATCTTCTTTTTTTATTATATTGATTTTTTCCTCTACTCCAAGACTAGCCTCAAACCCCATGTTCTTTACGAGCCGACTTGCACTTTCGCAGGTTATGCCGAAAGGATAGGTGTAAACGTTTGGCTGAAAACCACAGTGTTCATCGCAAAGCGTTTGAAGCTTCGTGGTGTCGTTAAGAAATATCTTTCGGTAATCCTCGTAGCTTTCCCCCTCTAGCTGACCAACTCCACGCCTGCCATCAAGATTGTGCATATCGTAAGAGTGATTGCATATCTCCACATGACCGCTGTCACGAAGCACTGAAACGTCTTGCCAGTCAAGATAAGAGTAAGCAGGATCAGGCTCAGCCTCCTCGCAGGCAGCGTCAGTGTAAGCTCCCACAATAGATACAGTGGCTTTCATATCGTATTTTTCAAGAAGCGGCAGAAGATATTCTCTGTAGTTGTAAGTGCCGTCATCAAAGGACAGTATGATAGGCTTCTCAGGCAGCTCGCCCCCACGCTTCACATATCTTATAACGTCATTTACAAAAACAGTAGTGTAGCCGTTCTGCTTCAGATAAAGCAGATCCTTTTCAAGCTCGATAGGCGTTATAACATACTCACCGCTGCGATCTTCGTTTTTTACAATGCTGTGATACATTATGATCGGAAGCTTTATCCCATCTGTTTTTTCTTCTTTTGCAAAGGTTGGCATAACAGCCACCGCCGCCAGCATAGAAAGCACAGCTATAACACAAAGCATCACCCTTTTTCTTATCCTTAGACTTATGTACATATTTTATTTACCCCCTTTTTTACCTATTCTTATTCACCTCTATATCATTAATTGCATCATAAGTTCACAAAAAATATGCTTGTGGTACTTGAAATAATTGTGCAATTATGATATAATAAACACGTAATATCGCAGTGTTGTTTGCTGCGTTAAAAACAAGTTCATAAGGGGGAACTGTATATGAAAACGTTGCGTTCAAAGCTGCTTTTGGCAATGCTTTCAATCGCACTTATCATCACGGTGCTGCTCAGCTTGGTTTCCGTGTATTTTATAAACGTTTCTGCAAAGGATACGCTCAAAAGCACCGCTGAACCACTGGCTGTTCAGGCGGCTAAGAATTTTGACTCGACGATCAGCTCTTATACGAATAATATAGTTTCGACCGTAAAGTCTGATTCTTTTTTAGGGGCAAAAACTGACGCTGACAGACTGAAGGCGGTAAAAAGTGGCTTTGCAGACAACACAGGCTTCTATCTGAATTTTACGGTTTTTGACGGCAATGGCATTGTGCTTGCAACAGATAATGAAATGGTATCGTCATCAGTTGAAAAGGAGCACATCATAAGTGCTTGCGAAAGAAGCTCGGCCTATATAACCGATATATATACCTTTGGCGGTAAGAATTATTTTTCTATACTTGATTCAACAAAGTCTGGCAACACAGAACAAAAAGTCGCTTGTATTACCATTCAGAGCGATATGCTTATCAATGCTCTTAATGAATATACCTTCGGAAAATCCGGCTATGTTTATCTTGTTGGTAAAGACGGAGAGATCCTTCTTCATAAGGATACCGATCAGATAGGTAAAAATGCCCTTGAGATCGGTAAGAAAGATGAAGAATATGTGGAAGTGACAAATGCCGTAGAGAAAATACTTGCAAATAATAGCGGTACAACAGAGTATAAATTTAAGGATAACAATTATATCGTGGGCTATTATGGTTCGTCATATTTTGACGGTACTGTCGTCATGGTTACAAATGTTGCCGACTTCACCACTGCAAGCTCCAGCGCACTTACTAATATCTTTGTAATGGGCGTTGTGCTTATGTGCCTGACGGTGCTGTTCTCTCTGCTTTTTGCAAAGAGGATAACAAAGCCTATCATTTCTACCACAAACAGACTTCGTTCTCTCGCACAGGGCAACCTTACCGACCCTGTTGACGTGTGGTATTCAAAGGACGAGCTTGGCGTCCTTTCAAACTCTCTGGAAGAAACTATCGTCTGCCTCAGACAGTATATCAACCTTATTACAGTGGCTCTTACCCAGATATCAGAGGGTAACCTTTGCCACAGAATGGAAGGCACTTTCAAGGGCGACTTCTATAAGATAAAGAGTACGTTTAACGAGATACTCGACGCTCTGTCAGATACCTTTGCTTCTATCAATATGTCAGCCGAGCAGGTGAACTCAGGAGCGGTTCAGGTGTCAAATATCGCACAGTCTGTATCACAGGGTTCTACACAGCAGGCTTCTGCGATCGAGGAGCTTTCCGCTACCCTCAGTGATGTTTCAAAGCAGATAACTCAGAACTCTGAGGACTCTAAGAACGCTTATAATATCGTACTTAAGAATACCGAAGCCGTTGACAACTGCAACAGCGATATGGGCAACATGGTAAATGCTATGAATGCTATCCATACTGCTTCCGATGAGATCTCAAAGATAATCAAGGTCATTGACGAGATCGCATTCCAAACAAATATCCTTGCCCTTAACGCCGCCGTAGAGGCCGCAAGAGAGGGTTCAAAGGGCTTTGGCGTGGTAGCAGACGAGGTAAGACGTCTGGCGTCAAGATCAGCCGAAGCCGCAAAGCAGACCGCTTCACTTATCGAAAACCAGTCTGCCGCTGTTTCAAAGGGCTCTAAGATAGCCGAAGAAACTGCTGATTCACTGAACAATATCGTAAGCAATTCAAATACTATAAAGGATCTCGTAAAGAATATCTCAGACGCTTCTGAGGCGCAGGCAGAAGCTATCGTTCAGGTAAATACGGGAGTAGACCAGATATCAGCCGTTGTATCAGCCAATACCTCAACTGCGGTCGGTTCAGCTTCCGCAAGTGAAGAGCTTTCAAGTCAGTCGCTTATACTAAAGAATATGATAGCACGTTTCAAACTTAGCGAGAACAGTGAAAAGGATAAGAAGGAGCATCAGACTTCAAGATTCACATATATTGACGATGAGCCGGAAAGCGAGGCCACCCCTGAGGAAACTCAGCAGGATATCACTCCTTCCGACGAAGCCGATATAGAAGATTTCAGCACAAGCGATAAGTATTGATATCGTTGATAATGATAGAATTTCATTGAAAGGACTTGGTAAAATGAAGAAAAGAATAGGCATACTCACAAGCGGAGGAGATTGTCCGGGACTTAACGCAACTATCAGAGGCGTTGCAAAGGCTTGCTATGAAAAGTTCGGCGAAGACGTTCAGATAGTAGGTATCGAGGACGGCTATTATGGGCTTATCAATAATATGTGCAAAGAAATGAAACAGTCTGACTTTTCTGGTATCCTTACCACAGGCGGAACTATTTTCGGCACGAAGAGAACGCCTTTCAAGAAAATGCAGGTCATCGAAGAAGATAACGTGGATAAAGTAAAGGCTATGAAAGAAACCTATAAAAAGCAGAAGCTCGATTGCCTGCTCACCTTGGGCGGCAACGGCACTCATAAGACCGCTAACCTCCTTTCAACCGAGGGACTTAACGTTATCGGCCTGCCAAAAACTATCGACAACGATATCTGGGGCACAAGCGTAACATTCGGCTTCCATACCGCTGTTGACACAGCCACAGACGTTATCGACAGACTTCATTCTACAGCCAATTCCCACGGAAGAATACTCGTTGCAGAAATAATGGGCAATAAGGCCGGCTGGCTCACCCTCTATTCAGGTATCGCAGGCGGTGCAGATATGATAGTCATTCCTGAAATACCATATGATATCGAAAAGCTTGCCGCTGCCTGCGAAAAGAGAGAATCAAAGGGATTTTCTATCCTCGCCGTAGCTGAGGGTGCTTTTGATAAAGAAGAGGCAAAGCTTAAAAAGAAGGAAAGAGCAAGACTCCGTGCAGAGCAGGGTCTTACAACTGCTACCCCTAGAATTGCAAAGCAGATAGAAGAGCTTACAGGCAGAGAAACAAGAGTTTGCGTTCCTGGTCATATGCTCAGAGGCGGCAGTCCGTCAGCCTATGACAGAGTGCTTGCCACAAAGTTCGGTGTCCATGCCGCAGAGCTTATCGCAGCCGATAAATACGGCTATGCAGTGGCAATGATAAATGAAGTTGTGTCAGAAAACCCACTTTCAGAAGTCGCAGGCAAAACAAAATTCGTCCCTGCCGACCACCAGCTCGTCAAGACCGCAAAGGCTCTGGGCGTTGCATTCGGCGACTAAAATATGTGTAAACAGGCGGTGCAGTGTATGCTGTGCCGCTTTTTTGTATATGCCGATATAGCCTGAAACTATAGCAAACACAATAGTTTTAGTATTTTACAAATTCCTATTAAACCGATATAATATTATCATAAGCTTATGAAATAAAACCAAGAAAGGAATTTGATATATGAAAACAACAATAGTTGGCTATCCTAGAATAGGCTCTCTCCGTGAGCTGAAATTCGCTGAAGAAAAGTATTTCAGAAAAGAAATAACCGCCGCAGAGCTTGAAAAAGCAGCAGAGAAGCTCCGCCTTGAAAACCTTGACGTTCAGCGTCAGAGCGGTCTTGACCTTATCCCCTCAAACGATTTTTCCTACTATGACGGAATGCTCGATACAGCCGTACTCCTCGGTGCAGTTCCTGCAAGATATACCGCCCTTGGACTTTCTCCACTCGATACATATTTTGCAATGGCAAGAGGATATCAGGGCAGCGAGGGCGACGTAAAGGCGCTTGCAATGAAAAAGTGGTTCAACACAAACTACCACTACATGGTTCCCGAGGTAGATGACGATACAGAAATAAAGCTTTCCGATACAAAGCCTTTCGACCTGTTCAGCGAAGCCCTTGCAAACGGCGTGAAAACAAAACCTGTTATCATAGGCGCATATACTTTCCTTAAGCTTGCAAGATTTACAGGCAAGAAGAACGCCGGCGATATCGCACAGAGCGTTGTGAACGTGTATGCAGACGTTATTGCAAAGCTTTCAGCCCTTGGCGCAGAGTGGATTCAGCTTGACGAGTCTTGCCTTGTAAAGGATATGACCGCCGAGGATATCACATTCTTCAAGGATATCTATACAAAGATATTGGATAAAAAGGGCAGTGCAAAAATACTCCTCCAGACATATTTCGGCGACGTTCGTGATTGCTATAACGATATCTGCGCCCTTGCCTTTGACGGCATAGGTCTTGACTTTATCGAGGGCATCAAAACCGCAGAACTTGTTGAAAAGAACGGCTTCCCGAAAGACAAGGTGCTTTTCGCAGGCGTTGTGAACGGTAAGAATATTTGGAAAAACCACTATGCAAAAACTTTGGCTATCATTGACGATATAAAGGATAAGTGCGGCGAGATAGTCCTGGGCACTTCCTGCTCACTGCTCCACGTTCCATATACTCTCAAGAACGAGAGCAAGCTTTCTGATGACTATAAAAAGTATTTTGCCTATGCAGAAGAAAAGCTCTCCGAGCTTGCAGAACTTAAAGCCATCACAGAGGGCGAGTGCAGTGATAAGCTGGAAGCAAATAAAGCACTGTTCTCACAGCCAAGAAGCGGCGCTGATAAGTCGGTGACAGAGCGTGTTGCAAAGCTCACTGATAAGGACTTTGTAAGACTTCCTGAGTTTGCAGAGCGTGAAAAGATACAGAAGAAAGAATTTGGCCTGCCGCTCCTGCCAACAACAACTATCGGTTCTTTTCCACAGACTATTGAGGTCAGAAAAAATCGTGCGGCATTCCGTAAAGGCGAGCTTTGCGAAGCTGACTATGATAAGTTCATAAGCCAGAAAATAATAGATTGCATAAGACTTCAGGAGAAGATAGGTCTTGACGTCCTCGTTCATGGCGAGTTTGAAAGAAATGACATGGTAGAGTATTTCGGCGAGTGCCTTGACGGCTATATCTTCACAGAAAAAGCATGGGTGCAGTCTTATGGCACAAGATGTGTAAAGCCGCCGGTCGTATGGGGCGATATCTCAAGAGCAAAGCCTATAACAGTGAAGTGGTCAAAATTTGCACAGAGCCTCACAGATAAGCCTGTTAAGGGAATGCTCACAGGCCCTGTAACTATCCTTAACTGGTCTTTCCCAAGAGAGGATATCTCCCTTAAAGAGTCAGCAATGCAGATAGCCCTTGCTATCCGTGATGAAGTCCTTGACCTTGAAGCCAACGGCATAAAGATAATTCAGGTAGACGAAGCCGCTCTCCGTGAAAAGCTCCCTCTGAGAAGATCTGATTGGCACAGCGAGTATCTCGATTGGGCTATCCCTGCATTCAGACTTGTACACAGCGGTGCAAAGGCTGATACACAGATACACACCCATATGTGCTACAGCGAGTTCGCCGACATCATCAAGGATATCGACGATATGGACGCTGACGTTATCACCTTTGAAGCTTCACGTTCCGACCTGACTATCCTTGACGTTCTTAAGGAGAACAATTTCAGAACAGAGGTAGGCCCTGGCGTTTACGATATCCATTCTCCAAGAGTTCCGTCAGAGAACGAAATAGAGAATGCTCTTCATAAAATGCTCGATAGGATACCTGCACAGAAATTGTGGGTAAACCCTGACTGCGGACTTAAAACAAGAGGCGAAGCAGAAACAGTTCCAAGCCTTGAAAACCTTGTTGCCGCCGCAAAGAACGTAAGAAAAACATTGTAATTTTCATAAGGCATAAACAAAGCCCACAGAACATCAAAGTCCTGTGGGCTTTTTGTATTTATCTTATCCTATAAGCCAGTCATACATTTCCTGATATTTGTTAGCAGAAGCCTGCCATGAGAAATCCTGTGCCATTGCAGATTTGATAAGTCCGTTCCATTCGTCACGTCTGTCATCAAATATGTACTTTGCAAACATAACAGTGTTGTACATCTCGTGTGCATTGTAGTTTGCAAAGCTGAAACCAGTGCCGGTCCTCTCAAACTGATTGAACGGCTGAACAGTATCTCTCAAACCGCCAGTTTCACGAACGATAGGCAACGTGCCGTAACGCAGTGACATAAGCTGTGAAAGTCCGCATGGTTCGAAAAGTGACGGCATAAGGAATGCGTCAGCGGAAGCGTAAATGCGGTGGCTCATTTCCTCACTGTAGTAAATGTTAGCGGAAACCCTGTCAGGATACTTGCCTGCAAACCAGCGGAACATATCCTCATATTTCTGCTCGCCCGTGCCAAGCACAACGAACTGTATGCCCTGTTCGCACATTCTTTCCATCATGTATGCAATAAGGTCAAAACCCTTCTGATCTGTCAAACGGCTAACAATGCCTATCGTAAAGCGATTGTCGTCCTGCGCAAGACCAAGCTCAGCCTGAATTGCCCTCTTGTTGTGTATCTTCTTCTCAAGCACGTTGTCATAATTGTATCTTACAACAATGTTCTTGTCCGTGTCAGGGTTGTAATCAACATAGTCGATACCATTTACAATACCACGAAGATCGTTAGCCCTTGCCCTCATAAGTCCGTCAAGACCCTCACCGTAGAACTGCGTCTTTATCTCCTCTGCGTATGTGTTGCTGACAGTTGTGATAGCGTCAGCATAAACAAGACCGCCCTTGAGCATATTTCCGTCAACGCCCGTTCTCAGCTTGTCGATAGTGAAGTAGTAGTCAGACAGACCGGATATCCTCTTGAACTGCTCAACGCCGTCATTTCCCTGGAATTTCAGATTGTGTATAGTCATAACGGTCTTTATGCCGCGGAAGAAATCGCCACCTGCAAAGCTGTCATGAAGATATACAGGTATAAGACCCGTCTGCCAGTCGTGACAGTGTATAACGTCAGGACGGAAATCAAGAAGCGGCAGAGCAGAAAGCACAGCTCTGTCAAAGTACATGAACTTTTCTATATCCCAGTGATGCTCAGTGTAAGGCTTGTCACCGGTGAAATAATGTTCGTTGTCGATAAAATAGAACGTAACGCCATCATAAACGCATTCAAGCACGCCCACATATTGGCTCTGACCTGCAAAGTCCATGTAGAAATGCGTTTTGTACTGCATCATGTCTTTCCACTGCTGTTTCATGCAGGAATATTTAGGAAGAATTACTCTGACATCATAATACCTCTTGTCAAAGCACTTAGGCAGAGAGCCAACAACGTCAGCCAGACCGCCTGTCTTGATAAACGGAACACACTCCGAAGAAGCAAACAAAACTTTTTTCATATTCAAGTTATCCTTTCCAACTTAATTTCTTGAATTTTCAGGGCAATAATTATCGCTATTGCCAATGTGAACATAACAATTATAACACTTTTTGTTGAAAACGTCAAGAGCAAAACCTCGTTTGCACCATAAAAGCGCAGTGATGAAAAATTAATAATTAAAAGTAGACATAAGCCGCTTTGTGTGGTATAATAAAGTGTCAAAGTATAATTATCAGATATAGGAGAGTTAAAATGATAACAGTATCAAACGTAAGCCTTTCATTCGGTGGTCAGCTTCTTTTCAAGGACGTTGACCTTAAATTTACAAACGGCAACTGCTATGGCATAATCGGTGCAAACGGTGCAGGAAAGTCAACATTTCTGAAGATCCTCTGCGGTGAGATAGAGCCTACCACAGGCGAGGTAGTGATCTCAAAAGAGGACAGACTTTCAGTGCTTCGTCAGGATCACTTTGCATTTGACGAGTATACAGTTCTCGAAACTGTAATAATGGGCAATAAGCGACTTTATGAGATAATGAAAGAAAAGGACGAGCTTTATGCCAAGGAGGACTTCACCGAGGAGGACGGCGACAGAACACTGGAAAATGAATTCACAGATATCTTAAATATCGGAAAGATCTTCGATGTACAGGACAAAGCACAGGCTATCGTTGATGATGCAAAAGCAGTGATCGACAAAACTCTTACAGCAACAGCAGATGTAGAAGAGAAACCAAGCGTAATGGTTCTGGAACCTCTTGGAGAAGATATCACAAACTATGGTGCAAAGAGCCTTGGTGGAGATATGGTAACACAGTTAGGCGCAACTCTTGCAAACCCGGATGCTTCCACCGTTGGAAAAGAGGATATCATCGCAGCCAACCCTGACGTGATCTTTGTGGTTTACATGCCATATGCAGGAGATGATCC
>ERZ773208.2631-NODE-2631-length-11911-cov-3.690958_pt1 | contig 11911 bp, 20 predicted proteins | sample MGYA00581006_ERZ773208 | MGnify/ENA primary metagenome ERZ773208 (study PRJEB29015, sample SAMEA2737793) | human gut metagenome | biome: human gut; feature: human-associated habitat; material: faeces | place: China | collected 2012 ... | reverse complement strand
GGCCGTGAACGTCACGAACAGCGCCACCGTCGAGATCCGCATTTTCCGCGGCACGCTCAAGCGCGACACGCTCATCGCCGCGATCCAGCTCGTGAGCAACGTGTTCGAGTACGCCATGGCGCACGACTGGGCGGACATCCCCGCGAGCACATGGGCGGACGTGGCCGCGTACAAGCCCCACAAGGAGCTCGTGAACTACATGATCGCCCGCGGACTGCTGGACGCTGACGCCGCGCCGGAGACGCTGCCCGCGAGCAACCGCCCGAGCGATTTCTACGGCGTCGACGGCATCGCCCGCCCGGCGCACGCCTGAAGCAAGCCCAACCCCACCCACCTGACGAGAGCCGGACGGCATCCGGCCGAAACGGCGCAGGCCGGCGCCGTCGTGGGAAGCCACCCCACACAAACCGACTCACGACACGAGAGGAGAACAACCCATGACACAACGTGAACGCATCGCCCGCGCTCTGTCCGAGCGCGACAACGACGACCTGCTCGAGCTGGTCGGCAGCATCAACAGCTATAGCGGCGGGCTCACCGAGCTGGAATTACTGCCCATGGACGAGCTCGCGGACTGGCTCACAAACTGGGGCGAGGGGCTCGACAGCTCACGCCTGGACGACCTGCTCCGGCAGACCCGCAACGGTGAATTTGACGACCGCGACCCGTATTTTCGCTTCGATTCCTGGGACGACCCGGTTTCGTCCGATGGCGACTACTCGGACGACATCGACGACATCGCCGAATACATCGACGACAACGCCGACGAGCTCGACTGCTGGGGTCTCAATGACGATCTGGCCGACAGCATCCGCGCCGCCCTCGATGACCCCGAGGACGAGGACGACGCCGACGACGAGGACGAGGACATCGAGCTCCTGCCACGGGAGGACATCGCCGCCGTGCTCGCGGACTGGTACGCGGACGCCGAGCGCGCCCTGCCCACGGATGACGAGCTGCGCCAGAACGCCGTGCGCTGCGAGGCGCAGGAGCGCCCGCTCGACCCGGCCGACGTGCGCGACTGGGCCGATTTCCGGCTCACGCTTTGAGCACAAGCCCTCACTCACCCGCCCGCCTGACGATGGCTCGCTGGTCACGAGCCGAAACAGCGCTGCCCGGCGCTGTCGCGGGAGACCCGCAAAATCCCAATACACAGGAGGTCACACACACGTGAACAGAAACATTTCCTTCGGCAAAATCGACTGGTACGACCACGGTCAGCACGACTGCCGCGTCGAGGTGGAGCTCCGCCTGGAGGACACCGACCAGGGCGCGGTCTTCGCGGCCTGCGCGAACGTCTGGAACCCGCGCGGCACGGACATCGTCTGCGGCGGCCAGTGCTTCGAAGAGCTCATCCCGTTTATCTCCGACTACGCTTTCCACGAAATCGTCCGCCTCTGGCGCCGCTACCACCTCAACAACATGCACGCCGGAACGCCCGAGCAGGAGGCCGAGGTCAAGCGCTGGCTGGACGGGCGCAGGTACGACTACCCCGCCGCGCGTGAGCACCTGCGCGAGGTGGGTCTGCTCACCGTCGAGCACAACGGCAAGCCCTACACCTACGGCACCGGCTGGCTCTACGAGCCCATCCCCGCCACCGATCTGGCCGAGATCCGCTACATCATCGACCCCGACCACGGCGAGGAGGTGAACGCATGAAGCACCTCACGCGCGACGACATCCGCCTGCTCGTGGGCTTTCTATGGATCATACTAGCCCCGGAGATCATCGAGCGCATCCTTCACCTGATCGGCGCATGACCGCGCGTCGAGCAGGCCACCCACCTGACGAGAGCCGGACGGCAACCGGCCGAAACAGCGTCGCTCGCACCGGCGCTGTCGTGGGAAGCCCTAACCGAGGGAGACCCCGAAAATCCAAACCACAGGAGGACAACAAACCATGTGTATCATCGCAGCGAAACCGGCGGGCGTAAAAATGCCGTCCCGCGACACCATCCGCACCATGTGGGCGGGCAACCCGGACGGCGCGGGCGTCATGTACGCGCAGGACGGCAAGGTCCGCATCGACAAGGGCTTCATGAAGCTCTCGGATCTGGAGGCGCATCTGGACAAGCTCGAGCGCAGTCTCGACCTGACCGCGACCGGCGTCGTCCTGCACTTCCGCATCACGACGCACGGCGGCACCTGCCCGGAGAACTGCCACCCGTTCCCGCTCACGGATTCCCTCGCCCGCCTGCGCATGACCCACACGAGCACGACCGTGGGCATCGCGCACAACGGCGTCATCCCCATCACCCCGCGCGACCAGACGACCAGCGACACGATGGAGTACATCGCCTCGCAGCTCGCCCCGCTCGGCCGCGCCCTGCCCGGCTTCTGGAGGAACCAGGACGCCATGACCATGATCCAGAACGCCATCCACAGCCGCATGGTCTTCCTCACCGGCGACGGCGAGCTGTACATGACCGGCGACTTCGTCGAGCATGACGGCGTGTTTTACTCCAACCGCAGCTATGAGGGCTACGGCCGCCGCTACGCGCCGGTCTACTCGTGGGGCGGATGGGATGACTGGGGCGGCTACACGCCCGCAAAGGGCAAGAAAAAGGGCAAGAAGGGCAAAGCGAAAAGCAGCTCCTGCCTGCTCCCGACCGAGCGCCGCCTCATGTGGCTGGCGATCAAGGACGCGGACGCCTATGTCACGACGAAGGGCGGCGCGATCCTCGAGGGCGAGGACTTCCTGCTCGACGAGCATGGGCACGTCTACCAGTACGACATCTCGACCGACCTGTGCCTGCCCTCTGCGGAAACGCAGGCCTTTACCGGCACGGGATTGCCCATGCGCTACGACCCCGACTGCGCGAGCGTCGAATACGTCATCGACTGACCGCCCGCCCATACAACGCCGAACCGCCCTGCACCAGATCGGAGCAGGGCGGTTTTCTTTTTCTCCCGCGCGGGGGCACGGGTACGCCCGCTCGCGCGCATGCACACTCACGCGCGGCCGCAGGGGCGTAGGCGCACTCACGCGCGGCCGCAGGTCAGCTCGTCGAGCAGGCGATCCACGTCGGCATCTGACCAACACACGGCGACACGCTGGCCGAGGCGACGCAACTGCGCGTGGCGATACTTCTGCCTGGCTGAGAGCACGCCGCCGCTCGGGCGCTTGAGCTCGACCCACACCAGCACACCGCCGGGCAGCATTACGATCCGATCGGGCATTCCGGCCATCGCATCGGGCACGAACTTCACGCACAGGCCGTCCGCGCCCCGCACACATTTCCCGAGCCGCGACTCCACATCTCGCTCCAAAATCATCTTCCTCACCTCCTGTTCCGAAAACGTGTTCTTGAGAAGTTTTCTATAACTTTATTGCGCTTTGTTTTATTTTCATCTTCTCGTTTTTTATTTTTTTCATTTAGGTCTTTTTAGCTATTTTATTGGAACATTGGAACAGGTAATAAAAAACGTAGAGATACCAATGCTTTGAGGCTGTTCCAATCCTGTGACAATCCGTGTTCCAATAATCCGTCGGTGTACGATATGCGACCAAGTGTCGAATAAAGTGTTCCAATGTTCCAATAATCCGCAAAAACTTGTAAACATTTTTTAACACCATCTTCTTACATATGTCCAAATTGTAAACACGTTAGAGCGCTCTTACCAAAATCCTGCTCGCACGCGCGCAAAGAGGGCGGCACGCAGCGCGCGTTTCGCCCTCCCCGGCCGGGTGATTCAGTCGGAAAAGTGTCCGCCAGCCGTGGACATTTCGCCTGTTCCGTCCTCGTCGTCCGGCGCGTAACCGTCGCGATAGTACACCCACTGCGCGCCGTAGCCCCGGATTCTAATCCGCTTTTTGCCCTTCGTCCAACCGGGCGCGCGGTTCAGCGCCGACAGGATTCCCGCGCTGACCGGGTCTCGCTTGAAGGTCACGCGCGGTTCGCCGAGCAGCTCTACACGCACCTCCACGGCGCTCACGCAGGTGCGCAGGTGCGTCGCGGCCGCGTGGTCGTCGAGCGTGTCGCCCCAGATATAGGCGCGGCGCTCCTCCGGCGTGCGGCTCTCCCAGTTATCCGGCAGCCGCGTGTCGAGGTATTCCATCAGCTCGCCGAGCGCGGTGTCCTGCACGGTCATCATCTCCTGCGCGGCCTGCGCCTCCTCAGCGACGGCGCGGTCGTCCAGCCATAGGGTCTCCCCCGCGCGGTAGCGCACGACGGCCTCTGCCCAGAGCTGATCGACCTCTTCCTCCAGACCGATGTGCTGCCCGTGGTTGACGCCCGCGCACAGCACCGGCCAGTACCGGCGCGCGCCCGTGTCGTCCTTGAGTGGCTCCATGTCGTTCGTGCTGCCATAAAACACGCACTGCCTCGGCAGCGACACGACGTTGCGTCCATAGGCGGGGCGGTAGGTGTCGACCTGCGAGGAGATAAACTTCTTCTGTGCCTCCTGCTCGCTCCTGCGCGCGGCCGCAAGCTCGGCGACCTCGATGATCCACGAGCCCCGGATGGCCTCATACGCCTCCTTGCCGTCCATGCACGTCAGGCTGTCGGTGAACCATCCGCGCGACAGGATCGCGGCGAGGCGGGACTTGCCGATCCCCTGCGCGCCGACGAGTACCAGCATCGCGTCGAACTTGCAGCCCGGCTGATACATGCGCTTGACGGCGGCGGTCATCCACTTGCGCGTGACGGCGCGGGTATAGGGTGTGTCCTCCGCGCCCATGTAGCGCACGAGCAGGGTGTCGAGGCGCTCCGTGCCGTCCCAGCACAGCCCGTCGAGGTATTCCCGCACGGGGTGGTAGGCGTTCTCGTTTGCGACGACCGTCCAGGCGTTGCGGATCTTGTTCTCCCCGACGAGCCGCCACGTCTGCTCCATGTACAGCAGCAGGTTCGCGTCGTCGGCATCCTCCCACAGGTCGCCGTCTTTTGCCCGCCGCCATGGCAGATCGCGCCGCACGACCGGCCGCATCGAGAACTGGTTGATGGCGAACGCGCCGCGCAGTCTCGGGTCGTTGCGCAGGATGAGCGCCGCGTTCGTGATCGTGGAGTCCGCCTCACCGGTCTTGCGGTTCACGCCCAGCTCCGCCAGCCATGTGTCGTCCGGCGTTTGCTCTTGCGCGGGCGCGTGTGTACCTGCGGCCGTGTCTGCCTGCGCGCCTGCGGCCGTTTGCTCCGGTGTGCCTGCCTGTGCCACGCCCGGCCTGCCCGGCTTGTCCCGCCCGGCCACCTCGCCCATGTCGGCGAAGTCTGCGTCTGCCTCGGCAAGGTGCTCGGCGAGGAAGGCGCGGCGGCAGGCCTCGTCTCCGGTCACGAACGCACACATGGCCTGATAGCTCGGGCGGCGGGTGATCTCTTGCTGCTGGCAGTCGGCGTCCAGCTCGCCGAACTTATGCACGCGCACGAGGTCGAAGGCGTTGCACAGCATCCCGCCCGCCGGGTCGGTCGCGTGGTGGGAGTAGAGGAACTTGCCGTCCTCGTACACGACCGCGCCGCCGCTGCTGCTTCCGGCCGCGTAGGTGTAGCGCGGCTGCCCGCTCGGCAGCTCGCATGGTATGTACACGCCGGGCAGGAAGCGCTCGATGGCGGCGTCGATGTCGAACGCCCGGCAGAACTTGCCGACGATACCGGGCTTGGTCTCCGGGTCGCCCTGCCGTCTGGCCTCGCGCAGCACCACGGTCGTCTCCTTCTCGCTGATCGGCCACAGGCTCGCGTCCCGCCATGCGCCCCCGGCCCCGTACTCTGCCAGCACGCTGTCGGGGTCGAGGATCGGGCCGTCCTGCTCGCGGAACACGTACTCCCCGTCCTCCGGGCAGCTCGGCCAGTACATCAGCCGCTCCGGCTGGTAGGTCGTTGGATCCATCTGCTCGATGTCGATCCACTCGGCCACCTTGCGTGCCACGGCCGGGTATTCCTCCGGGGTCACGGCTCTGCGCAGCGGAATGACCCAGCGCAGGCGCGGCGCTTCGGGCGTGTGTGAGTGCGTGGAGTACAGGCACGCGCGGCAGTCCCACAGCGCCGTGAAGTTGTCCCAGTCCCCCGGGCTGGCGGCGTCGGCGTCGAGCGTCACCAGCCACCGCTCCGTCACCGCTGCGGCCGTGCGCCGTCCGCCGCTCAGCGCCCCGCCGACGAACCCGCCCACGTCCTTGCGCGCGCTCTGCTCGTCTCGGCTCATGCTCCGGTATTCGCGCATCGTCTCGCCCGTGCGCTTGGGTGTGCGCAGCCGCTCGAGCAACCAGTCCCAGCTCACGTCTATCGTTTTCCACCGGCGGCTCGTCCGGCTACCGGCTGTTGCAATCTTCATGTGTTTCCTCCATAGGTGCAGTACCCTCCGCCCGGCAGCTCGCGCGGGTCTTCGGCGTACCATGCCCCGCAGCGCTCCCGTGTGCAGGGCACGAAGTCCGTTGTGATGACCTCGACGGTCTGCGTAAACACCGCGTTGCCGTTCTCGTCATACTCGTTGTTCGTCTGCGTGACCGTCCGGCTCTGCACGGCGTAGGGGCAGGTCGGGCCTGTCTGCTTTGCCTCCGGGGTCATGTGCTCGCCTCCTCCCGCGCCGCTGCCAGCCGCTCCACGACGGTGCGCACGATCTCGCGGTCGGCGCTGTCCAGTGACAGGAGCGTCCGGATCAGCAGGTAGTGGCCGTTGCTTGCCTCATAGAAGTCTTGCGCCCCGCACGCGTTGCAGTAGTCGTGCTTGACCGCCGCCTCGCCGTCTCGTCGTCCGCGTGCATACTCCCGCTGCCGCACATCCTCTACGGATTCCGCCGCGCGAACGCCGACTTCCATGCGGTTGACCATCCGGCCGAGCTCACGCTTCACGTTCCGCCAGTCCTCATACAGCGTTGCCATTCATTCCGCCTCCTTTGTGATCTCCAGCCATTTCTCCCAGCACTCCGCGCAGACGGTGTTCGGGTAGATCTTACCCGCCTCCTCGCAGTCGCGCTCCAGGGAGTTCAGTCCCTGAAACGGCGGGCAGGCGCCGTCTAGCAGCGCCGCCCACTGTGTGTCTGTCAATTCAAGCATTCGGTGTGTCCTCCTTCTTTCGTCTCCGGCGTTGCCGCCTATGGCAGTTTGTTCCGTATGCCGCGCTGGGCTGCAGCTCCAGCGCATCCGCCCGGCAGCCGCTCGGCGCCAGCCACGGGCATCGGGCGTCGCAGTCATACCACACCCACCAGCGTGTACGGGCGGTGTCTGTATCGAGCAAAGCGACCGGTCTATTCTTCCGGTTCGGCATCGTGCGCATCCTTTCGCAGCTCATCATAGAGTTCCGAAAAGCGGCGGTTCCAACAGTGCAGCCACCAGAGGAACAAGCCACCAGCTACAATCCATTCCACGGCGGCGATAGTTTTCAGAATGTCACTCATGCTATCTCGCCCCACTTTCGTCATCGTCCATCCTCGCGCCGTAGCTACAAAAATCATAGGGATATGCTGACGGCAAAATCCCATGGTGGCGTGGGTGCCCGCAATTACCCATCTCAGTCCTATGGGCACAGTCCTTGCAGCGCACCACCGGCACAACGTCGGCGGCTGGTGTTCGGCGCACAATGCCCCGAACGAGTTTTTTGGCAGTTGCAATTGTAACGGCGGCTTTTTCATCCTCTGGCGCATCCGGCCGCACTAATGCAAGCGCCGCCTCACGTTCGATGTATTCAGCCATCTTCTTTGCCGTCTCCTTCCATTATTCATCCTCCCATAAAATCCGCTGACCGCATTTTTTGCAGTAGTTTCTATGTAATTTCTTACAGCCTTTTTCCGTGATTTTGTGCCCGCAATTTGCGCACATCAAAGCGCACCTTGTTTCTCTCGGCTTTTTCGGTATCTGCTTATCAAGCGCAGCGCATGCCACCAAGCAAGCGTCATCAACTGCGGCAACTTTTGCGTTCTTGCCTTTGATTTCTGCAAGCGCTTCTACCGTAGTTTCGGGGTGTATAATTCTTTTCGCTTCTGCTGCTGTCATTCGTCATTCTCCTTTCTTTTCCCCTCTGCGCAGTAGAAGTTCGGCGGCACTTCGCAGTCAAAGCAAACACCGTGCGAACAGCACAGATAGCTTATTTCGTCGTCGCTGTATTCGCAGTCTTTGCAGCGCACCACCTCGACAAGCTGGCCGCTTTCAATCTTCTTTTGCAGCGCAACAAACAGCTTTGTGGCATACATTCTGCCGACGGCGGCCTCATGCGCCATTTGAGACTTGGCGCATTCCTCGGTACAGGTTTCGCACCGTTTCTCATTTGCCATCGCTGTCACCGGCCATCCTCGCGCCGCAGTGGCAATACGGATATTCCCTCGGCATTTTAAGTTGCGAGTTATACGATTCGCTTTCTCCTCCTTTTCTTTCTTGCATGGCCTCCTGGTGCCCGGCGATTACGCCGAGAAAGTAGGCGTTGCTCCCATGCAGGTTCTCATAGCAGGCGCAGCGTGTCGCGTTGCTGGGCGCCATCGGGTTCCCGCCGCATTGCATGACGCACGCACACTCGTGGATACACTCTCTGCATGACCGGCCGGAGGGCGCTGGCTTTGCTCGTCTCGGCATGGTTATTCCTCCTTCCGCTCGCGCATCGGCGCTCCACAGTGCGGGCAGTATTGGGCGCCCGCCCAGGCATAGGGGTTCGCGCTGATACTGTCATCGCACCCGGGCCTCCCGGCGTGGATGTTGTTGTTGCGGCCGTGGCACCGGCTGCATACCCAGGCGCCCAGGCTCCAGTCGATTGCGTCGTTATCCCAGACCCAGGTCGCCGGTTCCTGCTCCAGCCGGTCGTATGTCCGCTCGAACAGCTCCGGCGGAATCGGAATGAACGCATCCGCGCCAGTCTTGACGAGATAGTCCCCCGTCCGAATCTGGAAAATCCGATCGTCTTCATCCTGATAGAGCGCCTGCCCGGTCAACAGCAGTTCGTGCGCCACATCGGATGTGTCCGCGATCAAGGCCACGACATCGGGCGTCAGGCGGATTGCCTCAACCGGGTTCGGTTTCGCAAGGTAGTATTTTCTTTCGATCATTTTCTCCTCCTTCTGGCGTAGCGCCGTTTCCATTTCAGATTCTGTATCCAGCCGCTCACCACATCGTAGGCGGCCGCGAGAAATTCGTACAGTACCACGCTCGTAAAGAGTGTCAGCACAATGCAGATCAAAGCGGCCATGTAGATTGCAAGTATACACAGCAGATCCATCGTCACACCTCCGCGTCTTTTGGTTTGAAGATTACGACCATGCTCGGGAACGGCGCTCTGTTTTTGCTGTCGCCGAATTTCAGTCGCCCTCGCACGAACCGTATATCGACGTTCGGCTGCTTATAGATATACGTGTGGAACCATCGCGTGTCCGTCCGCGCGGGCAGCAGCATGACGATGGTGTTGTTATTCACGGCGTTCTCGTAGCTGGCCTTTTGCACCCACTTGTCGATCTGCCGACCGTATGGTGGGTTGCACCACACTACACCTGTCCAGGGCTGTTTCAGTCCATCCTGCTCCCGCGTATAGTAGCGGCGGCATTTGTGGTTTTGTGCGTCTGCGGCGGCATCCAGCGTAAAGCCGAATTCCGCGTCAAGTATGTCAAAAAAAGGTCTGTGGGGTCTCCCACAAATCAGTCTTGCTGGAAAACAAAACGTCTTTATTCATCCTCACAGCCCCGCATCATACAGTGTCATCCGCAGGAAGCTGACCTGCTGGTTCAGGTCGGCGATCAGCTTCTCCTGCTCGGCGATCCGCGCGTCCTTGTCCTGCTCGGAGGCCTCGAGCGTGACCGCCCGCTCGGCGTAGTCCAGCAGCATACGGACGGCGTAACGCGCGGCCGGAGAGAAATTCGTTCCGCCCTTGTCGTCACGCAGTAGATCCTCCACGTTTCTGTAAATCTCCTGAATGGTCATGTGATCGCTCCTCCGAATCTCTTTTTTGTCACGGCGATCGGAAACTCTTCGATTTCGCTTGCCCAGATCGCCGTCCCAGCGCCGTGTACATTCTCCCAGCACAACGGGAAGCCGCCGATGCCGTCGAACAGGCTGCCGAGCGTCGCGTCCTCCGGAAGATAGGCCGCCATACGGCCGAACATCCAGCGCCAGAACGGCAGCGCGATGCTGTTGCCGAGCGCCTTGTACCGTGCGCTGTCGGAGGTCTTGCGCTTCTTGCCGGTGCTGTCGGTGTAATCGCCGATGTCCGTCCAGCCGTCCGGATAGCCCTGCAGCCGCTCACATTCCAGCGGCGTCAGACGGCGGACGGTCAGCGCGCCGCGTGCTGGGCTTACGTACATCACCGCTTGCGCGTCGTGCATCGTAGTCAGCGTTTGCGCCCGCTCCGTTACCATCCCCTGTGCTTCGTTCGCCTGCCCGTTCCCGATACCATACGTCAGTGGCACTTGATCCCCGCCTGTTCCCATTCGCGCTTGCAGACACGGCGCGGTCTCTCCGCATTCGCGGGTCACATCGCAGGCGTGCGTCATATCAAAGGCCTGCTGCACCACGGCGATCCCACCCTGATTGCAAGCCGGATTTCCTCCGTTGAGGTCCAGCGTCCGACTGGTTTCTGCTTTGTAGACGCCGCTGTGCGGGTTCGATGATTTCATACTGTTGCTGGCGTAAGAGCAGATGCCGTATGCTGCAGGTGCAACCACAGCGGGCTTATTCCCGCCGCACTCGGCGTTCAGTGTAGGGGCTTCCGTCCGCTCTTGCGGTGAGACTTCTTGCGACTGCCGGGTTAACGCCGCTTTCAGCATTTCCGGCAGGTCTTTCCCCCGCCTCGCCGCGCGGTTCAAGATCCCCTGACACGCCCGTGCGCTCAAACAGTATTTCGTGTGCGGTGTCGCCTCCAAAATCTGCGACAAGCGCGATTCTACGACGACGCTGGGGCACTCCCCAGTATTGCGCGTCGTGTACTCGCCAAGCCACGCTCCATCGTCCGTCCACGTCGCGGTAGCCGCCCCAGGTAGGCCAGCCTTTTGCAGGCACTTCAATACCGGGGGCTTCCGGTTCGACGATGCGGATCGTCTCTTCGAGCACGGCCGCAAAGTCTCGGCCTTTGTTGCTGCTGAGCGCTCCGGGCACGTTTTCCCAGACCATGTATCTGGGGCGAATAAGCTCTCCTGCCCAGCCAAGCTGTTTGTCATGCTCCCTCATCTCCTTTATCACTCTGATCTGTTCCATAAACAGGCCGCTTCGCGCGCCTGCAAGACCGGCACGCTTGCCCGCGATGCTCAGGTCCTGACATGGGCTGCCGCCTGTCACGCACCACACCGGCTCGATGGCAGCTCCGTCGAGCTTTGTGATGTCACCGATATGATTCACGCCTTTGTTTCCTCCTTCCGGCGGCCGCCTTTTCCGTGGCCGCGCCGTTTGCGTTCGCGTATCACGGTTCTCCCGATCGGGGTCTTCGCCCAGTCGTCCTCGCTGATCCAGCGCTCGCAGCCGAGCCCGGCCGCACAGCCGCGCGAGTGGTTCATGTCCAGTATGTACAGGCATACCCGCGCCCCGCTGACATTGTGCGAGTCACTCGCACACAGCCGCTGATAGTGCGCGCAGCCGCCGCAGTATCGACTCTGCGGGATGCCGCCCCGGAAGTAGATGTCACCTGTCACTCCGGCCATTCGTCTACCTCCTCTACGCAGCCGGGGCAGCCGACGATACGCCCCCAGCGGTCTTTGTATACGCTCTCCGTCTCCTCCCCGCACATCGGGCATAGCTGCGGCCGGTCAGGCTTTTGCTCCAGCGGCGGCTCGAAGCCGAGGTCTCTCATGCGTCCACCTCCGTGCCCGCCCGCGCCCAGAACAGGTCGTTATACTGGTTGTATCGGTCTTGAATCGTGCTTTCGGCCGGGCAAAAGCGCTCCCAGAATCCGCAGGACTCCAGCTCCGGGCAGCCACCGCGGTACACACAGTTTGGCACGAGCACGTCGCTCAGCTCCGGCTCGAACGGATGCAGCGCCATTTTGAAGTCCTCGGCGTATTTCCGGGTCTCCGGCGATGCCTGA
>ERZ773208.2611-NODE-2611-length-11976-cov-5.855213_pt1 | contig 11976 bp, 8 predicted proteins | sample MGYA00581006_ERZ773208 | MGnify/ENA primary metagenome ERZ773208 (study PRJEB29015, sample SAMEA2737793) | human gut metagenome | biome: human gut; feature: human-associated habitat; material: faeces | place: China | collected 2012 ... | reverse complement strand
TAAGCAAAGCATGGCTGATTCGCAAGCCTGTATTCGTAAGCCGAACAACGTGTGTCGTTGTTGTGTTTTTTCCATGGGCAGGAGGGGGTGCCGCCCCTCCTGCCACACCTCAAAAATTCAGGCCGCAGGGCCTTTTGATATAGAAAAAATCAAAAAGAGAAAGGAAAATCACGAGATGAAAAAAAGAATTGTCTCGCTGCTGATGGCGCTGGTGATGACGGTTTCGTTGCTGCCGGTCAGCGCCTTTGCTGCGGATGTTGACGTCCCGACAGCGCAGGACGTCCCCACTGTGGAGCAGCAGAATGATGAAAATACAACGCCTGATAATCAAGCGGAGTCGGCAAACGAGCCTGTGGTGCAGACAAACGCAGAGCCCAAGATTCTCGTCTCATCTAATATTTGGGATTCTACAGTTACTGTTGTCGAATATGATGTTGAGGTCAAAGGTGGCGAAACTGTTGAAGTAGAATACTCAGGCGCCTGGTTAGAATTTGACCCGGAGGAGTCTCTTACTGTTAACGGAGTGAAATGTGACCTAGCTTATATCGCTATCAACGGAAAAGAATACGATGTGGATGGTCTGGATATCGAATTAACTGATGTTGCCGGATTTAAGGGAACAGTATGGGCGAATCATTATCCTGCTGCTGGGTTCTATGAAGACGGCGAGCTTACGCAAAACGTTTCAATCAGCTTTATTTACAGTAATGTTCCTGCTAATCCAGAGACACCAACCTATACGCCTGTTGTTGTCAGCGCAAATACAAGTTGCGGCACTATTGGAGCGGATGCCCTGAGCTTTGAATGGAACACGGATGGTTCCAGCATTTGGAATGTCACCGCTGCCCCCAAGAACGAGTGGTACAAGCTGGACTATGTGGCTGACGAGGCGGGCAACCAATTTGCCAGCACCGACGGTAAGACCGCGCAGATCACCGTTACTGCGGCAGACCAGAAATTCACCGCCTACTTTACCTCTGCCATTGCTCCTATGTATGACGAGACGAACGCCGACAGCGTGACCGTCAACGTCACCATCTCCAACGATGGTATCCCCCTGATGGGCGCAGATGGCACCATTCTGGCCAATCTGGATGTGACCATTCCCTATTTCGATCTGGCCGACTACGGTCTCAGCAAATACTACCGTTACGGTACGGAATTTGGCTGGGGCAGCTATAACAACGACAAGTTGATCGAGCGCCCCACAGCCCTCCACGCCTATATCTACCTGATCGAGCGGTACTACATGGGTCTGCCCGCCGACCAGTGCGGCCGGGGCACCTCGGGCATTCTGGACTATAAGAAGAAAACCGATGTGCTGTATATGGATGGCGGACTGGCCTATAACAGTGGCCGCACCGTTGCTCTGAATCCCACCGGCAGCGCCACCAGCCTGTACATGAAGCAGTTCTGGGGCCACGATGAAAACCTGATGTACTTCCGTAACCATGAGTACCCCCTGATGGGCAAGGGCTGGGGCAGCACCTGCGACTATATCCTGCTGTCCGACGGCGACCGGCTGGACGTGGCCATGTTCACCAACTGGGACTTCTATAAGGATGGCGGCTTCAATCAGTTCAGTCAGGACGTTTACAGCATTGCGCAGGGCGACACGGTAACGACCTCCACCTTTAAGGCGGGCACCAGCGCCGGACTGGACGGGGAATCCCCCGCGCTGGAACCCATCAGTGGTTTGAACGTAGCGGTCTACGACGCCGACTGGAACAAGGTAGCCGACGTCACCGGTGACGGTACCTATTCCTATACCTTCGATAAGGCGGGCACCTATTATATTATGGCGACGGACACCGGCGCCAAGACGACTGCTGCCCACTATGCTCCCGCTATCACCAAGGTGACGGTGGCCCCCCGTGACAACAGCGGTGCTATCACGTTGAAGACCGCCGCCGATATGCTGTGGTTCCAGCAGTATGTGAACGAGCAGGGCCACTATGACGCCAAGGCGGTGCTGGCCGATGATATCGACATCTCCGGCCTTGACTGGCAGGGTCTGGGCGAGAATGTCAATCACTACAATATTGCTATCCAAGGCTACAAGGGCGACAAGGCGTTCTCCGGTGAGATCGACGGTCAGGGTCACGCTTTGACGGTGCGCTTTACCGGTTCCCCGCTGGTAAATCTGCTGACCGGTACGGTGAAGAACCTGACCATCAAGGGCCAGAGCGAGGCGGGTGCGGCCTTTGTCCGCTATCTGCTGTATAACGGACGCATTGAGAATTGCGTCAACTATGCTCCTGTTTCCGGCATAGTCAAATGCTCGCAAAACACCGGTGGAGGCGTTGTCGGTGCCTTTGCCGCAGCAGCGTGTAAAGGCCCGAAGCTGCTGTACTGTACAACGGGTGTCGTCAACTGCGTGAATCACGGCGATGTGCAGACGACAGGTACGTATGCAGGCGGTATTCTCGGTGTAGTCGTAAACAGCTTCCAAGGCAACTTTACGGCGGGAACGCTGGGCAGCAGCGACTATAAGGTGTATGCCAGTATTGAGGTAATGGGCTGCAAGAATTACGGCGCGGTATCGGCTACGAACTCCAACGCCGCTGCGGGCGGTATCGTTGGTATCTGCTGGATGGCGGACGTAGGCGGTGTGGCGCTGGCTGATTGCGAAAACCATGGCGCGGTTTCCGCACCCGCAGGCGGTGCGGCTGCCGGTATTCTGGCGCGGCAAAATTCTGAGCAGCAGACCATTTCCCGCTGCCTGAACACCGGCACGATCACCGGTATGAGCTATGCAGCCGGTATTACCGGCGAAAGCAAGGGCGAGCCGACGCTGATCGAGAGCTGCGCCAACACCGGTAAGATCACCGGACGGTACGCAGGCGGCATTGTGGCGGTCAGCTTTGGCGAGATCACCGACTGCTATAACACCGGTGACGTCACCGGCCACACTGCGGGCGGCATTGCGGCCAGCCATGATGTATGGCAGTATCCCAATACCCACAATTATGCCACCGGCAAGGTGAGCAACTGCTACACCACCGGCAAGGTAACGGGCAGCAGCGACAATGCCATTATCGGCGCTGCTGTAGGTAAGCTGCACACCGGACGCACGGTCTCCCTGGAGCAGACTAAGTACCGCGATTTCCAGGTCTACGCCCTTGAGGGCATCTGCGCTCAGTTGGTGGGCCAAAAGAGCGAGAACGCCAAGGACGCCACCGCCTTCAAGACCGCCGCTGAGCTGAAGTCCGACGCCATGCTGACCACGCTGGGCGACGGCTTCAAGGCGGATGGCGCCAACATCAACAACGGCTATCCTGTGCTGGTGTGGCAGGTGTCCGAAGCCTGCACCGACCACACTCCCGGCGCGGCTGTCCGCGAGAATGAAGTCCCCGCCACCTGCACCAAGGATGGCTCCCACGACGAAGTGATCTACTGCACCGTCTGCCAGACGGAGATCAGCCGTACCACTGTTACCGACAAGGCCCTGGGCCACGATTGGGACAGCACCACCGGCAAGTGCAAGCGCTGCGAGACCGCCTGTGACCACAAGTGGACGAACGGCAAGTGCGACACCTGCGGCTACGCCTGCCAGCACGTTGGCGGCGACGCGGTGAAGGAAAAGGAAGTTCCCGCCACCTGCACCAAGGACGGTTCCCACGATGAGGTGGTCTACTGCACCATCTGCAAGTCCGAGGTGAGCCGCACCAACGTGGTGGACAAAGCCACCGGCCACAAGTGGGATGATGGCGTCGTCACCACCCAGCCCACCACCGGCAAGGAGGGCGTCAAGACCTTCATCTGCACGGTGTGCAAGGAGACCAAGACCGAGACCATCGACAAGCTGGGCGAGGATCAGAAGGATCAGAGCGCAGCCAACGAGGCCATTAACCTTATCAACGGCATCGGCACCGTCACCAAGAACAGCAAGGACAAGATCGACGCGGCCCGCAAGGCTTACGACGGTCTGACCGAGGATCAGAAGAAGCTGGTGCCCGATTCCGTGCTCAAGACGCTGACGGACGCCGAGGCGGCCTACGCCAAGCTGACCAAGCCCGGCACCAAGCCTGGCACCAAGCCCGGCAAGCCCAGCACGAGCACCGACACCAAGAAGGACGACGGTAAGACCGTCAAGTCCGGCCAGACCGGCGATGCGGGTATCACCCTGTATCTGGGCATGGGCCTTGTGGCTGTCATGGCTGGCGCGGTGATCGTTACCCGTAAGCGCAAAGAGAACTAATTTTTAGCCTTTCCGTGATTTTCTCTATATGGCAGGAGCGGAGGCGCGTCAAGCGCCCCCGCTTTTGCCATCTGCTAAGATAGGGCAATGAAGCATCCCCGCAAGGGTGCAAATAAATATCAGGAGGAGAGCCAAAAATGAGTAAAGCGCATATTTTAACCATCCAAGTCTGTATACAACGTGCAGATGGAACCATCAGCATCTATGATGAGTTCCCCCATATGCTTAGGTATGAGGAGGAAGAAGAATATCTGGAAGCACTGAAATATCGTTTACCGCTTCGTCGCTTCGATAGCGGCCCGCTTTGCGACTATGAGTGCCTATGCGATGTATTAAACGAAACCTACCGTGAGTATTGTCACGACATAGATCTTGCCCCCGGCGAAAGGCTGCTGATTAGGTGCGCTGATAAGCCGGAAGATGCGCCGCTGTCAAAGAAAGAGGCAGCAAAAACCATCCGTGAGATGTTTGAAGAGGCCGCAGACGATGACAGAAATTTTGAAAAGATTGAGCGGCATTGTAAGTTCCAATTTGCACGCTGTTATAAGGGCGGATATCCTGCACTGGCAAAGTTGGCAGCACCTATCGCGGCTGAATATGCGGACGAGGACGAAATGTTATTTCTCTTTATGGGCGTAAAGTGAGGCCGCTGAATAAAGCCTACCCTATCAGGCACCCCAAAATGGGTAGGCACAATGTGAGAGAAGCCGTGTTATTTACGGCTCCTCTCATTTATTTAACCTACGGGAAAATCAAAAGATGTCTGCCATTTGTATAGCGCCTATATAGGGGGATGCCATGACTACATCAAATTTTCATAATACATCGCTCCTTTTTATCGTATTTTCGCATACATATTCTCTCTTTTCTTCTGAGCATAGCAAATAAGCCTGTTCAGATAAATCCCTTATATTCTAGCCTGTTCCAGTTACCTCATACGAAAAAGTCACCAAAGTCCATGTAAAAAATAAAAAACCTCTAACAAAATTATAATATTTTGCAGGAGGTAATGAACATGAAACCCCATAATGACACGATAGAAACCTTGCGCCTATTTGGCCTTGCATCTTTCCGAAATGAGCAGATCAAACCAATCGAAGCGCTGCGGAAATGTAAGAATGTATTCGTCAATGCTCCGACGTCATCAGGAAAATCCCTGATCTATCAACTGCCTGCTGTACTGCATCAAGAACAGTTGACCATCGTGATCGAGCCGACCATTTCCTTGATGTTGGATCAGGTACAGAAGTTGAATCGTCTGGGATTCTCTGCGGCTCATTTGGACTCATCATTGACAAAGGCGCAGAAACAGGATGTGTTAGCCCGTCTGGATAAGCTGACGTTCCTTTACACCACGCCGGAGCAAATGATCCGACCGGACTTCATGAAGCAGCTCAAACACGTCCGTGTCTATCAAATCGTTGTCGATGAAGCCCACTGTGTTTTAGACTGGGGCTATAGTTTCCGGGGAGCGTATTTAGAGCTGGACAGCGCTATCAAAGCAATCAATCCACAGTGTGTTTCAGCCTTCACGGCAACGGCATCACCCGCAGATGAAGTTGAAATTCAAAAGCTTCTGGGCGTTGCGATGAAGGTGTTCCGCTGCAAATTCGACAGAAAGAACCTTATTTTCTCGAAACGAGAAGCGGACAGCCGCAAAGAAAAGCTTCACCTCGTGAAAAAGTACTTGAAAAAGTATGATCCGCACCGCGCTGTCGTTTACTGTAACACCCATAAGGCCGTAGATGCCGTTGCCGCCGAACTGGAGAAGAAACACCCCGGTCAGGTTGGAAAATACCACAGTGGCCTGACAGTCAAGGAAAAAGCCCATCAGCAAATTCGGTTCTGTGCTGGAGAGCATAGGATCATTGTTGCCACATCCGCCTTTGGTATGGGAATCGACTTGCCGGATATTGAGCTCGTGATCCACTTCAACATGCCTCTTTCGATGAATGATTATATTCAGCAAACCGGCCGCGCCGGGCGTGATGGTGGAAAAGCTCATTGCATCTTACTGTACAGTTCTGAAGATTTCTGGATGGCTTCAGCACTGGTAGAACCCTATGAGAACACCCGATTGAATGAGAGCCTGCAACAGATGATGGCCTATTGTGAGGATCGAAAGCATTGCTTAAAACATCTGATGTTGGAGGCATTGGGACAGGCCGCTGGGAAGAAATGTCGTTTCTGTACCAACTGCCAGGCAGGGAGGCTCTGATATGAATTGCACTGTTCACTCTGGTATCCACACATTGTCATTTTCTAAGCCCCTGACGGGCAAAGTGTATTACCGGATTTTACATAAAGCCCAGAAAAAGGGTATGCAGATCGAGACGAACACGGACTATTTCGATCCTTCAACCACACAAACGCTGCTGGGCTATCAGAAGCACGGCGTTGTGATTTACCTGTCTCATCCTCGGCCAACTATTTACAAATTGAAGCTGCGGATCGAGCCGGAGAGAGTTTTGGGGAATGCCGATCCCCAAGCATTGTGGCGGTGCGAAAAGGGTGCTTGGAAGCGGCTGGTCAAGGCTGTAGACGGACTGCTGGGTGCGCTAGATATTCCCTCGCTGAAAGAGATGAAGCTTTCTATCCTGGAGCTTACCGTGAATCTGACCTTCCCTCAGCAGGAGTATGTCAATCTGTACATCCAGATTCTGAAAAAAGGGTATCTCAACGGCCATTATAAACGGATTCAGTTCGACAAATTCGCTAACAAGGCCAAAAACGTACAGAAGGCGAATCAGCACTCCTACAAGGCTGCCTGCAAGCAAAAGAGCTTTTTCGCCTACGATAAAACGGCCCAACTCCACATGACTCAGCGGATCGCTAGGCTGCCGGATCATCGGACGCTTCGCATGGAAGTCAGTTTGCGGCGGGAGACAATCAAGAAGGAATTTGGCTCGGAGAATAGCACTAAATATTATCTGGAACAAGGAAGCAAGCGCGCTGAGAAGATCGTGCATCATTTTTTGGAAAGGTTATTACTCAGTAACGAACGCCATCTTCCCTATGATGTGGCCATGGAACAAATACAGCAGCTTAAAGGTACGAAGATGCGGCAGAGAGCTGAGTGCCTGCTTCAGCTTTGCAGTCGCAAGAAATCACTTGACAAAGCTATCAATGCGATGCAGGAGGAGCTGGATATCAAACGCTCTGCGGTAGACAGGGTAATCAAAAGGCTCAAGGGTCTTGGACTCAGCCCCATCACAATACCTATCCGTCAGCATGCCGAGCCGCTTCTGTCCCTGCTCACGCTCGTAGGCTAAATTTCAAGCCCGAAAATCGGAGCTTATCCATCCACCGAGAGGTGCCTGTTTATATAATTTATAATAGAAAACAGCACTTCTTGGTTTTGCTCCGAACTTCAGAATTTCCGAATTTCGCCCTTTTCTTTCTTCATTTGCGATTGATGATTCTTCTTGAGGGCAAATGATTTGGCGAATTTTATCGTGAGTTACCCAACAATATTATAACGAGGGGTGAACTGCGCACAGGAAATCAAATCTGTTGAAGCAAAATCTATCTCACCCTAAAAGGAGGTAAATATGCCTGTTGCCTATGTCGATTACAAGACGCTGGACGACGAGTTTTATACGCTAAAGCGCGTCTGCCATTTGCTCGAATTCGACAAACTGACGCTGAAAGAAAAGTGTGAGGCGTATGCGATCCGTCCCCAGCGCAACGAGGTCGGTGAATGGGGTCTCACCCGTTATGATCTCCGCAAGCTCCATCACACGCTGTACCACGAAGACAGGAAGAATTCGAGCAACCAGAAGGACGAGGGACCCTGGGCATGATGGAGCTGCTGACCGTGGCGGAGACCGCCGCGCTGCTGAAGACGACAAAACAGCAAGTCCGCAAGATGATCGCCCAACGCCTTATTCCCGCATTGAAAGTGGGGCGTGAATGGCGCATCGATCGAAATTATCTGGAGAGTTTTCTGCGAAGCGAAATGGAATAGGCCCAACGTCCTCAACACACTGTTCCCCAAAAGCATTTGCATTCGTGCCTCCTTTGTGATATAATTTGTAGCATAGTAATCAGCTCGACATATCCAGCAAAACGAGTTCTATCAATTTCCTCGTTTGTTCGCCGCCGCACAGGCTGCCATCAAGGAGATGTGAGCGATCTTTTGATTGGGCACAGGACGGTCTGAAATCCGCAAAGCTTTGATATGACTGCGTTTGCAGGTATTATCGACTGAAAACAAGAAAGATCCGGTATTGTTCCGTTGGGAGCAATACCGGATCTTTTGCATTTTTCGACAGTCTTCGTTCCTCTCCCTTGCAAAGAACCCGCAAATAAAGTATGATAGAAAACACATTGAAGGAGAAAGGCGGGCGGCTTATGGATATTTTACGGGAGGTTATGGACGCCTCTACTCACGCCATGTTTTTGACAGACGCCCACGGCATCGTGACCCATATCAACACGCAGGCCCAGGAGCGCTTTGGCCTTGCGGGACAGAGCAGCCGCTCTCATAAAGCCGGACGGCTGTCCACCGGCGATATTGTGATCCTGGCGGACACGGCCATCGGCGCGGACGACGGAGAGTTGACCCCCACCGATCTGGCCCACCTGCGTATTCAGGAGCGGAAGCTTCGCTCCGGCGATATGGTGGCCGCCGTAGGCGTCTATGACGATCCCAACAGCGACACGGTCTATAAATTCATCCCCGGCAGCGATGCCTCTGTTATGACGCTGCGTACCGTCTATCACGGGCTGTCTATCTCCATCGAGATCGGTGAGAGGGAGGTCTCCGTCACGGTGGACGGCGCAGTCTACTCTATCCGCTATTTCCTTTGTATCGGCCAGATGGTGGTGCTGGACGGTGCCACCCATCAGGTGAAATTCTGGGAGGAACGGGGCTACACCGCCAAGAAGGAGGGCATCGGCCATCTGCTGCGGGGCGGAAGGTTCAGCGCGAAAAGTCCGGGCTGTCAGGTGGACATCGTGGGACACTCTTATCACCGCTTTCTGGAGGGGGCGCTGTTCCGCCAACATCTGGATCAGGTGCTGGACGGCAGCTCGCCCGGCCACCGGGATCAGCTCTACGACATCAACGGCTACACATTGGTGGCGTCCATCCTGCCCATTCCCGCCGGTAAGGCCCCGGAGGGCGCGATCGTGAAATTCCGCAGTGTGGAGGATATCCGCACCACTATTCAGGAGCGTAACGACGCTATCCGATTCGCTGAGCGCAGCTACCGCCGTGCCGTTTCCGGCGCGGCGCAGCCTGCCGGTTTCGATACCCTGCCCGGCGGCAGCAGCGCTATGGCCAGCGTCAAGCGCTACGCTTACAAGCTTAGTCAACTGGATTGCAGCGTTCTGCTCACCGGCGAAAGCGGCACGGGCAAATCCCATCTGGCCCGCTCCATCCAGCAGGCCCAGCCCCGGAAAGGCCCGTTCCTTCAGGTGGATTGCTCCACCATCGCCCCCACGCTGTTCGAGAGTGAAATGTTCGGCTATGTAGGCGGCGCTTTTACCGGCGCTGACCCACGGGGGCGGGCAGGCTTCTTTGAGGAGGCCAATGGCGGCACGATCTTTCTGGATGAGATCGGCGAGCTGCCCCTGCCGGTACAGGCCAAGCTGCTGAATGTGATCCAGAACAAGACCATCTTCCGGGTGGGCTCTACCAAGCCTATTCAGGTGGACGTTCGTATTCTGGCCGCCACCAACCGTGATCTGAAGGCCGAGGTGGCCGCCGGACACTTCCGCGCCGACCTGTACTACCGTCTCAGTGCCTTTTCACTGGAGCTGCCGCCGCTGCGGGAGTGTCAGGAGGATATTTTCTTCCTCATCGAATCCCTCATGGACGGCATTCGGAGGAAGTACGATATGCCGGACAAGAGCCTGTCCGGCGAGGTGTTCAGCAAGCTGGTGGCTTACGACTGGCCCGGCAACATCCGGGAACTGGAAAACGTGCTGGAACGCGCCGTGGCCCTGTCGGATTCCGACATTATCTACCCCGAGCACATCCATCTGGAGCATGAGCCGCAGGCGGCCACCTTGCGCCAGATGCTCTATCAGGAGGAGGACCGCATCCTGCGCCAGACTTTGCAGCAGTGCGGCGGCAGCCGCGTCCAGGCCATGGAGCGGCTGGGTGTAACGAAAACGGTGTTTTACGCCAAGCTCAAGGAACACCACATCAGCTGACAAGTTCGGATTTCGGGAATTATAGTCCTGAAATCCGAACTGCTAAATGCGGACTATTTTGCGCCGCAGCTGCCATTTCCGCTATTAACCACCCTTTTGTTATTGCTTCTGCACGAAAAATAAGACTGCTTTTTGTGCGAAGCGCAAAAGTTTTTCTGGAATTCCGACTTGGCATCTCCTTTGCTTTATAAGTGACAAAGGCATTTTCTTGGATGCCGTATCAACAGACGCCTCCGATGGAGGACAGGAAAGAGTGAAATATGATCTGCGATAACATCTCTGTGTCCCCTCAGGGACGGCTGCTGTTTGCCGGGCAGGATGTGGTCACGTTGGCCCAGCAGTATGGCACGCCGCTGTACCTGATGGATGAGAACCGCCTGCGGGCCAACTGCCGTGCCTACCGTCAGGCATTTTTCCGGCATTTCGGTGGAAATTCCCGCCCCCTGTACGCCAGCAAGGTCAACTGCTTCAAGCGCATCTATGAGATCATGCAGGAGGAGCAGATGGGCATTGACGTGGTGTCCTCCGGCGAGATCTATACCGCCCGGCAGGCGGGCTACGACCTGTCTCAGGCGTATTTCCACGGCAACAACAAGACGGATGACGACATTCGCTACGCCATGGACTGCGGCGTCGGTTTCTTTGTGGCAGACAGCACCGAGGAGGTGCTGGCGTTGGAGACCGAGGCCGCCCGCCGCGGCATTACCCAGAAGATCCTGCTGCGTCTCAGTCCCGGCATTGACCCCCATACCTACGAGGCCATTGCCACCGGCAAAGTGGACTCCAAATTCGGCAGCGCCATCGAGACTGGACAGGCCGAATCGATCACCCGGTTGGCCCTGTCCCAGCCGCATCTTCAGCTGGAGGGCTTCCACTGTCATGTGGGGTCGCAGGTCATCGAGGAGGACGTATTTGAGCGCTGCGCCGTCATCATGCTGGAATTCATTGCCACCATGCGGGAAAAGCTCGGTTATCTGGCCCGTCAGCTGGATCTGGGCGGCGGCTATGGCGTCCGCTATCTGGACACCGACCCTGCGCTGGACATACCGTGCCGGATCGGAGATGTGGCCGATGTAGTCCACGAGACCTGCCGCCGTCTGTCCATCCCGGAACCCGAGATCCATATGGAACCCGGCCGCAGCATTGCTGCCGATGCCGGTATGACCCTTTACACCGTAGGCACGGTCAAGCGTATCCCCGGCTACAAAAACTATGTCTCTGTGGACGGTGGTATGTCCGATAATCCCCGTTACGCCCTGTACCGCGCCCCGTACACCTGCCTGCTGGCTGACCGTGTTCAGGAGCAGCCCTGTATGGCCTGCTCCGTAGTGGGCCGCTGCTGTGAAAGCGGCGATATTATTCAGGAACACGTCTTTCTTCCTGCCGACGTCCGCCGGGGCGATACTCTGGCCGTATGCACCACCGGCGCTTACAATTACTCCATGGCGTCCAATTACAACCGCCTCCCCCGGCCGGCCATCGTCATGCTCCGGGAGGGAACCAACTATCTGGCCGTGCGGCGGGAGAGCTTTGCTGACCTGTGCCGCAACGAACTATGAATTAAGCCTGCAAATAAAAAGTCAAGCTCCAAAGCGGGCTTGACGAAAGAAAAT
>ERZ773208.2610-NODE-2610-length-11977-cov-3.911340_pt1 | contig 11977 bp, 9 predicted proteins | sample MGYA00581006_ERZ773208 | MGnify/ENA primary metagenome ERZ773208 (study PRJEB29015, sample SAMEA2737793) | human gut metagenome | biome: human gut; feature: human-associated habitat; material: faeces | place: China | collected 2012 ... | reverse complement strand
CCCAATGACCTGCCTCAATCCCGTTTACACCGTGGGCAACCAGCTCATCGAGGCCCTGCGGGCCCACGACAAGAAAATCTCCAAGGCCGACGCCGCCAAGCGGGCCATGGAGATGCTGGAGCTGGTGGGCCTGAAAGGGAAGGAGAGCAACTATCCCGACGAGCTCAGCGGCGGCGAGCAGCAACGCGTCTCCGTGGCCCGCGCGCTGGTGAACAACCCCAGCACCATCGTGGCTGACGAGCCTACCGGAAACCTTGACCCGGCCCGTTCGCTGGAGATCATGACGCTTTTGGAGCGCATCAACGCGCTGGGCACCACCGTCATCGTGGTGACCCACGAGCGGGGACTGGTGAACCATTTCAACAAGCGGGTCATTTATCTGGAAAGCGGCCGTGTGGCGGGCGACGCCACCGGTACATATGAGGGGGTGGCGCAGCAATGAAAAACTTCGGCTACTTCTTCAAAGAGGGTGCCCGCAGCATGTTCTCCCACGGGTTCATGTCCTTTGCCGCCATCGGCGTGACGGTGGCGTGCCTGCTGATCATGGGCACGTTCTCACTTGTGGCCTACAACGCCAATGAGAATCTGGCGGATCTGCAAAAGGAGAACGCCATGGTGGCGTTCGTGGACGATTCACTGACCGAAAGCAAGGCCAAGGCGCTGCAGTCCGATCTGGAAAAGGTGGACAATGTGGCCGACTGTACCTTCGTCTCCCGGCAGGAGGCCCGCGACGCCTATGTGGCGGAGTACGACGAGGACGACATGTACAAGGATCTTCAGCCGGAGGTGTTCCGCCACCGGTATGTGATCCATCTCACCGATCCGGATAAGATAGCAGAGACGAAAGCACTGGTGGAGGCCGTGTCCGGCATTGACGAGGTACGGGCTGACGAGGTGATCTCCAACGGCTTCATCACGATCCGCAACGTGGCGGGTGCGATCTCCATTGCGCTGATCGCCATTTTGCTGATGGTGTCGCTGTTCATCATCTCCAACACCATCAAGCTGACTACATTTGACCGGCGGGAGGAGATCGCCATCATGAAAATGGTGGGCGCCACCGATGGCTTCATCCGCTGGCCTTTCGTGTTCGAGGGCCTGCTGCTGGGCCTGTTCGGCGCGGTGATCGCCTTCGGCCTGCAATGGCTGCTGTACAGCGCCATGGCCAACGGCATCAGCAATTCCGACACCATGCAGCTGCTGGAGGTCGTGCCCTTCCTGCAGATCTGGCAGCCGGTGGCGGGCATCTTTGCCGGAGCCGGTATCCTCATCGGCGTGGGCGGCAGTCTGATGGCCATCCGCCGCTTCCTGAAGGTATGACCAAGCACGCGGAGCAAGACGCTTCGCACCGGAGGAAAGGACATTCTATGAAACGTTCCATGATGGGAAAACGTCTGGCGGCGCTGCTGTGCGCGCTGCTGCTGACGGCGACGCTGCTGCCCTCGGTGGCCTATGGCACCACCACGTCTGACGGCGCGGCCAAAACCGACGAAACGAAAACCGATACCACCAAAACGGAGACCACCACAACCGATACGAAGGCGGAGGATAAGACGACGGATTCAAAAAAGGACGACGCCGACGCCATCCGCAAGGAGTATCAGGATCTTCAGGATCAGATCAACAACAAGCGCAAGGAAATGGACGATCTGAAGAACCAGCTGAACAACATCAAGAACCAGAAGGCCAACACCCAGCAGCAGAAGAACCTGCTGGATCAGCGGAACGCCGCTTTGCAGGAGGAGATCAATCTGCTGGAGGAGCAGATCGACGTCACCACCCGCAGTATCGCCGCCAACGAGGCGCTGGAGAAGCAGCAAACCGAGCTGTTTCACAAGCAGATCCGCAGCGAGGAGGAGCAGGGCACCATCTCCTACTGGTCGGTGCTGTTCAAGGCCACCAGCTTCTCCGATCTGGTCAGCCGCATCGACTTTATCAACGAGATCGTCCGGTATAACCAGCAGGTCATAAAGAACCTGCGGGATACCCGGCAGCAGCTGGCCGACGACAAGGCGGCGCTGGAGGAACAGAACGAATCCCTGACCGCCTCCAAGAAGGAGCTGGAGGGCGAAATTTCCGAGAGTATGCGGCTGCTGGCGGAGTACATCAAGACCGAGGAAGGCAAGCAGGCGGAGTACGACGCCATCAAGGCGGAGGAAGAAGCACTGGACGACCTGATGGCGGCGGCAGAGGCCAAGGCCCGTGAGCTGGGTCTGAACGATATTGCGGGCACCGTGGGCGGCTACATCTGGCCCTGCAACGGCATTCGCTGGATCACCTCTATGTTCGGCGGCCGCCAATCCCCCGGCGGCATCGGCAGCACCAACCACAAGGGCGTGGATATCGGCACCCCCATGGGTACGCCGGTGCTGGCGGCCAAGTCCGGCACTGTCACCTGGGCCAGCTGGAACGGCGGCTACGGCAACTGCATCATTATCAGCCACGGCAACGGTAACTCCACCCTGTACGGCCATCTCAGCGGCTATAATGTTTCCACGGATCAGCAGGTGACGCAGGGACAGGTGATCGGCTATTCCGGCAATACCGGCAATTCCACCGGCCCCCACCTGCACTTCGGCATCATTGAAAACAATTCGTGGATCGATCCCCTGAACTATCTGACCGGCTGGCAGTATTACGGCTAATGCGATAAAAAACACCTCTGTACCATATACTGGTGCAGAGGTGTTTTGTTATGTATGGCTATGTGATGGAGGGAGGTCGTGCCTCGCTGACCATGCGGCAGATCGGCGGCGTGTGGTTTGCCGTGGCCGTCCTGCCACGAAGCGGCTTTTTGGCGGCTTACCGCCGTGGCCGACTGCTGCGGCGGCTGCGGCGGCAGGGGATCGTGCGGTGCGTGCTTCCATTCTCCCTGACGGCGGAAGCGGAGCGGTACGGTCTGCACGGTGTGGCGGTGGAGGGCCTGCGGCTGGCGCTGCTGCCCCAATTGCTGGACATGCAGGGGGATCTGCTGCGCAAAACCGCCGTGCTGCGGGCAGAATACGTGTCACCCGCCGTGTACCGGGCGGCGGCGGTGCTGGCGGGACGGGCGCGGTATCTGGCGCTGGAGGTGGAGCGGGGCGGCGAGGAGTTGGCCCGGCAGCTGCGGCAGCGCTTCGGCCTGTGTACCGGACGGGTGGGGGAGCCTGCGGTAACGGTGTCCTTTTCCGGCATGCCGCAGGGTGAGGTCATCTGTCTGGGGCAGGATTGTCAGCGCTTTCAGCAGATAGCTTATGCGCTGCCGGAGGGGCTGCTGGAGCCGTGGCCGGCGTCGGAACAGCTTCTGGCGGTGCTTTTTGAGGCGGGAGAGATCAAAAAAGAGCAAATTCGCGTAAAAACAATTGCACCCAACGCTTGACAGGTGGCCGGAAACTCACTATAATGCAACGTAACGTATTGTATTTATATAATAAGTATACCCTATGGTAGATATCTATCAGAGGGGCGCAATAGAAAGGAATGTGCAGCATGGCAAAAGAATTCAAGATGAGCCAGGCCCGTTATGACGAGCTGAAGCAGGAGCTGGATTACAGCAAAACGACCCGCGCCGACGAGGTGGCGGAACTGATCAAAGAGGCCCGCGGCTTCGGCGACCTGAGCGAAAACAGCGAGTATGACGAGGCGAAAAACGAGCAGGGCAAGCTCTATTCCCGCATTGCCGAGTTGGAGGATATCCTGCTGCACGCCGTCATCGTGGACGAGGCGGAGATGGACTCTGACAAGATCTCCATCGGCTGCAAGGTCATCGTCACCAATCTGGATACGCGAAAACAGCTGCCCGCCTATAAGATCGTCGGTTCTCAGGAGGCCGATGTGATGAGCCGCGCAGTCAGCGAGGACTCTCCCTTCGGCAAAGCCCTGATGGGCCGCAAGGCGGGCGACGAAGTGATTGTGGAGGCGCCTCGCGGCGCCATCCACTACCGTGTGGACAGTATTGAACGATAACCCCCTCGATCAGCGATCGAGGCTGATGAGATAAGGAGGCCGTTATGGCAGAGCAAAATACCAATGTGACCAACACCAGCGAACAGCAGGAGCTGGGCGAGCTGCTCCAGATCCGCCGCGACAAGCTGAAGGCATTGCAGGACGAGGGCCGCGATCCCTTCCAGATCACAAAGTTTGACGTGACCCATCACGCGCAGGATATCAAGGATAACTTTGACGCGCTGGAGGGCACTCCCGTCCGTGTGGCGGGCCGCCTGATGAGCAAGCGCGGCATGGGTAAGGTGTCCTTCTGCGACATGCAGGACAAGTCCGGCCGCATCCAGATCTACGCCCGCAAGGACGAGATGGACGAGGATAACTATGACCGTTTCAAGAAGTACGATATCGGCGATATCGTGGGCGTTATCGGCGAGGTGTTCCGTACCCAGCGGGGCGAAATGTCCGTCCGCGCCCATGAAATCATTCTGCTGAGCAAGTCCCTGCGTCCCCTGCCGGAGAAGTTCCACGGCCTGACCGACAAGGAAGTGCGCTATCGCCAGCGCTATGTGGATCTGATCATGAATCCCGAAAGCAAGCGGAACTTCGAGATCCGCAGCAAGTTCGTGTCCTATCTGCGCCGCTATTTGGACTCTCTGGGCTTCATGGAGGTGGAGACCCCCGTGCTGAGCCCCATTGCCGGCGGCGCCAACGCCCGCCCCTTCATCACCCACCACAACGCGCAGGATATCGACATGTATATGCGCATCGCCACCGAGCTGCACCTGAAGCGGCTGATCGTGGGCGGTCTGGAGCGCGTGTACGAAGTGGGCCGTATCTTCCGCAACGAGGGCATGGACACCAAGCACAACCCCGAATTCACCACCTGTGAGCTGTATCAGGCCTATACCAACCTGGACGGCATGATGGATATTCTGGAGGCCATTCTCTCCGGCGCTTGCAAGGAGATCCACGGCGGCTATCAGGTTCAGTGGCTGGGCCACGACATCGACCTGACCCCCGGCTGGCCCCGCGTCACCATGGCCGACGCGGTGAAGAACGTCACCGGCGCCGATTTCATGGCCATCGAGGGCGACGATGACGCCGCCGTGGAGCTGGCCAGGAGCGTGGGCGTGGATATGGACGGCGTGTCCCACACCTGGGGCAACGCCCTGTACGAGGCCTTTGACCAGAAGGTGGAGGAGACGCTGGTGCAGCCCACCTTCATCACCATGTACCCCGTGGAGGTCAGCCCGCTGGCCAAGCGCAGCCCTGCCGATCCTCACCTGACCGAGCGGTACGAGGCCTTCATCTGCGGCTGCGAGATGGGCAACGCCTTCTCCGAGCTGAACGACCCCATCGACCAGTACGAGCGCTTCAAGGCACAGGCCGAAAAGCGCGCCAACGGCGACGAGGAAGCCGACATGATGGACGATGATTTCGTCATGGCGCTGGAGTACGGCATGCCTCCCACCGGCGGTCTGGGCTTCGGCATCGACCGGTGCAGCATGATGCTGTGCGGCGCGGATTCCATCCGCGACGTGATCCTGTTCCCCACCATGAAGCCGCTGGATACCGACAAGAAGGCTGACAAGCCCGCCGAGACGGTTGCTCCCGCCGCTCCCGTGGTGGAGGAAAAGATCGACTTCTCCAACGTGGAGATCGAGCCGCTGTTCGCAGATTTCGTGGATTTCGATACCTTCTCCAAGTCTGATTTCCGCGCTGTAAAGATCAAGGCCTGCGAGGCCGTGAAGAAGTCCACGAAGCTCCTGAAGTTCATTCTGGACGACGGAACCGGCACGGATCGCGTGATCCTGAGCGGTATTCACGAGTATTACGAGCCGGAGGAGCTGGTGGGCAAGACCTGCATCGCCATTACCAATCTGCCGCCCAGACCCATGATGGGCATTGATTCCTGCGGCATGCTGATCTCTGCGGTTCACCATGAAAACGGACAGGAAAAGCTGCATTTGCTGATGGTCGATCCCCACATTCCGGCTGGTGCAAAGCTCTATTGATCGCGCCTGAAGTCGGTTAAGTTCACCTTACCTTACCCCGCTGACCCGACAAAGGCTTGTCGGGTCAGCCTTTCCATTCCAATCATAAAGGAGGCGGGAGCCGTGGAAAAGATCACCAGCCGCAGCAATGGGCTGCTGGTTCATATGAAAAAGCTGGCGGCCTCCGCCGCCTACCGCCGGGAACAGGGCGTCTATCTGTGCGACAGTCCCAAGCTGCTGGCGGAAGCCCTCAAGTGGCATGCCCCGGTGCGGGAGATCGCCGTCACAGCCGACGTGCCGCTGCCGCCGCTGCCGGAGACTGTCCGGGCGGTGGAGATACCGGAGGATGTAATGTCCTCCATTTCCCCCATGAAGTCCCCGCAGGGCGCACTGTTTACCGTGACCCTGCCGGAGACCGCCGTTCCCGAAGCGCTGCCCGGCAGCCGCTACATGGTGCTGGACGGCGTGCAGGACCCCGGCAACGTGGGCACCATCCTGCGGACGCTGGATGCCTTTGACTTTGACGGCCTGCTGCTGCTGGAGGGCTGCGCCGACCCGTGGAGCGTGAAAACCGTGCGCTCCTCCATGGGGGCGGTGTTCCGCCGCCCCGTATGGTGCCTGAAGGCGGCGCAGCTGCCCGGCCTGCTGACGCGCAGCAGCCTGCCCCTGTACGGCACGGCGCTGCGGCAGGACACGGAGGATGTTCGTGCCGTGCCGCTGGATCGCTGCGCCATCGTCATCGGCAGCGAGGGACAGGGCATCAGCGACGCGGTGCTGGCCCTGTGCCAGAAGACCGTCAAGATCCCCATGTCGCAGCGGTGTGAGTCCCTGAACGCGGCCATTGCCGCCACGGTGCTGCTGTGGGAGAGCTACCGGTAAACACAGAGAGGAGGCGCAGGCCATGGCGGCGTTGAAATACTGGGTCTGGCTGACCACGCTGCCGGGCCTGACGGATCACAGCAAGCTGCTGCTCCTGCAGCATTTTTCCTCTCCGGAGGACATATACTACGCGGACGGGGAAGCCCTGTGGCAGGTGGAGGGGCTGAAGAAGGAGCAGGCGGCGCTGCTGAACAGCAAATCGCTGACGGCGGCAGACCGCATCCTGTCGGACTGCGCCCGGAAGGATATCTTTCTGGTGACCATGGCGGATGCCATGTACCCCGACCGGCTGCGGAACATCTATCAGCCGCCGCTGCTGCTGTACGGCAAGGGCGCTATGCCCCTCTTTGACGAGGAGGCGGCAGTAGCCGTGGTGGGCACCCGTTCCTGCACGCCCTACGGCGTCCATTGTGCCGAAAAGCTGGGCTATGAGCTGACCCAGCAGGGCGCTATGGTGGTGTCCGGCATGGCAAAGGGCATCGACGGTGCGGCCATGCGCGGCGCGCTGCGGTTCGGCGGCTTTACCTGCGGTGTGTTGGGCGGCGGTGTGGACGTGGTGTACCCCGCCGAAAACCGGCGTCTGTACGAGGATATCGCCGCCACCGGCGTGCTGCTGTCGGAGTACCCGCCCCGGACAGAGCCGGAGGGGTGGCGCTTTCCGATGCGCAACCGCATTCTCAGCGGCCTAAGTGTGGCTGCCGTGGTGGTGGAAGCGCCGCTGCGTTCCGGCGCGCTTATCACCGCCGAAAACGCCATGGAGCAGGGGCGGGACGTGTTCGCTGTTCCCGGCCCCATCGACGCGCCCAACAGTGCCGGATGTCACCGCCTGATCCGGGAGGGCGCGATCTTAGCCACCTGCGCGGGAGACATTCTCTCGGAGTACGAGAGCCGGTTTCCCCACAAGCTGCGGCGTACCGCGCCGCCTATGCCGCCGCTGCCCCGCATGGCGGGCGAACCCAAAACGGCGGAGGAAAAACGAAAGCCAGCGCCAAAGTCAGAGGAATATCCGTATACGCCGGAAGCGGAGCAGACACCCGTTCTGCCCCGGCTGACGGCAGAGGAGTGGGCGGCGCTGTCAACGGAGCAGCAGACCGTGCTGCAAGTATTGCGGACAGATGAGCCGAAGCTGTCCGACCAGCTGGCGGAGGACAGCGGCCTGCCCATTCAGCGGGTGCTGCCCGCGCTGACGCTGCTGGAGATCAGCGGCTGGACGGCGCAGAACGGGGCGCGCAGCTTTGTGCGCACCGTGGAGCTGCCGGAAATTGAGTTAGAAGGAAGCAAAGAGGAATAAGAAAGCATGAGCAAGAAGCATCTGGTGATCGTGGAGTCTCCGGCCAAGGCCAAGACCATCGGCAAGTATCTGGGGCCTGACTATCAGGTAACGGCCTGCATGGGCCACCTGCGCGACCTGCCTAAGAGTACCCTTGGCGTGGACATTGAACACGATTTTGAACCTGAATATAAGCCCATTCGCGGCAAGGAGGAGCTGATCCGCCAGCTGAAAAAGGACGCCGCCGCCAGCGATACCGTCTACCTCGCCACCGACCCGGACCGCGAGGGAGAGGCCATTTCCTGGCATTTGCAGCATCTGCTGAACCTGCCGGACGATAAGACCAGACGTGTCACCTTCAACGAGATCACCCGCAAGGTGGTGGGCGAGAGCATCGCCCATCCCCGCGCCATCGATCAGGATCTGGTGGACGCCCAGCAGGCCCGCCGTGTGCTGGATCGCGTGGTGGGCTATCAGATCTCCCCGGTGATGTGGAAGAAGATCCGCCGGGGCCTGTCCGCCGGACGGGTGCAGAGCGTGGCTACCCGCATGGTGTTTGACCGGGATCAGGAGATCGCCGACTTCCAGCCTCAGGAGTACTGGACACTGGACGCAGTGCTGGAAAACGGGGAAAAAGTGGCCTTTAAGGCCCATTATTACGGCCAAAATGGCAAGAAATACGAGCCCCAGACCCAGGCGGATGTGCAGGCCATCATGGACGAGCTGCGTAGCGCCGCTTTCGCCGTCAAGTCGGTGAAGCGCACCGACAAGAACCGTTCCCCCTCGCCGCCCTTTACCACCTCCACCATGCAGCAGGAGGCGTCACGCAAGCTGAACATGACGCCCCGCCGCACCATGGCCATCGCCCAGCAGCTGTACGAGGGCGTGGATATCACCGGCGAGGGCACCGTGGGTCTGATCACCTACATGCGTACCGACTCGCTGCGCATCAGTGACGAGGCGCAGGCCGACGCCCGCGGCTTCATTCAGGAGCGCTACGGCAAGGGCTACGTGCCTGCCGCGCCCCGACAGTACAAGACCAAGGCCGGGGCGCAGGATGCCCACGAGGCTATCCGCCCTAGCAATGTGACCCTGACGCCGGAAGCCATCCGGGGAGACCTGACGGCGGAGCAGTACCGGCTGTACCGCCTGATCTGGAGCCGTTTTCTGGCCAGCCAGATGGCCAACGCCATCTATGACAGCGTGTCCGTGGATATCAGCGCCGACGCGCATTTGTTCCGGGCCACCGCCAGCAAGCTGAAATTCTCCGGCTATACCGCCGTGTACGAGGAGAGCCGGGATGACGACGACAAGGAGGAGAAGGAGCCCACCCTGCCTGATCTGAAGGAGGGCGAGCCCCTGACGCTGAAGGACTTCGCGCCCGCACAGCACTTCACCACGCCGCCCGCCCACTATACCGAGGCGGCGCTGATCCGGGCCATGGAGGAAAACGGCATCGGTCGTCCCTCCACCTATGCGCCCACGGTGTCCACCATTCTTGACCGCCGCTATGTGAAGAAAGAGGGCAAGTGCCTGTATATCACCAATCTGGGCAAGGCGGTCACCACGTGGATGGAGAAGTATTTCTCCGATATCGCCGATTTGAAATTTACCGCCAATATGGAGCAGCGTCTGGACGACGTGGAGGAGGGCAAGCTGCCCTGGAAGCAGGTGCTGCGCCAGTTCTATGACGACGGCTTCGCCCAACACCTGACCGACGCCGAAGCGGGCGACTATATCCGCCCCGAGCCCACCGTCAGCGATGAGCTGTGCCCCGTGTGCGGCCGCAATCTGGTGGAGCGGGAGGGTCGGTTCGGCCCGTTCCTGGCCTGTCCCGGCTATCCGGAGTGCACCTTTACCATGCCGCTGGTGGTGGAGATGCCGGGCCGCTGCCCCAAGTGCGGCGGACGGCTCATGAAGCGCAGCGGCACCAGCAAGACCTCCGGCAAGCAGTATACCTACTACTGCTGCGAGTTCGCCAACAACAAAAAAGGCGACCGCACCTGCGATTTCATGACGTGGGATGTGCCCACCAAGGAGGACTGCCCGCTCTGCGGCCAGACCATGTTCAAGCGGGCGGGCCGCGGCTTCAGCAAGCCCTTCTGCATCAACGAGAAGTGCGCCAACTTCCTGCCGGAGGACAAGCGGGGCTATCACCGCAAGAAGGATGCTGCCGCCGAGGGCGGCGAGACCACCGCTGAGACAGCGGCGGAGCCTGCGGCTGAGGAAAAGCCCGCCAAGAAGTCTGCTGCCAAAAAGACGACGGCCAAGACCACGGCGGCAAAAAAGACGACGACCACCGCCGCGAAAAAGACCGCCACAGCGAAGAAAACCACCACAAAGAAAGCGGCCACCACCAAAAAGACTACTGCCAAAAAGGCGGCGGAGAAAGGCGGCGGGGAATGAACCATGTAACTGTGATCGGCGCGGGTCTTGCCGGCAGCGAATGCGCGTGGCAGCTGGCCCAGCGGGGCATTTCCGTGACGCTGCGGGAGATGAAGCCCCTCAAGCGCACCCCCGCCCACGTGACCGATGATTTTGCCGAGCTGTGCTGCTCCAATTCTCTGCGGGGCGCAGGGCTGGAAAACGCCGTAGGACTTCTCAAGGAGGAGCTGCGGCGGTTGGACAGCCTGATCCTACGGTGCGCCGACGCCACGGCGGTACCTGCCGGCGGTGCGCTGGCGGTGGATCGCCACGGCTTTGCCGCCATGGTGACGGAAGCCATCCGTAATCACCCCAATATTACCGTAGTGGCGGAGGAAGTGACGGACATTCCGGAGGGCGATGTGGTCATCGCCTCCGGCCCGCTGATCTCCGACGCGCTGGCGGACAAGCTGGCGGCGCTGTTCGGCAGCACCGATACCCTGCATTTCTTCGATGCCGCCGCACCGCTGGTGGCCTTTGACAGCGTGGACATGCCCAGCGCCTACTTCGCCAGCCGCTATGACAAGGGTACGCCGGACTACATCAACTGCCCCATGGACAAGGAGCAGTATCTGGCCTTCTGGCAGGCGCTGACCGCCGCCGAGGAGGCGGAAGTCCACGGCTTCGAGGATAAGAATGTGTTCGAGGGCTGCATGCCAGTGGAGGTCATGGCCCGCCGGGGCGAGGATACCCTACGGTTCGGCCCCTTAAAGCCCAAGGGACTGCCTGATCCGAAAACGGGCCGCGATCCCTACGCGGTGGTGCAGCTGCGCAAGGACAACGCCGACGGCACCATCTATAATCTGGTGGGCTTCCAGACCCACCTGAAATGGCCGGAGCAGAAGCGGGTGTTCTCCATGATCCCCGCCCTTCACGACGCCCGGTTCCTGCGCTACGGCGTCATGCACCGCAATACGTATCTGGATTCGCCCCGGCTTCTTGACCGGTATTACCGGCTCAAGAGCGACCCCCGCATTGCCTTTGCCGGACAGATGACCGGCGTGGAGGGCTATGTAGAGTCCTGTGCCAGCGGCTTTCTGGTGGGCGTGGAGCTGGCCCGGCGCCTGCTGGGCAAGGAACCCATCGACTTTCCCAGAGAAACCGCCATCGGCGCACTGGGCCTGTATGTCAGCAACGAGTCCGTGGCGGAGTTCCAGCCTATGAATATCAATTTCGGCATTATCCCGCCCCTTGACCACCGGGTGAAGGGCAAGCGCAACAAAAACGCGGAGCTGAGCCAGCGGTCGCTGGCCATCATTGAGGAAATTCGGGAGGAGGTGCTTTCCCAATGAGGATCATCGTAGACGCCATGGGCGGCGACAACGCGCCGCTGGCCATCGTCAAGGGTGCCCTGCAGGGACAGAAGCGCTGGGGCGTGGACATCACCCTCACCGGCGACGAGACCGCCATCCGGGAAGCGCTCGCCCAGTGCGGCGTACAGGAGCTGCCTCAGGGCATGGATATCGTGCCCACCACCGAGGAAGTT
>ERZ773208.2601-NODE-2601-length-12010-cov-11.134672_pt1 | contig 12010 bp, 4 predicted proteins | sample MGYA00581006_ERZ773208 | MGnify/ENA primary metagenome ERZ773208 (study PRJEB29015, sample SAMEA2737793) | human gut metagenome | biome: human gut; feature: human-associated habitat; material: faeces | place: China | collected 2012 ... | reverse complement strand
TAGTTGCTGCGGAACTTCTCGAACCATTTGCCTTCTTTCAGAGGACGGCCGGTATTCTTGTGGTTGTATGCCATAGGCAACTGGCCCACATTCTGCGGGAAAGTGGTGGTCAGCTTACCGCTGGGGCAAACGTCTCCGAACACTACGTCGGCAATGGCGTCTGCAGCTTCACTACCTCCGAACCATACATTCAGGATGGCAGGAACATTTTCATTCTCCCAAGTCAGCACTACGGGACGTCCGGAGAACAATACCAATACTACGGGTTTGCCCGTTTTCAGCAATGCTTCCAGCAGGTGGCGCTGTGCGTCCGGCATTTCCAGTTCGGAACGGCTACTGCTCTCACCACTCATCTCGGAGGACTCGCCGAGGGCGGCTACAATGACATCGGCTTGTGCGGCTACTTTCAGGGCTTCGTCCAGCAGTTCTTGGTCATTGCCACGGGGCAGTTCACGGCCGAACATCGTGGCGCGTGTCTGGTAGTCGGCATCGTACATCAGGTTGCTGCCTTGTGCATAGAGAATGTTGGCCTTGGAGCCGACAGAATTCTTGAAACCTTCCAGCAGGGTGCTGTATTTGTCTGCTGTGGCTGCCACACTCCAAGTGCCCGGCATGTTGGCACGGGTGTTGGCAAGCGGGCCAATCAAGGCGATATTGCCTTTGCGTTGCAAGGGCAGCAGATTGTCCTGGTTCTTCAGCAGTACGAATGTCTCTGTGGCAATCTGGCGGGCGATGGAACGGTGTTCGGGAGTGAACACTTCTTTTTCGGCACGCTTCACGTCGCAGTATTTATACGGATTGGCAAACAGTCCCAGCTTGTATTTGGCTTCTAGGATGCGTCGGCAGGCTTTGTCAATGTCGGCCTCGGTCACTTTGCCTTCTTTCAGAGACTTTTCCAGTGTGCCGATAAATCCGTCGGCTACCATATCCATGTCTGTTCCGGCGGTCAGGGCACGTGCGGATACTTCCTGCAGGTCACCGATTCCGTGGTCTATCATTTCGGAGATGGCTGTATAGTCTGTCACCACGAAGCCATCAAAGCCCCATTGGTTGCGCAGAACGTCGGTCAGTAGCCAGTGGTTGGCAGTGGCGGGTACGCCGTCAATTTCATTGAAGGAGGTCATTGCGCTACCCACACCGGCTTCTACGGCAGCCTTGTAGGGAGGGAAGTATTCGTTGAACATACGGTTGCGGCTCATATCCACCGTGTTGTAGTCGCGGCCGGCTTCTCCGGCGCCATACAGTGCGAAGTGCTTTACGCAAGCCATTATCTCGTTGTTGGCACTCATATCCTTGCCCTGATAACCGCGAATCATGGCTTGTGCAATGGCTGAACCCAGGAAGGGGTCTTCACCGTTGCCTTCTGATACACGTCCCCAACGGGCATCGCGGCAGATGTCCACCATCGGGCTGAACGTCCAGCAGATACCGTCTGCACTCGACTCAATGGCGGCGATACGGGCCGATTTCTCTATAGCCTCCATGTCCCAACTGCACGAGAGTGCCAAGGGGATGGGGAATACCGTTTCGTAACCGTGAATCACGTCCATACCGAACAGCAAGGGGATGCCCAGGCGGCTGTTCTCTACGGCAAGTTTCTGCACTTCGCGGATGTTCTTCACGCCTTTCAGGTTGAACAGACCTCCGACTTCACCGTTGCGGATTTTACCGGCAACGTCGCTGCTCTTGGCTTGTCCGGTGACGATGTTTCCCGTTACCGGCAGGTTGAGCTGACCGATTTTCTCGTGCAGCGTCATTTTGCCCATCAGCTCCGTAATGAATTTATCCATCTCCTGCGGATTGCCTTGGGATGTGTTTTCTTTGGGCGTTGCCGTCACGGTGAGGGCAGAGAAAGCCAAGGCTGCTAATAATGTGTATTTCTTCATATGATATAATTTTGATTATCCCCTCCGGCCCCCTGAAGGGGGAGGGGAATAGTGATATAGAAATTCAACTTAAGCTTAGCTGCTCCATCATGTCGCATACTAACTTCAATCGTAAATCCCTAAGCCTTAAATCCCAGCTTCTGCAATCCTTCCTGAACCTCGGGACAGCTCATGAAGAGTTTCCACAACAAGCCGGAACGATAGTTCTCAATCATCGGGGCAATGGTGCATTGGTCGATGGCAAGATAGCGGGGCACCGTCCAGTCACTTCCCTCGGAGAAGGCATCGTAGAATCCGTACTTGCCCCAAATCCAGTCGCCTTTGGAATAGAAATACTTCAGTGCACGCATGGATTCCTCCGGTGTGTAGGGAAAACTGGACAAGGCTGCTGTCGGTGTGATGACACCATGGTCGTTGTCGCCCGGGCAGTGGGCTGCATAGCCTTTGGTAGAGTAGCTGGCGGTCAGTCCCCAGCAGTCCTCGCCGTAACCTTTGTATTGTTTGGGATTCTCCACGCAGTAGCGGTAGTTGGAGAGGGCATGGTTGCGCACCACGTTCCAGTAGTTGGCATAGCGGTCGCTCAGGTTGCGCGGGTCCAGACCGATGTGCGAGTATTGTGCCCAGAACAAGGGACCGCCCAGTTTCTCGGCTCCGTTGTGTTTCAATTCCAAAGGCAGGCCGTAGGGGGCAGAGTCGGACTTGATGCCGCCGCCGCGTGCCCAGCCGTTGTGGTAGGCTGAAGCCGGAACGGGATAAGTGGGGGAGGAGGCTGCGAGCACATACACAATCAATGCTTCGTTGTAGCCTTCCAGCGGGAAGTTCATTTCCCAGTTGTATTCGGGAGACCAGTGCCAGTAGATGACATCCTTGCCATTCTGATACCAGCTGAACTCCATCTCTTTCCACAATTGGTCAATCTTCTCTGCCAGCGCCTTTTCCTGCTCGTTGCCGTCGCGGAAGTATTGGCGTACGCAAAGCAAGCTTTGCATCAGGAAGCAGCTTTCCACCAAGTCTCCGCCGTTATCTTTTTGTCCGAAAGGTTTCACCTTGCCGGTAGGGCCGTACAACCAATGGGGCCATACGCCGTGGAAGCGGTCGGCGCGTTTCAGGTAATCGGCAATCTTGGTCAGGCGCTTCACGCCTTCTTCCCTGGGGATGAAGCCGCGTTCGATGCCTACCAGCAGTCCGGCTATACCAAATCCGCTGCCGCCGGTGGTGACAACATTCTGGTCCTTTTCGGGATAATCCCCATCCAGGTGGATGCGTTCGCGTGCCAGTCCGGAGGTCGGTTCCGCACCGTCCCACATGTAGTTCAAATGTACCTTCTGGATGTAATCAAGCATTTCGTCATCCGAAGCGAATGATTCGGGACGTACTTCCTCTGTGTCGGGCTTTTCCTCTTTTCCGTTCTCTTTCCCGTTTTCCTTCAAGTCGGAAGAGCAGGATGCACAGCCCGCCAATGTGGAAATCAGGAACAAAGCCAGCACATGTATCATTATTGTTTTTTTCATATCTTTATTTCTTGTGTTTAATTTTTTGTCGTCTTGCACAATGGCGAGCGGCCGTTTTCGTTCAGCGCCTCGATAGTGAAGTAATAGTCCGTGTCCGCATCCAGTCCGCGGAAGTCATATTCCGTCTGTCCCAGTACCGTGATGGCATTGTACATCTTGCCTTCGGCGGTGCCGTAGTAGATGTTGTAGCCATAGGCGCTTGCTTCGGGTTGCCAGGAGATAAGGGCATTCCGGCGGTCTTTCCTGTCACGTTTCACAGTCAGTCCTTTCACGGCTTGCGGGACATCGCCGTCACCGTTCCCGAAGACGCGGAAGCCGGACAAGGCGACATTTCCCGTAGGCATGTGCACATTCTCGTATTTCAGATAACGGGCACGCAACGGCTCGTTGAGCTCGATGTAGTCGTGCGGACAATCCTTGTCACTGTCGCTCTTGTCTATGACCAATGTCCATTCTTTTCCGTCTTCGGAAGCAAAAATACGGTATTGGTGATAAATATCCATGGCACGGTTGTATTGAACCGCTTTATGGTCGTAGAAGTTCAACTGCACGGCACGTACATTCTTTGTACTGCCCAGGTCTATCCCGGCCCATTCGCCGGGGTTGCCGGAACGGGCTGCCCAGTAGGTGCGCATACTTTCGTCCGTCAGGTTGGAAGCTGCATGGATGCTATCCGTAGATGATACCTCCACCGGTTTGCCGTAGGACAGAAGCATCCATCCCGTGAAACGCTCTGCAGGGTTCTTTACGTCCATCGGTTCTGCCCAGTTGGGATAATCGCCGAAGGCAGTGGACGAATACATGACACCATCCTTGTCGAAAGCCACCGGATAAAGACCGATGCGGCGTTCGAACTTGTACTTCAGGGAGAGCATGCAGGTGGCCACGTGCCAGTAATTGCCTTTCACGTCGCAGAACGTGCCTCCATGACCGGCACCTTGCACATAACCGCCCGGCTTGTAGCACATCGGGTTATGCTTCTGGTAGACAAACGGGCCCAGCGGGGAATCCGAAACATATACGCCATCGGCATAGACTTTGAATTCAGTGCCCGGAGCACCATATTGGAAATAATATTTGTCATTGTGTTTGGTCATGTAAGCGCCCTCTGTGAATGGGCGGAGTGTCACTTCATCGTCATTGTTCATGCCGAAACGTTCCCAGCCGTGTTCTTCGGGGCGGAGCATCATGACATCGTGAATCTTGCTGATGGGGTAGAAATCATTCCGGTCCAGTTCTACCGCTTTCAAGGGATATTCATTGCTGGAGCCATAGTACAGATACAATCTGCCGTCGTCGTCCAGAAACAGACAAGGATCCCATGAAGGAAGTACGTTCTTTTCGATGGCACGTTTGAAACGTCCCGTTTTGGGATGCGTGCTGTACCACACGGCCAGACCTTCGTAGGTGGAGCCGGTATAGAACAGCGTGTCGCCGCTTACATAGGCGGCCGGCGCACACTGGTCATCGTCCGTAGGCTTGCGCTGGAAGCTGGCAGGAACGAAATCCCAATCCACCAGGTTCTTGGAATAATGAAAACCGCCCTGGTTGGTGGAGAACAGAAAATATTCTCCTTTGTATTCCACAGCCATCGGGTCGGCAGAGGAACGGAACGAACCGTTGGGACGCACATTGTTGTTGAAAGGCTCGAAGTTGTAACTGATGTTCATCGGATTGCAGAAGGTGCGCGACAGAGGCGCCTGTGGGTCATACCACCGGGTCGCCTGGGCGGGGCGGCAGATTGCGGTTGCCTTGTGTACCTCTTTTTCCATCACTACCTCAATATCGGTTTCATCCAGTGCCAGGATTCTGTTCACTATCTTTTTCCCGGGATAGTAGACATACAGGTGCACGTCGTTCTTCGCTCCTTTGATGGCAAAGCTGCCGTCGTGGGCAGTGGTATTGTGCATGGGACTTGCGAAGAACATGACTGTGGCGCCTGCGAGTGGCTGGCGGTTGGTGTCCAGTACGTGTCCTTTTACGATACGGTCTTGGGTTACAGTGATGTAATAGTCACTGACTTGCCCCTTCACCACTTTGATGGAATCGTCAGGGGTTGCCTTTGCCGCCAGAGCGGCAAAGGCTATTCCACAACTGATTAGGAATCTTTTTACCATATTGGAACGGATTTATTCGGCAATTCCGTCAATGGGTTCCAGCTTCAAATCAGGAAGGTCGTCCAACTGGTTGGCCGGTATGGGCCAATAAGTCTTTTCTGCTGTCCATCCTTTGGGACCGAGTACGGTGGCGGCATCGCCGGTACGCACCAAGTCCACATAACGGGCACACCATTCGCCGCAAAGTTCCATCCGGCGTTCGTCCATCACGTCTTTCAGGGTAACACCGGTTTTGGTGCTCATGCCTGCACGCCGGCGCACTTCGTTGTAGCCTGCGTCTCCATCCTTGCCCAGTCTGACTTTGGCTTCGGAGTTCATCAGCAGTACTTCGGCATAGCGGATGATACGCACATTATTGTTGGCTCCGTAGGTTGTACGTGGAAGAGTCATCTGATTGTAGGGAAGGTAACCTTTGCCGTTCCAACAGTCGGTCTTGGTGGCCGATGTGGGACCTACCTGCCAACCCTCGCGCGTCTTGCTCAGGGCTTTCAGGAAAGAAGTTTCGGCACGCACACCTTCGCCACGGGCTTCGGCCCATGCCACGAACTCGGGTTCATAGCCTATGAAATTCCAGCCGCCTATGGACTTGGTGCCTTCGGCTTGCTTGTAGCTGATGGTACCGTCTGCGTTCACTACTTCATCATACCTCTCTGCCATGTTCGGACCCTGGAAATTGAACCATTGGTCTACGCCCAGGTAATCGCCGGAACCATTGCCGTAGTCTGTTACCTGGCATTCGAACAAAGATTCGTCACACAACTTTCCGGGAATTTTGAACAGCTGGTAGAAGTCGTCGTAGAGACGGAATCCACCGTTCTTGATGATGTCATCGGTCAGTGTCTCCACTTGTGCATAGTCTCCTTTCAGCAGATAGATGCGGGCGGCCAATGCTTGGGCGGTGAAGGCTGTCACGGCTCCCTTGTGTTCCATCTGGTTGGGACGCATGCGGGGCAGTTTGTCGATGGCGTAGTTCAAATCTTCCAGCATATAATTATATACGGCCTCTACGGTAGAACGGCGAAAATCGGTCTGCAGGTTGTCACGGTAGATGACGGTGGGACCGAAATTGGTCACCAGACAATAGTAGGCCCATGCACGGATGGTACGTACTTCGCCGCAATAGGATTCGTAGGTTTTGTAATCTTCGCTTCCTGCAGCAAGATATTCGGCATAACCGTCGAGGCTTTGCAGGGCGGCATTGGTGATGCGGATGATGTCGTAGAAGTTCATCCATACCTGGTTCAGTGCCCAGAATGAGTTGTTGTAGTTGAACTTGCGTCCGAAGGCCACGGCATCGCCCTGGTCATCGGTACGGCCCGACCACACGTCACCGTCGCGGGTGAACATCAATAGTGCGTTGCACCAGTGCATGCCCTGTGTGCGTACTTTGGAGTAGGCACCCACTACGGGTTGGTACATATTGTTCTTGTTGGTAAAGTCCACGCCTTGTTCGGGAACTTTGTTCTCCGGATCGATTTCTATGAAATCGGTGCAAGCGGTAGCTCCTCCCAGTACCATCATGGCCGGAAGTATATATGCGAATGTTTTCTTTAAGAATTTCATTGTTTTACGTTTTAGGGTTTAGAAATCTATTTGCACTCCGAAAGTATAGGTTGAAGTCAGAGGGTATACTTCGGTATCCCAACCTTCGGCATCCGACACTTCAGGTGTGAAGCTGTTGGCCTTGAAGGTAGTGAAGGGGCGGTCGGCCGTCAATGAGAGGCGGAGTCCCGGCATCACGTAGCTGCCTATCTTCAAGTTCTTGAACGAGTAGCCCAGCGTGATGTTCTGGATGCGGAAGTAATCGGAGCTTTCTACGAAATAGGAAGCGTTGTTACTGTCTGATTTGTTCCAGGTTTTGAGAAGAGCCTTGGCCGACGGATGTTCGTTGGTAGAGCCTGCACCCGTCCAGCGGTTCTCATACTGTGCACGGTCAAAGTTATAGTAGTCGGCTGCATAGCGCAGGGCACGCTTACGGTTCCACAGTTCGCCGCCTGCTTGTCCGTAGGTAGTGAGGCTGAAGTCGAAGTTCTTATAAGAGAATCCGGCATTGAAGCCATAAGTAAAGCTGGGCACGTATGAGCCCAACACCTGCTTGTCGTTTCCGTCTATCACATGGTCGCCGTTCACGTCCTCGTAGATGAAGTCGCCGGGTTCCAGTCCGTTGGCCACGGCGATGGGGTCGGCAGCACATTGTTCAGGAGTCTGGTAGATGCCGATGACCTTGTAGCCATAGAATGAGTTCATCGTCTCGCCCACCATATTCACGGTCTTTCCGCCTTTGATGATTTTCATGTTTCCTTTTAGGCTTTTCACTTCGTTATGCAGATAAGAGAGATTGACGCCGATGTTGTAATTGAAGTCCTGGCCAATCTTGTCGTTCCAGTTCAAGGAGAGGTCGATACCGGTATTCAGAATCTGTCCGTTGTTGCCGGCCAGCAGCTCGCCACTCATCGGGAGCTTGGGTGAAATCACGGCGTTGTCAGTCAGACGGTAGTACCAGTCGATGTCGGCGTTCAAGCGGTTCTTCAGTGTACTGAAGTTGACGCCCACGTTGGTTTCGTTCACTACTTCCCAACCCAGCCAGCTGAAGTTGGTGGTGTTGATGAATCCGTCGATGGCGGTATTGGGACCGAATACGGACTGTACGTTCTGTATGCTTGCGAAGCCTGCACTGGCAGCAATCTTGTCGTTACCCAGCTTACCCCAGCTGGCACGCAGCTTCATGTAGTCGAAGATATTCTGGTTCTTCATAAACGGTTCTTGGGAGATGACCCATGCGGCACCGATGGAGGGGAAGTAGCCCCATTTGTCGTTGTACTTGGACGAGCCGTCGGCACGGAAGGTGAACATCAACATGTACTTGTCGTTGTAGTTGTAATTCAGTCGGGTGAAATAGGAGAGACCGCGGTATTTCCAGCCGTCGTCTTTCACCGTAGCGCCTTCCTTGTTGCCCAGTGCGATGTATTTCCACACGTCCTCACCTTCGGGCACGTTGGTGGCGGTACCTTCGAGCAGGCGGTATTGCTCTTGACGCATGGATGCACCCAGCATACCGGTAAAGGAGTGTTTGCCCCACTTGTCAGTATAAGTGGCCACGTTGTCCCATATATATTTGTAGTAGTTAGTGTTCTTTTTAGTGAGTTCGGTAACCTCTTTCTTCTGGTTGGTGCCTACATAGTAGGTAGGAGTGAACTCAGAACCGCGAATCATTGAGTAGTCGTAGCTGTAGCTACTGCGTATATTCAGCTTGTCGGGGATGAGGTTGAGCTGTGCATAGAAGTTGGTCAGCACTTGGTAGGTCTCGTTCCGGTTGTCGTAATAGTTGGCAGTGGCTACCGGATTGTTGAAGTTGTTGGTCAGGCCCACCTGCTCGGGCGATGTGTACTTCTTAGGGAACACGGCATCGTCGCGGCGGTCATCATACACCGGGATGATAGACGGTGTGTTGTATGCCTGTTGCCATGCGGCATTCTTGGGAAGCTGCTGCTGCGAGTTGCTGAATACGCCGTTGAAGCCTACTTTCAGCCATTTGCGGGCTTCGTAGTCAAGGGCGGCACGGAAGTTCAAGCGGCGGTAGTAGTTTTCCACGTCCATGATACCGTCTTGTGCCAGATAGCTCATGCCGGCAGAGTAGGTCGCTTTTTCCGTACCACCGGAGATATTCAAGCTGTGATTGGTCATCATGGCTGTGCGCAACAGTTCGTCATACCAGTTGGTATCGGCATTGAATTGCAGGTTTTCCATATTGCCTCCGAATTCGGCTACTGACTTTTCGAAAATCGACCGGTAAGCTTCCGGGTTGGCTTCCAACATCATGGTGGCATACTCGTGAGAGTTACACATCTCCAGCAGGTTGGTGGCTTTCTGAATACCTACATAACCGTTATAGGTAATCTTGGCATCCTGGTTGCGGCTTCCTTTCTTGGTGGTGATGATTACAACACCGTTGGCAGCGCGTACACCGTAGATGGCAGATGCGGATGCGTCTTTCAAGATGGTCATGTCCTGAATGTCGGAATTGTTCAGGAAGTTGATGTTGTCGTAGAACATTCCGTCCACTACATAGAGAGGAGAAGTGTCACCGAAGGAACCCATACCACGGATGGTCACTTTAGGACCTTCGCCCGGCGTTCCCGAATTGATGATGTTAACACCCGGTACCTTTCCCTGCAATGCTGCCATCGGGGAGGAGGTAGGAACATTGATAAGTTCTTTCTCTTTGACAACGTCAATCGGGGCCGTCAGGTCTTTCGCCTTGGCCGAACCGTAACCGATAACAACAACTTCTTCCAGTAGTTGTGCATCTTCACGTAGCTTTACATTAATGACGGATTGTCCCGCAGCGCTTATTTCCTGCGGCAACATGCCCAAATAGTTGAATACGAGAGTTGCGTCTTCGGGGACGCCGTTCAGTACATAGTTACCGTCGAGGTCGGTAGCTGCTCCAATAGTAGAGCCTTTTACTACAACCGTGGCTCCAATAATCGGTTCGTTGTTCTGATCAACAACAGTTCCTTTAACTATCTTTGTTCCTTGTGCCAAAACTGTCAGTGGCAATGAGAACAAAATCATGAATAGAAGAAATAAAGTTTGCCTTCTCATAAACTAAATTTAAGAGTTAATAATTCTGCCGGCAAAGGAAGTAATTACGGTAAGTAAGGCAAAAAAAAACACTACCACGATAATACGTTTAGGGTAAAAATGGGTACCGTTTTACTACGTTTTCGTGTTACTTGTTTCTAATAATCAGTTTGTTATGATTGAATGATTTGTAGCCGCTTTATTTCAAGTCGATGAGAAAATCCACTAATCCCGTTCCGTCGGGGATATCCAGTTTCTTGCGCAAACGGTAGCGTGCTGCCTCTACTCCCCGGATAGTGAGGTTGGTCATTTGCGCAATGTCTTTCGTAGAAAGATTCAGGCGCAGCAGCGCACAAAAACGGAGGTCGGTAGCGGTAAGACTGGGATAACGTTCGCGCAAATTACGGAAGAATTTCTCATGAATCAGGTCGAAATTGTTCTGGAATACATCCCAAAATTCCTGTGTCTCGATGTTTTCGTTGATGAGCTTCAGCAGAGATTCGAGGTTCTTGCGTCCATATTGCCCTTTCACCAGGGACTCTTGTACGACAGTACGAAGTTTCTCCAGGACCTCGTTCTTGGCAAATACACCCAGTGCCATGCTGGCAAGGTCTTTACTCTTTGCCGACAACTCGGCTTCCAGCAATTGCTGTTGCTGCAGAGTTATCAGATGCTCCTGCTCGCGCATCTTGATGTTCTGCTGCACCTGCTCTGCCTCATACTCCTTCCGTTTCTTTTCCATGGCACGGTTGGCGCGCCACTTGGAGAAAAAGTAGACAAGCGCTGTGAGAACTATGAGATAGAGCGCAAAGGCATAATAGGAGAGGTAGAAAGGGCGGGCTATGGCAAAATGATATTCCACCTCACCGATTTTCTGTCCCAAATCATTATAGGCTTCTGCCTGGAATGTGTATTCTCCGTAATCCAGGCTACCGTAGCGGATTTCGGGCTCTTTCAGGTCCGATGTCAGCGCCATGCCTTGTCCTCCTTGCAGGACATAATGGAAATGTACGGACAATTTATTGTAATGCGGCAGGCTTACTGAGAACAGCAAATCCCGGTAATTGCTTTCCAGTTCGACATTTCCAGACAGAGGCAGGCGTTTCTCCTTTTTATCGGAAGAGGAAGCAGTGACCGAGCTCAGTGAGAGGGCGGACTCCAGAGTAGGACTGAGGCTGTCTGTGTTTTTGCTGTAACTGGCGATTCCGTTGTTCAGATTAAAATAGACAACGTCATTGTCGACGAACACATTGTTGTAGTTCTCTATGCATGGAGAATCAAACAGTTCGATGAGGATGCGCTGCTTCACGATGTACTCTCCTTCTGCGTACTCTACCAGTACGTACTCATGTGAACCGGACAGCCAGAAGCGGTCGTTCGTGACGGATACCACAGAATGAGCATTCCTGATATAGGGCAGAATGGCATTCAGCTTTTGGAAGGGGATAATCTGCCGGGTGATGTCGTCATAGGTATAGAAGCCGTTGGGACTGGAAAAGACGATACGTCCTCGCATTTTCATTACTTGGATAGGGCCGATGATATATTCCGAGCCTAAATGGGAGATGTGCCGTACGCCTTTTACAGCCGACAAGTCATCGCTCAAGACTATTTTATAGACTCCCTGATACATGTGTGAAGCCCAGATGACACCGCTTTGGTCCACCTCCAAGTGCATGACCGGTGCAATGAAGCCGTCTATGACATGCGAAAAGGTCCATTGCCCGTTCTTCTTTTTATAGATACGCAAGTCGGCGTAGGATGATTCCAACAGTATCTCTTCGCCATAGAGGGTGCACTTTATCAGACACGTACTGCTGTTGGTATTGCTTATGACGGAAACGTTCCCTTTTTCACCTATTAATAAGGTATGGGCATTGTTGCCTGCAAAGAGTTGCCCGTCAATGTCCTT
>ERZ773208.2580-NODE-2580-length-12080-cov-3.317422_pt1 | contig 12080 bp, 10 predicted proteins | sample MGYA00581006_ERZ773208 | MGnify/ENA primary metagenome ERZ773208 (study PRJEB29015, sample SAMEA2737793) | human gut metagenome | biome: human gut; feature: human-associated habitat; material: faeces | place: China | collected 2012 ... | reverse complement strand
AAAAATGTGTTATACTAAAGTCAAATATAAATGCGGTGAAAATTATGAAAAAACATATTAAAAGCTTTTTATTGTTTTTGTTTGTTGTAATGCCCGGCTTTATAGCAAGCAGTTATTATTTCGGCTCAGACGTTTTCAATGTTGAAAGCATTATTAATCTTATTGAAAATAAGCAAAGCACTTCGGTATTGAAAATAGACGACAGCAAATACAATGCTGACGGCGGATTTTATTATTCGAGCTTAAACGATGAAGAAAAACGAATTTACGACAAAATCTATGCACGTGCAAAAAATCAGAAAACGCAAATTAAAATCCGTTCAAATATCGACGAAGAGAGAATACTTGAAATAGCTATGTTTGTTTATAACGAGCACCCTGAGCTTTTTTGGCTCAACGGCGCATTCTCAATTGACACATCGAAAGTTGTAACGCTTAAAAGCAGTTATAATTCAAACGAAATTGCGAAACTGAGCGAGCAAATCAAAAGCAAAACCGACTCGATTGTTCAAAATTTGAACAGCAATATGAGCGACTATGAAAAATCTCTTTATTTATATGAATATTTAATAACGAACACGTCTTATGCCAATGAGGCGATAGACAATTTGGATAATATGCCTTGGGCTTCCTCTCTTGTGGGCGTGTTCACTATGGGCAAATGCACCTGCACCGGATATGCAAAAGCATATCAATATCTTCTTCAGCTTTCCGGAATAAACTGTGCCGTTGTCAGCGGAAAAGCAACAACGCCGCAGGGTAGAAGGTCCCATGCTTGGGTAATTCAGGAATGTGACGGCAGTTATTACTATACCGACCCTACGTGGGGCGACTGTTTTGATGAAAGCAACAAAGAATATATAAGCCATTCTTATTTTTGTTTGAGCGAAAGTGAAATTGAAAAAACGCATACTATTAATCGCAAAGACATTTTGCCGAAATGTACGGCAAACAAGGATAATTATTTTGTAAAAAATAATCTCCTTTTCTCCTCTTACAGCAGAGCAGACATAAAAAAAGCCTTGAAATCCTGCGTTGAAAACGGGAAATACTATGTAGAACTTAAATTTACAAACAAGAGCGCATATATCGATGCAAACAACGAGCTTTTCAAACAAGGACAAATATACTATATTTTAAGCGTAATGAGTTTAAAAAATAAGAATATTGATGTTAAAAACATAAAATATTCAAACAACGACAACCTCTGTGTAATTACAATATTTTTTGATAAAACAAATAATTGACAAATGTATATTTTGCATAATTATAACGTGATATAAGCGTACGGAGCATTATTATGCTAAATAATTAGAATAATTTGTTAATTTTATGTATATCCATTCATTGATAATTGACAATGTGTCCCATAACTGCTATAATAGCTTCAGCGTCAAAGGCGACGCTGTTGTGCAGAGTTTAATACAGATTACTGATATTACGCTCTGTTTTTTTCATAAAAAATATTAAAACTATGGAGGTTTTAGTAATGAAGTATTCAGAGAGGGTACTCGAAGAGTTAAAGAAAAACAATCCTTATCAACCTGAGTTTATTCAGGCTGCTACAGAAGTGCTTGAGTCACTTTCACCTGTAGTTGACACAGATCCGAGATATGAAAAGGCAGGACTTTTGGAAAGACTTGTTGAGCCTGAAAGAACAATTATGTTCCGTATTCCTTGGGTTGACGACAACGGCGAGGTTCATGTTAACCGTGGATATCGTGTTCAGTTTAATTCAGCTATTGGTCCTTACAAGGGCGGCTTAAGACTTCACCCAAGCGTAAACCTTTCAATCATTAAGTTCTTAGGCTTCGAGCAGATTTTCAAAAACAGCCTTACAGGTCTTCCTATCGGCGGCGCTAAGGGCGGTTCAGACTTTGACCCTAAGGGCAAGAGCGATATGGAAATTATGCGTTTCTGCCAAGCTTTTATGAATGAGCTTTATAAGTATGTCGGCGCTGACGAGGACGTTCCTGCCGGCGACATCGGTACAGGTGCACGTGAGGTTGGATATCTCTACGGTCAATATAAGAAACTTACAAACAGAAGTGAGGGCGTACTTACAGGTAAAGGTTTAAGCTTTGGCGGCTCTCTTGCAAGAACAGAGGCTACCGGCTACGGTCTTGTTTATATCACCGAGGAGCTTCTTAAAGACCACGGCAAGAATATTCAGGACGCTAGAATCGCAGTTTCAGGCTCAGGTAACGTTGCTATTTATGCAATCGAAAAAGCTGAACAGCTTGGCGCAAAGGTTATTTCCTGCTCCGATTCATCAGGCTATATCATTGATGAAAACGGCATTGATGTTGACGCAGTTAAACAGATTAAGGAAGTTGAAAGAAAGAGAATTAAGGAATATCTCAACTACCATCCTGACGCAACATACGGTGAGGGTTCGGTTTGGGATAACGTTATTTGTGACGTTGCACTTCCTTGCGCTACTCAAAACGAAATCAACAAGGTTGAAGCTCAAAGACTTGCAGATTCAGGCTGTTATGCAGTATGCGAAGGCGCTAATATGCCTACTAATGCGGAAGCTACAGAAGTGTTCCTTGACAGAGATATTCTTTTCCTTCCTGGCAAGGCTTCAAATGCAGGCGGTGTTGCTACATCTGCGCTTGAAATGGGTCAAAACTCAATTCGTTCAAGCTGGACGTTTGACGAAGTTGACGCTAAGCTTAAGGGAATTATGATTAACATTTATTATCATATGAAAGAAGCTTGCGAGCAGTTTGACGCTAAGGATAATTTCGTTGCAGGCGCCAACATTGCAGGCTTTATGAAGGTTGCAGATGCAATGATGGCACAGGGTATTGTATAATACTACGTTTCATTCTCCTCTCCCCAAAAAGCTGACGCTTTTCGGGGACCCCGATGGATTAATTAAACTTATAATATCAACATTTAAGCACGAGCATTTCTGCTCGTGCTTATTTTTTTATTTAACGGTTGACAAAACGAATTAATTATGATAAACTAACAATAGTTAGTTTATGCTAACTAACACGTAAATATAAAACGGCGACTTTAAGTCGTCTTTATTTTAAATGCTAAGTTAGTCAGTTCTAACTGCCTGCTTATAACTGTTAATTTGAATATCGGGAGGAAAAAGGATATGGTAGTAAGCGAATCTGTTGAGGATTATTTGGAAGCAATCCTCGTTTTGCAGGAAAAAAACGGTTACGTCAGAAGTGTTGACATTGCAAATCACCTTGAACTTTCAAAGGCAAGCGTATCAATCGCAATGAAAAACTTAAAAGAAAACAAGTTTATAAAAATCACCGACAATCACGAAATTAGGCTCAGCGAAACAGGGCTTGAACTTGCAAAAAGCGTATATGAAAAGCACTTAATGTTCAGCGAATTTTTCATTGAACTCGGTGTGCCAAAAGAAATAGCGGCAAGAGATGCATGCAAAATAGAACATGTTGTGTCAAAAACAACATTTGATGCAATAAAATCATTTGTTGAAAAACACAGCGAAGAATTAAAAAGCAAAAACGTATAATTCAGAAAGCAGTTCAAATAATGATAGAAAAATACTTAATCGGTCATTGCTCTCCGACGCTTGCAAGCCTTAAAACGGCAAATTTAATGAACATTCCGTTTGAAAGTATGGCACAGCTTGAAAGTTCAATAAATAAAACAAACGACGAATTAAATAACAAAGGCGTTGAACTGATAATTTTAAAAAAGAGTGACAAAAGTGCTCTTGTTTACGCATTCAGAAAAAGCAGGCTACAAAACGATTTAAACCAAAGCGGAGTAAAAGATTTTTTGGCTGATTACGGCTACAAAAGCATCGACGTTGATTGTTGCATAAAAAGACTTAAATCAAGGCTAAAAAGCAGCGACTCATTCCCTCACGAAATCGGAATTTTTCTCGGCTACCCACTCGCCGATGTTAAAGGATTTATTGAAAATGCAGGCAAAAACAGCAAATGCTCAGGTTGTTGGAAAGTATATTGCAATGAATGTGAAGCAATAAAAACATTTAAAAAATTTGAAAAATGCAAGAAAGTCTATCAAAAATTATGGCTACAAGGTCGCAGCATAGCTAAGCTTACGGTTGCGGCATAATAATACAGCAAGAAAGGAAAATATATGAATAAATCAGCAATTGTTTATTGGAGCGGCACAGGTAATACCGAAGCGCTTGCAGATAAAATTTTTGAAAGCGCAAAGGCAAACGGAAAAGACGTTCTGCTTTTTACGGCAAGTGAGTTTTCAGCCGACAAGGTTGATGAATTTGACACTATCGCCTTTGGCTGCCCGTCAATGGGATGTGAACAGCTTGAAGATATGGAATTTGAGCCTATGTTTGAAAACTGCAAACCAAAACTCAAAGGCAAAAATATCGCTCTTTTCGGCTCTTACGGCTGGGGCGGCGGAGAATGGATGAACACTTGGGAGGATGATTGCAAATCCTTAGGTGCAAATCTTATTTTTGACAGCATAATATGCAATGACGCACCTGATGATGAAGCGCTTGCAAAGTGCGAAGAATTGGGCAAAGCATTATAAACGAACAAAAAAGGCACGAAACAGATTTAACTGTTTCGTGCCTTTTCTTTTTTGCACAAATATATTCCTAAAAGTAACAAAATCGGGAAAATTGTACCGACTAAAATTCCCATTCGCATATTATCATTAAGCCTGCCTGAAACGAAACCTACAAGAGTTGGCCCTGCCGTGCAACCGAGGTCGCCGCCAAGGGCAAGAAGCGCAAAAAGTGCCGTGCCTCCCCTTTTAATGGAAGCCGAAGCCTTACTGAAGCTGCCGGGCCACATTATTCCGACCGAAAGACCGCAAAGCGCACATCCGATAAGACCTACAACGCTGTTTGGCACAAGACTTATTGTAAGATATGAAACAATACACAAAATACAACTTAAATTCATAAACTTATCAAGCTCAATTTTATGACCAAATTTGCCGTAAAATGCTCTTGAAATACCCATAAGGCACGCAAAAGCCATAGGTCCTGCAAGGTCGCCGACTGTTTTGGTAACGCCCAATCCCTTTTCTGCAAAAGCGGAAGCCCACTGACTGACTCCCTGCTCGCTTGCGCCTGCACAAATCATCATCAAAAAAAGTATCCAAAACAGCTTATTTTTTGCAAGTTCATGAATTGCCATTCCGCGTTCACCGTTTTCGTTAAGAGAAGCAATTGGCGCTTTAATAAAAACGAACGCATTAACGATAGGCAAAATTGCCCAAACAACTGCAAGCGCCCTCCAATTTTTAATAGAAAAAACAGTGAAAAACAAAGTCGAAATAAGAACTACGCCCATTTGACCCCAGCAGTAAAAGGAATGTAGCAAGCTCATTGCCTTTTCCTTATTATCTGTCGGGCAAGCCTCAACAACAGGGCTTACAATCACCTCTAAAAGACCGCCGCCGACAGCGTAAATCATAACTGCTATTAAAATTCCGACAAATGAATCATTAAACAAATCAGGCAAAAAGGTTAGAGCCACAAGACCTGATGCACACAAAAAATGGGCGATAACCATTGATGCCTTATACCCTATTTTATCAACAAATTCAGCCGAAACCAAATCTACAAAAAGCTGAATTAAAAAATTAAAAGTTATTAAAAGCGTTATTTTTGAAAGAGGAATATCAAACTCTCTTTGAAATGTTACGAACAACAGCGGAACAAAATTATTGACTACTGCCTGAACAATATATGCCAAAAAGCAGGCGTTGATTGTAATTTTATATTTATTTTCCGTCATCTAAATAAAGCTCCACCTGTTTATTTTCAAATGTTTTTTTAATATCGATAATCCGCTGATTGCTTGAACCTCTGAAAATGAGGCTAATATCCTTTTTTGCCTCTACAAAAGGTCCGTCAACAAGTACATCTATAAGTGACAGCATTTCCGAGCTAATCTCCGTAAACGCTCTTGAATTAGCACGCTTACCCATAATTTCCTCAAGCGTAAATCCTGTGTAGCACCATATCGTTTTATCGGGAAAACGCTCCCTAAACATAACAAGAAACGGCAAAAGCACTCTTTGATTTTCAGGCTCAAACGGCTCACCGCCCAAGAGTGACAAACCGTTTATCCAATCGTGATTGCAGGAATCCAAAATTTCCTCCATCGTTTCCTCTGTAAACGGTTGACCGAAGGCAAAATCCCATGTTTGCTCATTAAAACAATTTTTGCAATGATGCCTGCAACCCGATACAAAAAGAGATGTGCGCACACCCTCTCCGTTTGCAATATCGTTAAATTTAATTTCTCCGTAATTCATAGTAAACCTCTATATACCAAAAAAGACCGATTAGATTATCCAATCGGTCAATTTTAAATTATAAGTGCAATACTCTTTCCTTAATTTCCTGAGTTCTGCCCTGATTCCAGAATTGAGTGCCGATATAACCGCAAGTACGTCTTGCAACGTTCATCTTATCCTGGTCCTCATTTCCGCACTTAGGACAACGCCAAATAAGCTTGCCGTCCTCATTTTCAACTATTTGAATTTCGCCGTCATAGCCGCAACACTGACAGTAGTCACTCTTAGTATTGAGTTCGGCATACATAATATTCTCATAAATATATTTCATAACCTGCAAAACTGCCGGAATATTATTTTGCATATTAGGAACTTCAACATAGCTGATTGCACCGCCCGGTGAAAGACGCTGAAATTCAGATTCGAACTTAAGCTTTGTGAATGCGTCAATCTTCTCCGCAACGTGAACGGAATTAGTGATATAATTTCTATCCGTCACACCCGGAATCTTGCCAAATCTCTTTTGAAGACATTTAGCAAACTTATATGTTGTGGACTCAAGCGGAGTGCCGTAAATGCTGAAATCAATATTTGTTTCTTGCTTCCACTTGTCGCAAGCCTCGTTCATATGCTCCATAACGTGAAGTGCAAAAGGCTTGCCCTCAGGGTCGGTATGCGACTTGCCTGTCATATATTTAGTACATTCATAAAGACCTGCATAGCCGAGAGAAATTGTAGAATATCCATCATAAAGAAGCTTATCAATCTTCTCTCCCTTTTTAAGCCTTGCAAGAGCACCGTGCTGCCAAAGAATAGGAGCAGCGTCGCTCAAAGTGCCCTTAAGCCTATTGTGGCGGCACATAAGCGCACGATAACAAAGGTCAAGTCTTTCATCAAAGATTTTCCAAAACTTTGTCATATCTCCGCCTGAAGAACAAGCGACATCAACAAGGTTAATTGTAACTACACCTTGATTAAATCTGCCGTAATATTTATGCTTTGACGGATCATAATTCTTTGCATTTGCAATATTACCGATACCTTTATCCGTAAATCTGTCAGGAGTTAAGAATGAACGGCAACCCATACAGGTATATACGTCACCCTTAAGCTGTTTCATTACCTTTTCGCTGATATAATCGGGTACCATTCTCTTAGCCGTACATTTAGCGGCAAGCTCTGTAAGGTAGAAATAAGAAGACCCTTCCTTAATATTATCCTCCTCAAGAACATAAATAAGCTTTGGAAAAGCCGGAGTAATCCAAACGCCGTCCTCATTTTTAACACCCTGAATTCTCTGCTTAAGCGTTTCCTCAATAATAAGAGCAAGGTCCTTCTTTTCCTGCTCGTTTTTTGCCTCGTTAAGATACATAAATACAGTAACAAAAGGTGCTTGTCCGTTAGTTGTGAGAAGAGTAACAACCTGATACTGAATAGTTTGCACACCTCTTGAAACCTCGTCACGAAGCCTTTTTTCGGTAAGCTTAACAATCTGCTCTTCAGTCATAGTGATGCCAAGTTCGTCAATTTCGGATTCAACCTGCTTTTTAATCTTCTTACGGCTTACATCAACAAAAGGTGCAAGATGAGAAAGAGAAATAGACTGACCGCCATATTGGCTTGAAGCAACCTGAGCAATGATTTGTGTTGCAATGTTGCACGCTGTTGAAAAGCTGTGCGGCTTTTCAATCATGGTTTCACTGATTACAGTTCCGTTTTGAAGCATATCTTCAAGATTTACAAGATCGCAATTGTGCATATGCTGAGCAAAATAGTCTGCATCGTGGAAATGGATTAAACCCTGCTCGTGAGCGTCAACAATATCCTGAGGCAAAAGAATTCTTTTAGTAATATCCTTTGATACCTCGCCTGCCATATAGTCACGCTGAACAGAATTGACAGTAGGATTTTTATTTGAATTTTCCTGCTTTACCTCTTCATTATTACATTCAATAAGAGATAAAATCTGATTATCGGTAGTATTTGCCTTTCTGATAAGAGAACGGTTATAACGATACTTAACATAAAGCCTTGCAACTTCAAATGCACCCTGTGCCATAATCTGATTTTCGACTATATCTTGTATCTCCTCTACCGAAAGCGCACGATTTGCCTTAGACATTTTAAATTCAACATACTCGGCAATCTCAACGATTTGGCTTTGAGTAAGTTCTTCCTTGCGGCAAGCAGCGTTCGCTTTTGAAACGGCAACAACTATCTTGTTTAAGTCAAAATCTGCTTCAGAACCGTTTCTTTTAATGATTTTCATGCCTTACCCCTCCTAATATATTACAAAATGGTAACATAACCATTTTCAAGACTGAACATATAATACCAAATTACAATATGTATGTCAATAGCAAAAAGCTAAAAAAACACAATATATTGTATTTTGTAACTTTTCACAAAAATATTTTACATATATGTAGTTATTGAATAATTATGCAGTCAAGAGCGTTTTTTGTTGATTTTAAGCCAAATTTCGCTGAATAAATTATTACAAAACGGCAAACGTGGCATACTGCATAAAGCCCTTTTTCATATCGAAAAAGGGCTTCTTTTAATTATCGTTAACTTCAATATCTCCTGTATCGGTCGTTACCGTAAGCGTAACGCCTGATGAATCGTCACTGCCGTTTACATCCTCGTTGCCCGTGTCCGCCTCGCTGATAATTTTTGTGTTTAAAACATTATCAACTTCGATATCGCCAGTATCGGTTTTCAAAGATGAATTTTCATAAGGTTTTGCGTTTTTGATTGAAATATCACCTATATTCGTAGAGATATCAAATTTTCCGCCGAGACTTATCGCTTCAAAATCACCTGTGCCCATTTGAACATTAAGAAAAGAATTATATTCAGTTTCAAAATCAATATCGCCGTAATCAACATTAATATCAACCGGGAAATCAAAGCCTTGCGGAATTTTAACAACAATATGAAGGCCTTTAAATTTTATTGCCTTTGCCCAGCGAAACGTTGCTTTGCCGTAGATTTCGTTAAGCTCAAGCGTTTCATCCTTAATTTCTCCGGAAAACTTATTATCGTTTGCGCCGAAAACAGTAACGCCGACATTTCCGTTTTGGCTCGGCTTAAACGTCACATCTGCACAGCCGCAGTCAATTTTCATATTTTGAAAATCATTTATATTATACTCTTTCTGAAAAACTACTGTTTTTAAATCATCTTCCCTTTTATCAAGCATATCTTCAATTTTATCGCCGCCGGCTATAAAAAGCGACATAACCCCAAGCAAAAAAAGTGCAACAGCGGTTAAAACGGCAATTAATGCAATTATGATTTTTTTACTTTTATTCATCAATCTCAATTCCTTTCAACGAAAAAACAAGCTTTGCAATTTGGCACGCAATCGCATAAACAATCCAAAGCACCCAAGTGATATACCAAGCGCCTGTAAGAAAACTTAAAAGAAGATAAATAACAAGTACAACACCCGACATAATACTGCAAATTCGTTTATACAAGTTACTTTCCGGAGTGTCCGTTTTCTTTTCATCCTCAAATTTCGGCTTTGCAATCGCACCGAAAACTATAAGCATTGTTGCAACAGCAATCATAACGAAAAACAAAACAATGCTCAGTTTTTCATTTTTTAAAACTACAAAAGGAGTAACAGATAAAATATATAAGCATATTCCTATACTTAAAAGCACGGCAAATCTTATTTTATATTTATGCCTGATTTTAAACTTTTCAGCCTCGCTGAAGGAATCGCCGGCGGTTTGCTCTGTATTTGAATCTATATTATAGCTGTAATCGTTCTCTTTTTCTTCGCCGAAAAGCTCAGCGGTAGTAACATTATAAAGATTGCAGATAGGAATTATTTTATCAAAATCCGGAGTTGTTTGGTCAGTTTCCCATTTTGACACGGTCTGCCTTGTTACGCCAAGTTGCTCCGCCGCCTTTTCCTGAGAAAGACCTGTCGTTTTTCTTAAATCATAAAGTCTTTGTCCAAGAGACATATCTATCACCTCTGGGTTAAATATAACATAAAAGAACAAAGTAATCTATATTTTTTACGTGGAATTTTGTCAACTGAACTTAACATTCGCCTTTTTAAGCCAAATATCGTGCGAAACAACGTAAGGCGGCATTTGCAATGTAATAAAATTATTAAAATTTTTCAAAATATTTGACTGAACAATACATAATTGTTATAATTATTAAATACATAATTTTAAAATATATAATTAAGGAGTGAACGGATTGGAAACGGCTTTATCATTTTTGACAGGTGTGCTTAGATATGTGCTTCCTGTTTTGGCTGTAATTATACTATTCACCTGCATAATATCTTTATTCAGAAACAGACCGAGACTTCACAAGCTTGCTCAGCTTGTTGACCAAAACAACGGTTCTATAATTGACATTGACAGATGGGAAACATCAATAGGAAAAAGTAAATCTAACGATATTGTTTTGCCTATGCCGAATGTATCACGTTTTCACGCAGTTATTGCAAAAAAGAGAAAGGAATGGGTTATAACTGACACTTTTTCCAAAACAGGCATTAAATTAAATGACAGAAGTGTTCACGGAAGTGCCGTTATTGAGGACGGCGATATTATCACAATAGGTTCAATCCCTTTGAAATTTTTATGTGCCGAGGCTGTTTCGGCAAGTTCAAAAACTCAAATGAGAAATGAGGCGAGCGAATTGAAGCAAAATACAGGCAATGTTGCTTATGCGGTTTTGGTAGACGTAAAAACTCACAGACCTATTTATTTAAGAAAAAAAGACGTGCTTATCGGCAGGGGTCAAAATTCAGACATACAAATCAATCTTGACACAATCAGCAGTGAGCATGCAAGAATACATTTAACATCTCGTGGCTGGGCGCTTTCGGATTTAAACAGCCACAACGGAACGAAGCTAAACGGCAGATTTATTACTCAGCCGCAGCTCATTTTTGACGAGGACACAATCACCTTCGGTGACAGAGTTTTTGTATTTTATGAAAAATAATTAAGGAGAAACACGAATGGCAAATAAGGCTAAAAAAATACCGCATATCAAGCCTATTAATAATTTTGCAATGCTGTTTGTTTTGAGCATTTTTCAACTTATTACAGGCTTCGAGGCGGCAAGCGCCCATAATAATTTTTCAACAAAAGCAATGCTTGCAAATATTGTGCTCATTGCGCTTGAATGGGTTTATGTGTCGCTTTTATATGTAATTGTTCACAGAAGAAATTTTGAACTTGAATTTATTGCATTTTTTCTTTCCGGTGTCGGACTTACGGTTATAGGCTCGGTCAACCCGAAAGCTTGCTTTAAGCAGTTAATAATTTTGGCAGTCAGCGTTATTGCTTATACTGTTTTCACATTTGTTTTAGGCGACGTTGATTTATGTATGAAATTGAGACTGCCCGTTGCAATCGCAGGATTAATTTTGCTTGCAGTCAACCTTGTATTCGGTACGGAGAAATACGGAGCAAGAAACTGGATAGGTATTGGCTCATTCACTCTCCAACCGTCGGAATTTGTAAAGGTTGCGTTTATCTTTGTCGGTGCGGCAACACTTGAAAAAATTCAAACATCTAAAAATATAATCCGTTTTATTATATTCTCGGTTGCCTGTGTGGGTGCGCTTATCTTAATGCGTGACTTCGGTGCGGCACTCATATTCTTCATCACATTTTTAATAATCGCATTTATGAACTCCGGCGATATTAAAACGGCTGGTTTAGCTGTTGCGGCGGCAGGCTTAGGCGGCGCCATTGTAATCAAATACAAACCGTACGTTACTGCACGTTTTTCAATATACCGCCATATTTGGGAGGATACTTACGGAAAAGGATATCAACAAACCC
>ERZ773208.2570-NODE-2570-length-12136-cov-3.909362_pt1 | contig 12136 bp, 11 predicted proteins | sample MGYA00581006_ERZ773208 | MGnify/ENA primary metagenome ERZ773208 (study PRJEB29015, sample SAMEA2737793) | human gut metagenome | biome: human gut; feature: human-associated habitat; material: faeces | place: China | collected 2012 ... | reverse complement strand
CATATGCAACCAACTTTTTTGAGCTTATAGTTAAGTTCAGTAGTAGAATGCTACGCCTCGTCGAGAAATGACGATTATGGAGTCTATCGTGAAATTTAAAATCCAGCATTTGCAGGCAGCAGTGGCACTGGTTCTTACCAGTATCCAGCCGCAACCTAAAGCGGTTGCGTGTCAGCCTACGATTGTAGAACGGGTTTATGAGATGGGCGCTAGAGTCAATAAAACCGACATCAGTGATCTTACAGCTGCTCTTAATGAAGTGGCTAAAGAACTGCGTTCAAGTCGCGCTGAACTAGCTCGTTATGCTGACACTGACTTCTTTGCTGCTATCAATGTCGCGGAAGAAATTAAGAATCAAACTATTCATGTAGCCGGTATCGCAGAATCTTTCGTTTTGATGTTACCTGAAAAAGACGTAATTATGTCTTACGACAAAAACTCTGTTGAGTTTGCGTTTTTTAAGGCTATTAAAATGGTCAGTATTGCGACCAAAAACTATCTTAATCTGATTGATCAGATTACACGCACTACAGAAGTGCGTGATTCTGGCGTCAACATTTTAGCCATGAACCATCTATTGGAGACTGGCAACAAGGCTGCGGCTAAATGGCATTAACGGCTGAATACAGTCAAGTTACGTGGGATGATTTTTTTCAACCCACGTTTGTTGTTTACCCAGATCTAGAAACACAGCTCAAAGCCGAGTTCATTACCTACAAATCAACTGGCGCGCCGTCCAATCTTCTTGGTAGAGACGCGCCATTTGACTTTCCTCCGTTCGCCGTCGACGCAAACGTCCAGCATATTCACGTCAATTTGCATTTCCAATTAACTTGGAGTGCTAGGCAAGAGAACTACAACCGAACCACAGATCACTATCTCGTTTATACCGAGCATATGTGGGAGAGCGGCCGTTATTTGTTGATGGGTTTAGTAACCCCAGCTCACGACCGTATGTCAGCAAGAGATACCAGACTACTCAAATATTTTTCTGATGTTGCAGAAAATTTTCACGCATCTTAATTCAAAAGGACTAGATCTCTATGACTCCATTAGGCCAACGCTCTGATCAAGATCTCACTACTGAACTTGATAATCTCCGCGATACATTGACTAAATGCCTTGCAGATCTAGGGAACGATCCAGCCTGTGCAAAAATTCAACACAGCATTGATTCTATAAAAGAAGAACTAAAATCTCGTCGGAACCGCGCCGCCACAGCAAAAAGCAAACCATAATCCCTCGAAGCTAAAGGGTTATAACAGCCCTTTCACATCTCTCTATAACTATACTATTAGCACCCCAGAATTTAAATTTCAGGGCCGCAATGATTCCATACCTATTAAGTATGGAATCATTGTACAAAACAGGCTATTTTATGGTTGATCATACAAAAACTTATGCCTAATATACTGTTTATACATACAGTAAAAAGGCTTCACTCAGTGAGTGGACGATGAAAAACACCTTTGATAAAGCACGCGCAGCAGAAAACACCTCTCGGGAAGCCATCGAGTACCTCGAACGCGCTTCCGGTTTGTCGGCAATGTCGACCGCCAAATTCGACGGAGACATGTCGTTTTCTTCCGCCTTCATGTTATTCACTCGCTTATCTTTACTGATAACGAGGCGTCGACCTGAAATAGCTGTTCATTGTGTTTTGATACATGTAATGCCGCATATCTCTGAAGTAAAGGTAAGTGATATAAGTAGGGTCTTGGTCAACCAGCTGGTGAATCCGCTGATACTGGAAGGCAAGATCGTCCAGGGCAGACGTGTGTTCTCCCTGATGAAACAGTTCCTGAGCTGGTGCGCCTTTCAGGGGCTGATTGATACATCACCGTTGAATGATATGTCGCTCAACAGAGTTGCCGGTGGCGCAAAGCCAGTACCGCGCGAACGTAAGCTGACCGACGCCGAGGTCTGGGTATTCTGGAACGTCTGGGATTACTTCAATGTGTGCGAAGGCACAAAGTGGGCGGCCAGGCTCTGTCTTGTCGCTGCCAGACGCCCCGATGAAGTGCTCCGAGCCAGAAAGGATGAGTTCAACCTTCAACGTGATGTATGGAATCAAGGTACGCGAAACAAATCAGCCAGACAGCACGCGCTGCCGTTAAGCCCATTGATGCGTCAATGCGTGGAAGAGTTGTTCGAGTACGGGAAAGGCAGCCAGTGGCTCGTTCCTTCGAATAAGAAGAAGGGCGTGGATACGCCAATGTCTAAGGTGGCCATCGCCCAAGCACTGAGAAGGATACTAGAACGACCTGAGTTGATGGAGGTTGAGTCATTTACTCCACGCGACCTGAGACGTACAGCGCGTAGTTATTTCCCCGCGCTGGGGATCAATCAGGAAGTTGCTCGTAAGATTATGAACCACAGCCTTGAAGGGATAGATCGCGTCTATGATCGCCACGATTATATGGATGAGATGCGAGACGCCTTGAACAATTTCTCAGCGTACATCGCATCTATCGTTAATCAAACAGACTTAGACGAGATAGACCACAAATTCAAGGGAGATCGTCTAGCCACCGAGCTTATTCGTGTAAATTTCTCACAGTGACTTGATGGCCTCGACCACCTTTTCTGATGCGCCCTGCTGACCGTTAAAACGGTTACGGAACGCTTCTAGAACAAGTTTTTCATCAGCGGAGAGAGGTGCAGTTCCCTCTTCGCGAAAAAATTCGAGTAACTCAGGGTGGCGTTCTTCCAGAACCATCAGCATCAGTCGAACCGGGTCTGCATCCAGCGCTTTAGCTAAAGCTCGAACTTTATCTACCGGCAGAGGGATTTTGCCACTTTTAATGAGGGAGAGGTTGTTGGCGTTCTTGTACCCAACCTCTTTGGCAATGGTGGCCTGACTTTTAGGCGAGATTGTGATTAACGAGTCAATGTAAGCTGCGTAGCGACCTTGTTTGATCTCTGTTTCGTTGGTAGCCATGTAGTGAACCTTGCGTGTTTTGTTTATCTCTGGTAAGTGCTTACTGATATTACAGCAAAGGCCAGGGTTGTAAAGACTTATCTATTTAATTTCGATAGGTACTAAGTCCCTGGAGCACCGCTATTATACTATGTTTTTTAGGCAATTTGTCACTATTAGCTTACAGGCAAAAGTAAGACGTATCTGATATAGACGCATTCCATATTGATACAATAGGTAGTAGTATTGCCAAACTTTCAAATGTGTTCAGTTGGATGATATGAAATGAAAAATATAACTTCTAAATTGACCGCCCTTGAGGTTGGACACGCGTATGCGATTGGACTGGATGGCGTGGCGACGATCCTGACGGAATTGGAATCCGAAGAGCTTCCCGTGGAGATGGTTGATACGACGGTTTTCACTTTTGAGCTAAAAAATAAACATTTCACTCTCATCAATACTGGTTGCGGCTCTCTAGCCGTGAGAACCATTTAAAACACATTCCTGCCGATAGAAGCCTGTACGAACAGCTTAGTCGCCTGTTCGTACAGTGATAAATTACGCACATCAGAAAACAAATTGTTTTAATAACAAGGAAATTATCATGCCCAAAGCCATGACCAGATCTGTGCTGAAAGAGGTACAGGACTTCCGCGACTGCGTAAAACGAGTTGTAGCGATGCTTTCAGGTAAACAGATACCTGTTGCAGAGCGAGGCAATGAAGCATATGTCCGCTACAACCGGCGCGGCGAACCAGTGCTGGTAAATATCCCATCTATACCTGACGACGCATCGCCAACCCTCATGAACGCAGTGCGTGGTTTTCTCGACCATGAGGTAGCCCATATCCTCTTTACTGATCCGAAAGTCGCAATGAAGATGCGCGAGAAAGGAAAGGCTCCGTCTACCGGGCTTTGGAACGCGCTGGAAGACGTTTTTATTGAACGCAGAATGGGACAGGTATTCAACGGAACTCGTCGCAATTTGCTGGCCACACAGAACCTGGTGATCGACAAATACTTCAAGGGCAAAGTGTCAGAGGCGGTTTCAATCTGCCACGGCAACCAGCGTGAATTGTTCCTGAAATTCTTCCTTTGCCCAGTCGTCCGCGCCTGGGATGGCCAAAGCCCTTTCATCGACTTTATGGAAGAACACTGGCACCTCATCGATAAGCCTGTAGCCTTGCTCAAAGAGCATGGGATCGACGTGGCCGTTCGCAATATGTCGAACACAGAAGACTGTGTGAAGGTCGCAGCTGCTATCGCCCAAATCATGCAGGATATGAAAGACAAGCCAGAGGGCAAATTACCAGAGCTTAAATCGTCTGCTAGGAAGCCGTCGAAGAGTGAGGATGAGTCAGAGGAAACCCCAGAAGCCGGTGACGAACCGACTCATAGTGAATCAGCACCAAAGCGTACCAAAGGCGAAGACGACGACAAGGAAGAGCAAGAAGATGATGCCTCAGAAGAGGAAGAGTCTGGGGATTCTGATTTGCCTGAATCAGTAAATAAGGACTTACCTATAGAATATAAAGAAATTAGTGATACAGAAAGTAAATATACAGAAGCAGGCGAAGAGGAATCAGGAGACACCCCAGAATCCGATGATGCCGGCATGGAATCAGGTGATTCTGATGACGAAGGTGGTAGTGATGACACTGGCTCTCCAACGCTTGGTGATGGCATTCGCGAAGACGCCGATGACTCCGATGGTTATGGCTCTGGCGCCGCTGGCGATGGTGATAGTGATGACGGCGAAGACTCTGATGCTGGTCACGGGGAGTCCGAAGGAGAAGGAGAAGAGGAAGAGGAAGATGACGCAGCCGATCACACAGACGGCGAAGGCAAAGAAAATGAAGATGCCGCGGAAGCGCCTGAAGACAGTGAGTCAGGTTTTGTTCCCGCTCCGGATGAAATGACTCTGGAGGAAGCACTCAAGGCGCTCGACGAGATGGAAGACGGAACAGGCGAAATGACCGAAGACGCGCTGTCGGCCACCATCAGCAAAGAGCTTATGAGTACCTCACTTTCTGAGTATCGCCCATACGATCGTTCATACGACTTTATCGGGTTGATTGATGAGGCTGAAGAGCATGTAAAGCGCACCAGAAAGACGTTCGGCGCAATCCCAATGCACTCACCGGTCGATCGCTACCGCATGGTTCCGGAAGGCAGAAAGCTCTTTGAACTGAAAATCGAAAAACATCTGTCAGCAGGCGTTTCTTCGACTCTGGCCAAAGACCTGGAGCGAGCTATCGCCAGCCGCAACCGAGTTCAGTTTATCCCAGGCCAGAGACGTGGGCGGATACATGGCGCGAACCTGTATCGTCTGGCAATGAACGACGACCGCGTATTCCGCAAGAAAGAAGACCACAGAGCCGTGAATGCGTGCGTCCAGCAGGTGATCGACTTGTCCGGCTCAATGGGCGGCAGGAAGATTCAACTGGCACTCGCCAGCGCCTACACCATTGCGGATGCACTGGATCGTATCAATGTGCCTAACATCATCACCGGCTTTACCACGTTTGGTAGTCCGGATTATGAAACCATGTCGAAGCGCGGGTTTACTCGTTTCGAGGCGCTAATGCTGCCCATTATCAAAAACTGGAATGAGAAAGCTAACTCTCCAGAGATCCGCGCCCGCATGGGCTGCGTGTGTGAGACGTTCCCCCTGCTCAATAACGTCGATGGTGAGAGCGTCGCGCAGCTGGCGACTCTGTTTGCAGGGCGAATGGAGGACAAGAAGATCATGCTGGTTATGAGCGACGGGGCGCCATGTGCTGCAGGCGATGGGTTCCATCAGCATTTGCGAACCGTCACCAAAGAAATTGAGACGTTGAGTGACATCGATTTGATGGCTATCGGCGTTCTGACCGACGCACCACGGCGTTACTACAAAAATTACGCACTGGTAAACAGCGTAGAAGAGTTAGGGCCGTCAGTCGTCACAGAGCTATCTCGTATCATTCTTGGGTAATAGCTTTACCCGCAAAAATAAGTAATCACTTACTATACAGCCTAATATATTTATATAAGATATACCCCACGAACGACAAACAGTAAGGAAAAACACATGACCGCTACTGCACTACAGCAAGAAGAACATTTGCCGGAAGCCATCGTCTGCAAGTGGTGTGGCAAATCCTTTCATTACCTGAAATCCCATATCTCTATGGGCCGCTGCGAGAGCATTCCTGAGTCCGCGAAAGGTATGGACGTGGACGAGGTGGTGAAAATGTACACCACTGCGTTTCCGGATGAACCAACGATCTCTCGCACGGCACTGGCCAAACTCAATGAGAAGCGTGCCGAAAAGCATTCAGGCGAAGGAAAAGTAGCGGAGATTAGCGCACATCCGGGCTACGTAGGAACGGTCGAATACAAGACTGAACTGGTGGCCGCGCACGAGCTGCTTGGCGTAACGATCAAAGAGCTGGGAACGCCACGCGGAAAACCACTACAGGTGACAGTCAACGTCAACACGCCATATCCGGAGTTCGTACCGGAAGCGAAGAAGAACTATGTGTATGGCGACTTCGACCTGATTAAAGACATCTTCATGATGCTGGAAATCGGAATCCCAGGCTATCTCTGGGGTCATGCAGGAACCGGTAAATCTTCTCTTCCTACGCAGCTATGCGCCCTGCTGAATCGACCACTGATCCGCGCCCAGCATACGGCGTCTATGGAAGAAGCACACGTTACAGGCCAGATCCTCGCTCGCGATGGCTCCACCTACTTCGAGCCGGGTTTGCTGGCGCTGGCGATGAAAAATGGCTGGGTGTACCTCGCTGATGAATATGACTTCGCGTTCCCGCAGATTCTGGGTGTGTACCAGCCAGTTCTTGAAGGAGAGCCGCTGATCATCAAAGAGGCAACTCCGGACTGGCGCCGTATCACTCCGCATAAACGCTTTGCCTTCATTGGCACTGGCAACACTAACGGCTCTGGCGACGAAACGGGTCTCTATCAAGGTACGAACATCCAGAACGCGGCGAACTTCTCGCGCTTCGGCATTGTTTCGAACGTGAAGTACATGAGCACTAAGGCTGAAGTCAACATGCTGGCTGAGGCTGGCGTCATCCGCGAATACGCCGAGAAGATGGTGAAATTCGCGAACCTTGTCCGTGAAGGTTATGAACAGCATCTGATCAGCCAGCCAATCGGCCCTCGCGAGCTGCTGCTGTCCGCAAAAATCGGAATGATGCGCGGTGATTTCTCTGCCGGCATCGAAAAGTCGTTTATCAATAAACTTCCATCCACGTCTGCACAGGCAGCGCGTGAAGTGGTTCAGAAGATCTTCGGTTAATCGTGCGTAAAGGATGTTTCGGCTCTCTTATCGCAGCGTCTGAAACTGGCCGGGCTTGTCTGGCGTGTCCGGATAGGCCCGAGTGCCACCAGTCAGCCAAAGAGGTTGCGATTTCGATGTATGGGAAGTTCGTTGGCTTCCCCAATGACAAAATCAAGAAAACCAGAAAGGTAAAAACACATGAAGGCTCTGATGGTCAGAACTGACTTCTCCCTGGGAGAGTCGGCTCTAAAAGCAGAAAACGCGGTAAAAATCGCGAGAGACGCTGGCTACACCGCTGTCATTTCCGCTGACAGCATGAACATTGCCAGTGTGATCCCCTTGCAACGTGCCGCTGGCGACGACATGGCGGTTATTTGTGGTGTTAAGCTGAATGTTGTCGACGATCCGACATACGAGCACCGCGCCCGCCTTGCGAAAGAGTCAGGTGGATGTATGGAATCATTGGTACGTGATCGCAGCTACTGCTTCACGGCACTGATAAAGAATGAGCAAGGTTATCGCGACATGTGCGAACTGATGACCTTTGCGAACAAGCGCGAGCAATTCTATTTTGTCCCGCGTCTGGCACTCGACCAGCTGGCGGCCGCATATGCCAAAGGCAACATCATCCTGCTGACGTCTGACATTGGCAGTGTATTCCAGCGCCGGGACTTCGCAAAGATTATCGGGACGCTGGTGACAGCTGGAGGACGCGATAACTTCTACAGCGTGGTTTATCCGCACCCTACCCCATTCTACGACCAGATTAACGTCCGGGCGATGAAAGTGGCGAGCGCACTGAAAATAGAGACAGTGGCGTTCTATCCCGCTTATTACGAAGCGGTCGACGACGCTGACATTAAAGACATTGCGCACATGGTTACGAACAACATCAAAATCGACCAGCCGCATCGTCTGCGTATTCCCCACCAGCGAGATAACGCCGTTAATGGTCGCCGCCATCTCCTTGAAGCGCTGAAAGCCTTCTCCGTTCGCATGGATGTACCGGTAACAGCTGCAATGGCCTCAACAACGCAGGACACCATTATCGAAGCCTGCACATGGCGCTGGCATGAATTGCCACCAGCATTGCCCAAGATGGCAGACGACGAGCCTGCAACGCTGATGAAGCTGGCTGTCGCGGGGCTGCGTAAGCGTCTTACTACCAAAGAGTTTGGCTACACACCACCGGCTTCTGAGCACCGTGTGTATGTTGATCGCCTGAAGTACGAAATGGACACGCTGACCCGCCTGGGCTTCTGTGGCTACTTCCTGATGGTGCGCGACCTGATGAATCACAGCCGTGAAACTGGCATTCCTGTCGGGCCAGGTCGTGGTTCCTCTGCCGGTTCTCTGGTGGCATGGTGCATCGGCATAACCAACGTCGATCCTATCCGTCACGGTCTTCTGTTTGAGCGTTTCATCAACCCTGAACGTCTCGACTTGCCGGATGCGGATCTGGACTTCAGCCAGGCACGTCGTCATGAGGTGATCGAGTATCTGAATGAACGCTATGGTGAAGATTACGTTGCCGGTATTCCGAACTTCACCTATCTGGGCGCTGCTTCGGCGCTGCGTGACACTGCGCGTATTTACGGTGTCGACGCTGCGGATATGGCGGTATCCAAAGAGTTCAAGAATCTGGAAGACGATAGCCTGTCGCTGGAAGAGCTGCGCGAGCAACTGGCCAGCCTGGACAAATACGCCACGAAAAACCCGGAAGCGTTCAAAGCGGCGTGTAAGCTGCAAAGCCTGATGCGTGGTTTTGGTCGTCACGCTGCGGGGATGATCGTCGCTGGCGTTCCACTGGTAGAGCGCACGCCCGTAGAGCTGCGTGGCAATGCTCGCTGTATTGCGTTCGATAAACGTTACTGCGAGGCGATGGGGCTGATTAAGTTGGACGTTCTCGGTCTGGCAACGCTCGATCTGCTGGATAGCGCGAAACGCTACATCAAAGAGAGTACCGGGGAAGACATCAATCTCGATGCTATCCCACTGGACGATCGCAAGGTTCTGGATGGGTTCGCTGCAGGGTACACGCAGGGCGTATTCCAGCTGGAGTCCGGCCCCATGCGCAAGCTGCTTAAAGATCTTGGCGGCGGCATTGAACCAATGAGCTTTAAAACCGTTGTCGCCACGACCGCACTCTTCCGACCTGGCCCGATTCAATCCGGCATGTTGGACGACTATGTCTCCGTGGCCAAAGGCTTCATGGCTCCACAGTCGCTGCACCCGGTACTGGACGAGCTTACCGCGGAAACCAACGGCGTGATTCTGTATCAGGAACAGACGATGAACGCGACACGATTGCTGGCCGGCTTCACGATGGCCGAAGCAGATGGTGTGCGTAAAGCGATCGGTAAAAAGGATATGGAAAAGATGAAGAGCATGGGCGAGAAGTTCGTCGTTCAGGCTCAAGCTGGTTGGATCGACGTTGAGATGGAAGACGGCACAACGCAGCGCATTCACCGCGCGGAACACTTCAAATGTGAGGACGGCGCACTGCGGACGGTCGAAGAAGCGCTGGAGACAGGTGTGAAATTGCCTATGGCTGCTGTACGCGTTACAGGGTCACAACCGGGCTTGTCTGAGACGAAAGCTAAGGAGATCTGGGATGCCTTCGAGAAGAACGGTGCGTATCAGTTCAACAAATCACACTCCGTTGCCTACTCGCTGATCAGCTATCAGTCTATGTGGTTAAAGACACATTACCCTGCTGAGTTCTTCGCTGCTGCGCTCACCATTCTGGGCGAGGATAAGCACCAGGGACTGGTTAAGGATGCGCTGACCTATGGCATTCGCGTATTGCCACCAGACGTTAACGTGTCATCTAACCGAATTGAGATCCGCACGCTGGAAGACGGCAGCCAGGTACTGTATGCGCCATTCTCTGCTGTGAAAGGCTGCTCTGAGAACGGATGCCAGGCCATCATGAGAGCGCGTGAGAAAGTTGGCGGCAAATTCGAGTCACTTGAGCAATTTGAGGAAGCGGTCGAGAAGCGTGCGTGTAACAGCCGGGTACGCGAGTCACTGCAAAAAGTAGGTGCGTTCGCATCGATTGAGCCTGGCAGTCTGCCAGCGACAGATCCGGAACGACTGCGCGACCAGGCAGAGTTGATGGGCAATCTGGTGATCGACGCTGTAAAAGCCTCTCGACCGTTCGAGATGAACCCTAAGCGCTCTGCTGAAGTGAATGTACTGATGACTCGCATGGCGGCCGAAATGGGTCTGGGAGACGACCTGATCCGCCCAAGCATTGGCATTAAGCCGAAAATCATGGTCATTCTGGACAACGCGAACGGCAATGATGGGCGTACCGGCTACTTCATGGAGAACGGCTACGACGACTTTAAGGCGAAGTTGCTTACTGCAGGCGATCTGCGCATGGGCGATCTCTACGTCACCGGCGTGTGCAAAAAGGTGAAAGACAAAGAAAAGGACTACACCAAAGACGAGATCGGCCAGTTCACAGACTTTATGCGTGAAGAGATCAATCTGGTGCGTCCGACCTATGTGCTGACGTGTGGCAGCCGGGCGACGTCACTCTTCAACAACAAGAGCAAACCATCCGACCTGGTTGGACGCAAAGAGTATCTGCCAGAGCTGGATGTGACCGTTTTCTACGGATTTAACCCGAACATTTTGTACTTTCGCCCAGAAGAAGGCGAAAAGCTGGAGGCAATTCTGGCAGAGGTAGCGGAGACTATTAGCAAATGAATAAAGAGAACACCATGAACGAGGCACAGAAGATTGCACAAGCGCTGGCGGCTATCCCAGCGGATTTTCAGGATAAAGCAGTTGCGGCCACCATGCGGTCGCAGTTCTGGGAAATCATCGACTGCCCGGTCACGTTAGATCTGGCGCTGGCGTTCGCCGGGCTGGATGGTGCCGACAAAGTCAGACGTTTGCGTAAATGTGCCAGAGCGCTGGCGCTTAAAACGCAAGATCCGAAGGCGTGCCAGTATCTGCTGGAGATTTACGAATCGGATAACCCAGAGGAACAGCTGGAGGCGTTCAAAGTGTTCCGCAATCGGCTGGTGCTGAAGGTGGCCAAAGAGTTTATGGAAGTGAACAAGATTGGCGATGTGAGACAGTACAGGCTGAAGCGCCAGACCAGAGTCACGCTATCCAACATTTTTGGGAAGAAAGTCGCTTAATTATAAGGCTCGCCGGATGGCGAGCCTTATTGTTGAAAACAGCTTAAGACTTACCGCAGAGATTGTTATTAATCATGTTACACCAGTAAGATGCTAACTTAATTCTTTAATCTGCTTCCATGTTTCAACGCCAATTTCTGTCAAGGCATTAAAATACTGACTTTTTATTTCTGCGTATTTTACATCATCAAAATTAAAACTACCTCTATTTCTTAGTTCTACACATTCCTGAAAAAAAGTAAGAGCCTCATTGCATTTATCGCGCATTGTTTGTTGATTATGTTTTTTTGGATTAAGTAACAAAATTATCTGATTACACTCAATCATTACAGTTTTCGCCAACTCGTCCCCAGCTTGTTGATATGCCGGGGTTGTCTGCGGATTTATTTGTCGTTTTAATAAGCTGTAATTCATATCGAGATTCGCATAAAACTCACTACTTCTTGATCTTAGTTCTTGAAGCCAACGAAGTCTTTCTGCGGTAATTATAGTTGCTTTTAATTTTTTATCTTCAGTAGCAGCAGCAGACTTAATTTGCTTGTTTGTGCCTCGATATAACAAAAATGCACCAATAGCAGCGCCTGCAATAGCTGATATTGAAGATATTATAGCAATCCAAATAGCAGAATTATCAGGTTTCGTATTCTCTTCTATTTGCTTTAATAAATTATAAATATCAAACATGATGATAACATTTCCTTTTAATTTGAATAATTAATGATAAATACCGTGCGGAAACATGAAGGCTCTATCCCTTTCAAAATC
>ERZ773208.2567-NODE-2567-length-12151-cov-8.962054_pt1 | contig 12151 bp, 10 predicted proteins | sample MGYA00581006_ERZ773208 | MGnify/ENA primary metagenome ERZ773208 (study PRJEB29015, sample SAMEA2737793) | human gut metagenome | biome: human gut; feature: human-associated habitat; material: faeces | place: China | collected 2012 ... | reverse complement strand
TATTAATATCTTTAGCCATATAATCACTATCATTATCTATACCAATAGTAATAATCTTATTTAAAGACCTTATATACTCAATATTATCATGTAATATATCATTATCATTATTGATAATAAGTGGTCCATTAAGTCCTTCAATTATTTCTAATTTTGCTTTCATTATATTTTCTCTAGAACCTAAGTTACCAATATGAGCAGTACCTACATTAGTAATTACCGCTATTGTAGGCTTAGCTATATTAGTAAGAAAAGATATCTCACCAAAATTATTCATACCCATTTCAATTACCATAATATCTTCATCTTTTAATCTAAGTATTGTAAAAGGAAGACCAATATGATTATTGTTATTACCTTCAGTTTTAAGTACCTTATACTTAGTACTAAGTACTGAATATATCATATCCTTCGTAGAGGTCTTACCTACACTACCGGTAATCCCCACTACTGGAATATCATATAAACTTCTTTTGTATCTAGCAAGATCTTGTATACATTTTAATGAATCCTCTACTAAAACAATAGTTCTATCCTTATATTCCAAAGGAATATCATTAGCATCAATATTATCTAGTATACAAGCCTTAGCCCCCTTTTCAAGAGCATCTTTATAAAACTTATTACCATCAAAAGATTCTCCCTTAATACCAACATAAATATCCCCTTCTTGAATAGTTCTAGTATCATGAGAAAAATTATCAAGTACTAAATTAATATCACCACATAATAATTTACCATTAAATTTATCAATTATATCTTTTACATAAATCATATATAACACCTACTCATAAGAATCATTAATAATACTATCAATACTAGATAGCTTATCATCTATCTCTTTCAAAGATACTGCACTCTTCTCTACCTTAACTGAAGTCTTATCTTCCTTTTCCTTATCATTATATGTTTCCATACCTTTAATATTATAAGAAGATAATATTCTATCTTTGATTACATAAGAACCATTACTATATCTATCCATAATAGGAATCTCTGTAATCTTAATTTCCTTAGTATAATTATCAGATACAATACCAATTAAACTCTTAGAATCTTCAATATAAACACTAATAATCTTACTAGGATTACTCTTAATTACCTTCATAAGAAGTATTCCTCTCTTAGCTCTTGAGGTCTTTTCAAATTCTAATAATTTAACTCTCTTACCAGTACCTTTATCAGTAAGTATTGTAATATATTCACTACCAGCATCAAATAGTATTCCACTAACTACATAATCATCTTTTAAGTTGATAGACTTAACACCAGCAGCCTTAATTCCTACTACTGGAACCTCACTAACATCATACCATAGTCCATAACCACATGAAGTAGCAATAAATATTTCACTATCACTAGAGTCAGTAACACTAACTATTTCATCACCATCTTTAAGATTCATCATCTTAATAGGTTTACTATATCTCTGTGCTTTAAATTCACTAAGTAAAGTTCTCTTAATCATACCATTCTTAGAAAAACTTGTAATATATTTTTCTTCATCAAAATCACTTACAAACATAGAATATACTATTTTTTCATTATCCATTAATGGTATAATATTACTAATATGTTTACCTAAATCTTTCCATTTACATTCAGGTATATCATATACTGGTAAATATAAATAGTTACCTAAATTAGTAAATAATAACATCACATCAGTAGTATTAATATTATACATACCAATAGTATAATCATTTTCTTTGAGTAATGTATCCTCTCCATTAGAAGAACTATAACTTCTATAAGGAACTCTCTTAATATATCCCTCATTAGTAACTACTACTACTACTTGTTCTTTAGGTATCATTCTTGTAGTATCAACCTTAACATCAGCAGCCTCATCCCTAATCTCTGTTCTTCTAGGAATAGCATACTCCTTCTTAATCTTTCTAAGATCATCTTTAATAACTGAATTAAGTTTCTCAGGACTAGTTAATATTTCCTCATATAACTTAATCTTTTCTGCTAATTTTTTCATTTCTTCCTCTAAAGTAACAATATCAGTATTAGTAAGTCTATATAGTTGTAAATTAACTATAGCCTCAGCTTGCTTATCAGTAAATTCATACTCTTTAACTAAATTAACAATAGCATCTGCCTTATTCTTACTTCTTCTAATTAATGCAATAACTTCATCTAATATAGATATAGCTTTAATTAAACCTTCCATAATATGATAACTTGCTCTAGCGGTCTTTAAATCATATTCTGTACCCTTATATACAATCTCTTTTTGATGAGCAATATAAGCATCTAATATTCCAAGTAAACCAAGTTGCATAGGTCTACGATTAACAATAACAACATTATTAAAGTTATAAGATATTTGTAAATCAGTATTCTTATATAAATAATTAAGAATATTATTAGCATCAGCATCCTTCTTTAAATCAATAGCAATTTGTAGTCCTTCTTTATCTGATTCATCTCTTACTTCTACTATACCATCAAGTTTTTTATCTAATCTTACTTCATCTATTTTACGAACAAGTAAAGATTTGTTAACATCATAAGGAATCTCATTAATAATAATCTTATTCTTATCAATAACAGCTTTAGCTCTTATATATATTTTTCCTCTACCAGTTTCATAAGCTTGCTTTATACCATCTAAACCAAGTACTATACCACCAGTAGGAAAATCAGGTCCTTTGACATAATTCATTATTGTATCAAGTCTACTATTAGGATTATCTATTCTAAATATTGTAGCATCAATAACTTCGCCTAAATTATGCGGAGGCATATTAGTAGCATAACCAGCACTAATACCAGTAGTACCATTTACAAGTAAATTAGGAAATCTACTTGGAAGTACTGTGGGTTCTAATAATCTATCATCGTAGTTAGGAGCCATAGGTACAATACCAGTCTTATCAATATCTCTTAGAAGTTCTCCAGCTATTTTAGAAAGTCTTGCTTCAGTATAACGACTAGCGGCAGGACTATCTCCATCAATAGAACCATTATTACCTTGCATCTCTATTAAAGGAGCTTCGTTCTTCCAAGGCTGACTCATTCTAACTATTGCCTCATATATAGAACTATCACCATGTGGATGATAATTACCCATTACCATACCAACAGCATTAGCACTCTTTTTAGTAGGCTTATCATAAGTATTATGTTCTTTATACATTGAATATAATATTCTTCTTTGTACAGGTTTTAATCCATCTCTAACATCAGGAATAGCTCTATCTTGAATAATATATTTAGAATATCTTCCAAAACTCTCACCCATTATATCCTCTAAAGAATAATCATATATTCTCTTAATAATTTCTTCCATATATTTACCACCATACCAATTATATAATATTTTTCCTTTATTTTCAAGGAATTATACATCTTATTTACATTTATATTCACTATAAGTCTTAATAAATTAAGTCTTATTAGTGTTTATTTGAGCCAATGATATTGTCTCAAATAAATATATCAACCATATCTATCATATAGAAGCAAGAGATATATATCAAGGTAAAGAAAAAAGATAAAAACTTTGATGAAAGTTTTTATCTTTTTATTTAACTAATATTCAACTCTACAAGTAGTATTTGCTGAGACTGAATTTATAGTAACTATATAAAGAACACCAGAACTATGACTTATAGAACAAGTCTGTCCATTTGTGCAAGTACATGTCATACTTGAAGTTGGAGCAGTAAAGTATTTTTCATACTTATTACCTCCAGACACTGAAGCAGTATCATACAAAGTATCATCAACATATAGTGTAACTGTAAATGGTCCACTACCTCCAGAAGATTTAGCAGTTAATGTTTTGGTCACAGCACTTGTTCCCATTGTGCCTGAGCAAGGACTTGATGATGTACATGAATTCATTGTATAACCAGTTGAAGCAGTTCCATAATAATAATATGTTGTTCCATATTTTACACTTAATGTTTTGTTAGAGGTTGAAGAAGTATAGCTACTTGCTCCATTAACTTTGTAATATATAGTGCTTACACCTGTACCTTTATTTAATGTTAAATTATAACTATTTGCTGTAGCAGTTAAACTCTTTGTCACAGCACCTGCTCCCATTGTTCCAGAGCATGGACTAGATAAGGTACATGAACTCATTGTATAACCTGTCGAAGCAGTACCATAATAATAATATGTTGTACCATATTTTACAGCCACTGTTTTAGAAGCTGTTGATGAACTATAATTAGTTGCCCCATTTACTCTATAATATATTGTACTTACACCTGTTCCTTTACTTAAAGTTAAATTGTAACTATTTGCACTTGCAGTTAAAGTCTTAGTTACTGCACTTGCTCCCATTGTTCCAGAGCATGGGCCAGATGATAAACTACACGAATTCATTGCATATCCAGCTGAAGCAATACCATAATAGTAATATGTTGACCCTTCATTTACACTAACAGTTATACTACTATTAGTAGTTGAGGCATAAGTATTAGAACCATTTATTTTGTAATACATAATAGATATACCTGTTCCCTTAGTTAAAGTTAAATTATACTTTGCTACAGTAGCAAGAGTTATAACTTTCATATAACTAGGAAGAACTATATCTTCTTTACTTGTAGTAACACCAATAGTAATAGTAATTGTGTTTGAAGTGTTATTTTTGATATCCATACTCAAAGTACCACCTTGACCAATATCGGTGCCACTAGGATCTATATCACTTTCTTGATTTCTGACAAAAGATATATCATTACTATTTCCTTCATAAATATACCACACAGCATACTTAACGCCATCAATTTGTTCATCATTAAATATAGAAACATTAGTAGTTCTTGTGGCATTAGGTCCTATTGTTACCTCAACAGTATCAAAAATATCACCATTATAAGATAAATTAGATGAAAACGATATTGGATTACTAATTTCTGCACTTGCAGTAAAAACAGCCAGTGTAGAACCAATACCAAGTCCAACTAAACCAATAGTAATAACTAAAATTAAATAAATTGTCTTCATAGAAATTTTAGTTTTCATTACACATTCCCTCCTTATTTACTAAAGAAATTAAGTATTTCAGATATATCAACTTTAGATATATGTATTAGTATTGCAGCCATTGCTAAGAATGGCCCAAAAGGTATTAAATTATCTTTCCTACTAAATAGCGTATAAACTGCTACTGGAAAAGCAATAAAAGTAGCCAAGAATATATCACATATACATAGAGGATATCCAATTACTATTCCAAATAGAAACATTAATTTAATATCTCCTCCACCCATAGACTCTCTCTTAAATAGCTTATCCCCTATTAATTTTATCACATACATTGTAACAAAAGCAAGTATTCCTGCAATAATTTTATCAGCAGTATACTCAAGTCCAAAGAAGATAAGTTCTAAAATTATAATGACAATAGCGGCCACTGCTATAACTTCATCTAATATAATCATATATTCAATATCACTTACAATAATAGTAATTAAACTAGATATAAATATTAAACTAATAACAAAGTTATAGCTAAAACCAAATGAATGGTAAGAAGTACAAAATAATACTCCAGTAATAACTTCAACTAATAAGTAACTTATTGGTATTTTATTATGACAGCATCTACTTTTACCACCTTGTATAACATAAGATACCACTGGTATTAATTCATACCACCTAAGTTTATGTTGACAACTATGGCAATGACTTCTAGGATACAGAATAGATTCATTATTAGATAGCCTCACAGCCAAATTATTAAGAAAACTACCCATTGCTGTTCCAAAGATAAATATTATTATATATATATATATTTCCATAAAATCACCTATAAAATGTCATTATACATACTAAACATTGGAACAAATATAGCAAGTAATACAACACCTACTATTCCCGCAAGTAATATTATCATAACAGGTTCTATTAAACTTTTTAATCTTTGAACTAAAGCCTTTTGTTCCTCTTCATAATAAGAAGCAACATTTTCCATCATTACCCCAAGTCTACCTGTTTTTTCTCCAGTAACTAACATTTCATAAGCAATTCTAGGAAAAGCCCATTTATCCTCAAAAGCTTTAGATAATCCGGCACCTGTACTAAGATTAGTAACAGCCTCTTTTATTATATCTTTATATATCTCATTATTAGTAACCTTGCCTAACATTTCAATACTATCAGTAATAAATACATCATGTCTAATAAGTGAAGAAAAAGTCTTAGTAAACATAACTATCTGATTATCAATTATAACATTCTTAATTATTGGAATATGCATAAGTATATACTGAACAAAATATCTAAACTTCTTAATATTCTTATACATAGCAATAAGTATAATAATAACACCTATTATTGCAATAAGAATCTTAATAATATTATCTTTAACAAAATTACTAGTATTAACCAAAAATACCGTAATACCAGGAAGGTCTGCACCTAACTGCTTAAATATATCTTCAAACCTAGGTATAATAAATATAAGTAAGAATGTTAATACCGCAATAGCCACAACTAGAACAACACTTGGATAAGTAAGTGCAGATATTATTTGTTTTCTATTAGTATCAGCAGTCTTGTAATAAGCTGCCATATCGTCTAGTGCCTCAGTTAAATTACCAGTAAGTTCTGAAGTTTTAAGCATATTAATAAGTAGTTTAGGAAATATATTTCCTTGTCTAGCCAGTGCTTCACTAAAAGGAGCACCAGTATTTAATTCATATAATATTTTTTTATATAAATTCTTTCTATTCTTATTCTTAGTTTGCTCATCTAACATAACAATAGAATCAGTAAGTGGAATACCACTCTTAATATAGGTAGACAACTGTGTTAAAAAGAATACTAAATCTTTATATTTCATTGGTCTTTCTAATGTTAAAAAATCACCAAATTTACTAATTTTTGTTTCTTTAATTTCTAGTATTTTATACCCTTGACTATTTAAGAAAGACTCTACATCTAATCTTCTAAAAGCATCAAAATAGCCTTTAACAGTCTTACCTTCCTTGTCATAGCAGGTATATTTATATCTTGTTTTAACTCTACTCGCAGCAGTATTACCACTAACAGTTTGATTAGAAGAAAAAACAGCATTATTATTACTAGTATTATTAACATTTTTACCATTCATAATATAATCACCTATTCTATAAATAATTATAACATAGAATAATCTATTTTTTAACATTTTTTTCTAAATTTCATATATTATTTTAGAAAGGGAGTATTATATATGTATGGAAATAACTTTGGATATCCTTTTATTGGTGGGATGCCTAATCAAACAGTACCTCCAATGACAGGAAATATGATGGGACCCATGATAGGAGCCCCTCTAAGGTCTGGAGGTGGTGGTCTTCGTTCGTTATTAGGCCTAGGTAGGATGTCAACAGGCACCAGTGGTTTTAACTTTACCAGTCTTTTAAATGGTGCTTCAAAAACACTTGGAGTAGTAAAAGATGCCATTCCCGTAGTCAAAGAAGTCGGACCAATGATGAATAATATGCGATCTATGTTAAAAATAGCCTCAGTATTCAAAGATGAAACAGATACCACTAAAAAAGAAGATACTACATCTCCGAATATAGCATCTTCAAACATAAATAGTAATAACACTACTACTACTCAAAAAGTAGAATATACAAATCAAACAAATAACCAGCCAAATTTCTTTTTATAAGAAATTTTTTTATTTTATATACTTAATATCAAACTTATTATACATAAATTTCATTATAAAATAACTAATACTAGTATAAATAATAGTCATAAATATACTATGAATAATTATATTAAACAAAAGTATAATACTATAATCACCATATCCTGTAATCATTAGTATTATAAAGGATAATATATGATAAATAATAATACCAACATAACTAATAATATTAGTCATAAAAACATTTCCTGGTAATATATTATACAATATTTTAATAACTATCCCAATAATAATAAATATAAAAGTATTAACAAATATTGTTGAAGTATAAAGAATATCAAATAATATACCAAATATAAATATAAGTATAAAAAACTTCTTATCATTATCAAAATAAGGATATATAATAGCAAAAGATATAATTATATATATCGTAGTAAAATAACTAATATTAGATAAAGTACTAGGAAATATATTAGACATAATACCTTCAAGTAAAAAAGAAAAAACCAAATATATAATACTAATAATCATTACTATCTTTCCTTTTTAATATACTAACATAATTAATATCAGTAAAATCACTTGAAGGTTTAACCTTAATAATCTTAGCTAAATCATAAGAATCAGTAGATATCTCGCTAACAGTGCCTACTAAAATACCTGAAGGAAATATACCACCAAGTCCAGAAGTATATACATAGTCTCCTACTCTAACATCCTTAGTATTACTAATACCCTCTACTTCCAAATAATTATCATTATAATCATAACTATTAATAAGACCATATAAATCATAATCACCATTACTTATATGAACAGATATCTTATTATTAGTGTCACTCGTAGTAATAAGTCTAACATCAGAAGTAAAAGTACTAGTCTTAATAATTTTACCAATTAATCCTTTAGAATTAATAACAACCATATCCTTCTCTACCCCATTATAAGTACCCTTATCTATCGTAATAGTATTATACCAAAAGCCAACATTTCTACTGACAACCGTAGCATTCAAATATTCATAATCAGATAAATTATGTTCAATATTAAGTTCTTCCTTTAATCTCTCAAGTTCTCTTCTAAGTTCAATATTCTCAGCCTCAATTGAAGTAACTCTATCAAGAGAAGTCTCTAATATATCATTATCTTCCTCTACACTTTTAAGTTCATTATAATCATTTATTTTACCAGATACAAATCTAACAGGATATGATATAATCTTCTCAGTATACACTAAAGCATCTCTAATAAAAGATTCAACCTTATTAAGTTTTCTATCTTCTTTAAGAGTAAAAGAAAATATAACAAAAATAATAATAATTAAAACAATAATACCAATAACAATATATTTTTTAGGTATACTTCTTTTATTTTTTATAAACATTTATATCACATTCCCATCGTATCTTATTATATAATATTTTTAATTAAATTAAAAGTATTATAAATTATTATCTTGATAAAAACTATAATAATTGCCCTTACCAATAATAATATGATCAATTAAATTAATACCATGTAAAATACCAATATCTTTAATTCTTTTAGTAAGTTCAATATCATTACCTGAGGGACTACTGTTACCTGAAGGATGATTATGAATACATATAATATAACTAGCGGACATTAAATAAGCCTCTTTAAATATCTCTCTAGGGTGTACTAAAGAATAATTAACAGTACCTTTAAACAATAATTTCTTATCTATATATTTCTTTTGATTATCTAAATAAATAACATAAAAGAGTTCTTGTTTAATACCATCAAATAAATTATGAAAATAATTAATAATAGATTCCGGATTAGTTAAATATACTAATTCTTTATAATTATCTTCTAAATAAACTCTTCTTCCTAATTCAATTGCGGCCATTAACTCTATTGCTTTAATATTACCTACTCCACTTATCTTAGATAAAGTATTAACTTCCATATTTTTAAGTTCATTAATATTATTAACTGAACTAAGTATATTATGAGATATTTCTTTTAAACCATACTTCCTAGTACCGGACTTAAGTATTATTTCAATAAGTTCTTCATTAGATATATTATCTCTACCATATTTAATAAATCTTTCTCTAGGTCTTTCCTCACTAGGTAAACCTTTTAAGTTCACTTAATCTCACACCTTTCTTTTATATAAAGTAAAGCGTAATGTGTTGTTACTTTACCTACTATCTTCTCCTTTCATAAAGATTTTGCTCTTAATAAAATCTAATAATAACATACTAAAATATCTCTTACAAGTTTGAGCCTTAATATGACTACATTATATTATTTAATACTATTAAAGTCAATAAGAACTGATAAGTTAATATCAGTTCTTATTTTAATTATTATGTTCACTTTAATCCTAAGGTATTAAAGTGTTGTTATTAGCCTTTAGGTCTAATAACAATGTATCTACATACCTATCATATATAAGACATATCTATATATTTAAAATTATACAAATAAATTGTTTTATTTATTTTAATAGTTCTTCTACTATTTTATATATTTCAGTACTAGGATTAGCCTCCACAGTACCTATTATTTTACCATTTTCTAATTGGTGCTTTTCAAGTTTTTTAGCACTATCTATTGCTTTATTAATATTTTTATTAATATCAGGAAAAATATTTATATTCTTAGCATAATTAGGATAAAACTTTTTTAATCTATTTATTAAACTTTTATTATCCATACTCGCAGTTGTATATTCATAATGAAGTAAAAACCATAACTCTATACTTGGAATAGATGTTATTATTTCAATACCACTCAAACTAGCAAGTTTTTTAGCCTCTTTAATCACAGTATTTTTAATAGGTTCTATATCAGTATCAAAAATACAATATGCCCTATCACCATCACTTAAATCCACACCAATTTTTTTCATTTCTTCAATTAACATTTTAACTAAGTTCAATGGATCCGTATAATTACCTTTTGCAAATGATATTGAATAACTCTTTTTACCATTATCAAAATTATTAAAATATAATTTTTCGGTTTTGTTTTTACCTTCAACAGCAATTATTATTTTATTTTTTTGTTTTCTTTCTTTTCTTACTCTGTCATTACTAATTACTCGTTTATTTTCTATTCTTCTTCCCACAAGTTAAAATCATTCTTGATGAAAGGTACAGCACCATATCTACCAAGCATATATCCTTTTTCAACATTTTCTTGTTTTCTTACTGAAAAATCACTTAAAGAATATAAATCACTTTCTCCAGTTTCACTATTTTTTTCAGTAAACCATATCTGGTCTCTTCTGAGAATATTTAAATCTAATAAATTAGTATCATGAGTATTGAAAATTAATTGAGAACCATTTTTATTTATTTCTGCATCATTAAATATTTCTACTATATATTGTACTAAAAATGGATGTAGACTTTTATCTAATTCATCTATTATTAATACTTTTTTATTTTTTAAACTATCAGCCAAAAAAGGTATAAATGCAAATATCATTTGAGTACCTAAAGATTCTTCATCTATTGATAAGTAGTTATCACTATTTTTATGTTTAAATAATACTTGATATGCTTTGGGTTTATCAGGTAAAGTTTTTGTAATAAACTCTGGTATTGCAGTTAAGAACTCTCCTGGTACATCTATTTGAGATATTTGGTAATCTTCTATATTAAAATCAGCCTTTTGTAAAAAATCAATAGCAAAATATTTTAAATAATCTGGATTTGTTTCATACATTTTATAAGCCATATTTTTTAGTATTTCTAAATTATTACAAGTTCCTATTCCATTTGTTAAAAAGTTATATGCTGCTTTTGTCTTGTCAAAGTTCCAATTAGTCGCTGTGGCTAAGAAAAACTTATTTTGAGCATTTTTAGCCTCTATTTCTCTTAATATCTTTTCATCTTTCTGTGTATAACTATATTCATTTATATTAGTTCTATCAAATATCTTAGTTTCTCTTCCATTTGGATAGTAATATAAATATTCATCATAAATCTTATCCTTATCCGCTATAAAACCATAAACATATCTTGTTTCATCCAAAATAAACTTAATTTCAAATTCGCTTGGTTTATTAACACTACCTTTATCAAGTTTAAATGGTATCAAAGGAAGTTTAGCATTAATATCAACACTATTTGACGACCTTAACATTAAAACTACAAGAGTTAATATTTTAAATAAATTAGATTTACCTGAAGCATTTGCTCCATAAATTGCAGCACTTTTTAAAACTTTATTACCACCAATTTCTACATAATTATCATTTAATTCTTTATTTGAATTAGCAATCATACTAAAAGTAACTTTCTCTTTAAATGACAAGAAATTCTTTACACTAAACTCTAATATCATTTTATTTCATTCCTCCCTCTTTGATAATATTATATGCATTTTTTAATATAAAATCAACATTTTTTCATATTTTATTTTACTTTTTTGCATTTTTTGTGCAAATTATGTAAATAAAATACTAATTTTTGACATTTAAAAAGAAATAGAACAAATGAAGTTGTAAGATAAAAGTAGACACAAAAAGAATGTGTTTGCTTTTTCTTTTGT